>PVBE011213862.1_pt1 | contig 11550 bp, 16 predicted proteins | sample 1631181 | NCBI WGS metagenome assembly PVBE01 (sample SAMN08397723, study PRJNA350692) | Marine metagenome, whole genome shotgun sequencing project. | isolation source: water | place: Pacific Ocean | collected 2012-04 | reverse complement strand
TTTTTCATTCGGTCGATCATTCCATTGAGCCAATCTTGATCCTGTGTTGAAAAAGTTGAGTCGACAAGAGGTCCGATCTGTTTTTTCGAAATAGGGGAATTGTTTTTCACAATTTTCAGGATTCTTCCTCGGTAAATCCTGTCTGGAAAGTTTTTCCCTTCTTGAATGCGCTCCTTTGCTCTGTTTGTTTTTTAGGAGCTCTCACCGCTCCAGATATAAATTTTGTTGAAGTCTTGCAGTGTTTTTTGAGTGGACACTGATTGCAGAGTGGTTCTTTTTTACAAATTGAGGCTGCAAGATCAAAGATTGCTTGGAGAATATCAAAATATTTTCCTGTTAAGGGAAGAATACTCTTTTTAAGTGGGATAAGTCGCTTGTCTGTTTTTAAGCTTGGAAACAATATTCCTAAGTACACTCTTCCTAAAACTCTTCTTACGTTCGTGTCTATTGGGAGTGTTCTTTTTTTCTGTGCGAATGCACTGACTGCTGCTGCGGTGTAGGGGCCAATTCCTTTAATGGATTGCCATTCTTTTTCTGATTGCGGTATACCATTTTTTCGATCGTTTTTGCGATTTCTTTCAATGCAAGTGCTCGTCTGTTGTAACCTAGTCCTGACCATTGCTCAATGACTTCTTTGTTTGATGCCTTTGCAAGAGATTTTGTATCAGGAAATCGTTGAAGCCAATTTTTGTAAAATAAAATCACGCGTTCAACCTGTGTTTGTTGAAGCATGATTTCACTCACTAATATTTTGTAAGGACCCCTTGTTCTTCTCCAAGGAAGTTTGCGTCCATTTTTTTTGTACCATTGAAGAAGTAGTTGGGCTACTTTCTCCATATCTAGAATCCTCGTATGTATGTGTAAACGATTGAGAGGTCTACAAGATGAATTGAAAGGGTAGATAGGTCTTGTGACATGGTGTATTGGTATTGGACTGCTGCAAGATCGTGTCCACCTGCGTATCCAGGGCCTGTTCCAAGCGACATGTTGTTTCCTGACACTTCCACCTCTCCTTCGCTTTCACAATCTACTTTAACGTTTCCCACACTTGATTTTGCGAACTCGACATAGTTCACCATGACTACTTCTTCTGCTGTAATGTCTCCATCACCATTCAAATCAGTACTTTGATCTAGATCGACTTCTGTATCCGCAAAAAATGTTCCCTGTGTTGATCCAGAATATGTACATGAGCCCAATGGGTGAGTTGGGCCTGTCCATTCTTGTGTTGAGTAATCAGTTTGCCAAGTTGCGCCTGGAGCAATGTTTAGAGTGTGCCCTCTGCTCAACATGGACTGTCCTCCAATAGTAAGACTGTCCAATATCCATGTCCCAACAAGAGCTTCGTCAACGCCGTTCGTGTAAATCCATGAGCCATGCCCTGTTTGTTCATAGGGAAGTTCTCCTGGGATCTCACTTTCCTGCGCGATGGTATCTGCATCATCAGCTGATTCCTCTTCAGAAATATCATCTGGTGCTGGCGTGGTTGATGGTGTGCATCCTGCTCCTGCAAGAACAAGAATAAGCCCTGTTAGTAGTAGTATTTTTTTCATATGTTTTCGTTAACTTAAGTGTACGCTTCTTTTGATCTTTTTCAAATCAAAAACCATCCTTCATGGATGCTTTTTTATTATACAGCTACGAACAGTCCGAATCCTGCGAAAAGTAGATAGAGCCCAATGAAATAGATGACAAGTGCACCTATTCTCATAACTTGACTCATGTTTACACCTTCCCACTGGTTCATGAACCAATTTGGGGCAATGAATAGGAATGCGCCTTTTAGTAGAGCTAGCCAACCAATAAAGGTTATTAGACTCTGCCATGGGCTATCCCATACGTTGTGTCCCACAACGATAAGCGCACCGAATAAGAGTGCGAGCATTGCTCCGAAATAACGAAGAGATGCTGATTTTTTGAACTCCTCCATGAAACTTGCTGGAGTGTCTTTTGTTAAAAAGATACCCAATCCAGCTACAGATAAATAAATACCTAATACTTTTGCGAGAAAAATTGAGAGTTCCATATGTTTTTGTGTTTATAACACTTAGATCTTAACTGATTCGTTTTGGTATGGCTAGCCATTCTTCTACAGGCACTTTTTAGTTTTTTCAGATTGTGTATACTGCAAAAACCTCAGCTTGTGAGGTTCGTAGCATAGGCAGGTTGTCCTTTGAAGTGGACAAAGATCGTACATTTCGAATCGCTTAGGTCTGTATCAAATCAGATCGCGCGACTCTTCAATTGGTGCACCGGAAATCAAATAACGATATTTAGCTGCGTCTTGGCAGCGTTCATGTCGGTCGCTTTCGCGATTGGGTATCTCGTTGTGGGATCCATTCTCATGCTGATTGGGTTTGTAGGTGATTTCCTTGATGTGCTGTTGCGCGTTACCAACAAGGAAATAAGACACCGATGACCTTTGAGGAGGAGCGAAGCCTTGGTTTCTTGGAGCGTGTTAACTTTCGTGGAGTCACACATCTTGGAAGAGAGCTTGATCCATTTACCGACAAGCTTCGATTTCTTGGCGTCTTGCTAATGCTTGGTCCTGAAATAGTGTGGACTTGGCTCATTGTTCTTTGTTGTGTTTTTGCTCTTGGTACTACAGTGGTGAGGCCAATAAAACGCTATTTTGGTCTTGGCGATGCGAGTGCAAACGGGGCGGGGAAGTACAAAGTAGCGATTGAGTTTCTTGGGCTCGCTCTGTTGGTTTTTCTTCCAAAAGACATCCTGTGTCTTGAAGGTATGCGCATCGCAGTTAACAGTGTCTTCACTCTCGCTCTTTTGATGGCTGCTGCTTCGTTGTTTGGCCATTTGTACAATGCATTTCAAAAAATGCAAAAACGCTGCTCGTAACTCTTAGAATGTGTTGGGACATCAAGTTCTAGTTCATTCTAATAGTCGCGGGCTTTTTCATTTACCCTTGACAAAGTGGTGTTATTTTTTTATACTATCGAACCCCCAGAAGCGGGTCGTCCTTTTTTCAACACGCCTAGAGGCAATGATTCCACAGGAGGAACAATGAACTGGGATCAATTTTTCAACATGCTTCCTGAGCGGTATTCGCCTCAGGACCTTCTCAAAGTTCAGATGGCATACTGGCTTGCCAAGGATGGTCACCGAACTCAGTCACGCGAAGGTGGCGAGCGTTACTTCGAGCATCCTCGAGATGTTGCGATTCTGTGCCTTCAGGCCGGATTCGATGATCCGGATACGATCGCGGCTGCGCTTCTGCATGATGGTGTGGAAGATACATACATTCCGCTTCAGGTATATTTGGCTCTCGTGGGTCGAGCTGTCTGGAAAGGTGTGAGCGGTCTGTCCAAGAAGATTCCTCAGTTTGATCCTGTAACTGGTCAGGTCACTGGGTATGTCGTCAAGGATATGGAAGCATACTTTGCGGAGATTATGGTTTTGCCACCGAAGCTTCGCGTGGTCAAGGTGCTCGATCGTCACCACAATAACAAAACGGCTCATCGTTTTGCTGCTGGCAGACTTCGTCGATACATTGATGAGAGTCGAGATCGGATTCTTCCGATTGCTCAGGCCACCGAAATGGCGCTTGCTCGTCTCATCGAGGAAGACATCGACAGGCTGGAAGCTGTTCTTCAGTCTCGATGATCTGACCGTTCTTCTTTCGAAGGGCGGTTTTTCAATTGACAAAGGGTTAATATTCGTATGTAATGCGCTCTCCTAAGGCGTGGTTTGGGAGATTCTAAAGGAGGAGGTGAAATGCACGTGTTATATGGAAGAGATGGGGTTCCTCAGAATGGCAATGGCGGTCTCACGATTGTTCCCATGCCAGGATTCGAGGGGCGCGCTGAGCAGCTTGCTAAGCTGATTCACGAGAAGAGTCAGCGTGACGATGAATACCTCACCCCCGTCGACATCGCTCTTCCTGAGTTCTTGTTGCGACCAAGCGGTGAACCATACGTCGAGCTTGGCAAGAAACATCTCGATGGACATGACGTCTTCGTTCTCGCAAGTGGTCCTGGTACCTACGAGATGACTGGTCAGCTCACGTACCTGCTTGGGTATTTGGCAGGTCGTAAGGCAGGCCGCATCACAGTGGTGTTTGGTTATTTGCCACAGGGTCGCAGCGACAAGGATGAACACAAGGTGTTTGCACTTCCGCCGATTCTGGTCACAGCATGGCTCGCGGTCTCTCAGGGGCTTCTCAAGCGGATTGTGTGTGTTGATCCCCATTCAAATCAGAGTACGATGGTGGGGCATACAGGTCTCATCACTCCGGTTTGGCTCACGTACCGACTCCTCAAGAGCCTCTGGGACGAAGCCAGCAAGGTTTCAGACAAGGTCATCCTGTCATTTCCGGACGCGTCTGCAAAGAAGCGTTTCATGCCTGCTCTCAAGCAGCTTGAGAAGGATCTGGGACGTGGAGTTCCGATCGTTTACGCATCGGCAGATCGTATTGATGCGGAAGTGAAGCATCTGGAAGGCATGGGTGGTGCACTGGAGGCTGTGCAGGATGCTCTGGTCATTCAGCTCGACGATGAGACTGCTAGTGGTGGTACTCAGATCAAAGCCGCAAAGCTTCTACGGAAAATGGGGGCTAGCGCTATCTGGTCTGGTGTAACTCATGGTGTGTTGTGTGGCGATGCACCGGCAGCTTTCATGGCTGCTGATTGTCCGATCGACCGCCTTTACATCGTTGACACTATTCCACCTGAGAGGCGTGAGGATCTCCATGAGCTTCGCGACAGCGGGCGACTGTTTGTTCTCACTTGGATGGATGACCTGGCTTGGGTGATCTATCGCGCTCACTGGGGGCTCGATGTTCGCGAAACTCGCGGGGTGGACCCGGTTTCCGACTCATGATTCTCGACCAGTCACACTCTGTGGCTGGTTTTTCAATTGACAAGGTGATAATTTTATGAAAATATTCCGTGTCACCAACTGGAGGTAATGATGACGATTCTCTTTGAGATTTGGGGAGGAGTTTTCTACTTCTTCAACAAGGTCTTTTTTTCTCGGGCAGAGCGCTCCGAGGATGAGCGCAAACGTCAGTGGCGTATTCGTGCTTGGTCCGTTTATCTGACGGGTCTACCTGCGATTCTTGTCCTTTTCTATCTCAAGAGCAACTGGATGGCCTTTCTCGTGGAGATTGGCGGTGCTCCAGGAATGCTCTTTGGGCTCATGGCCGCCAAAAGAGGGATCGATGAGATCTCTCCTTGGTTCGAACGCATTGCTTTTGGATCTGCCATTCTGGGGATTGGAGTGAGTGTTGCTCTTCTTGGTGGGTTTACTCTGATCACCCAATGGCTTGAGTTTGGACTCATTGTCGGGTTCCTTTTTGGAACATGGCTCTGCGGAAAGCAAAAAAGGGTAGGGTATCTCTTCTATGCGTTTATGAACGTGTGTACCTGCGCTCTCATGTTCGTTCAGGAGTATTACTTCATGAGCGTTCAGCAAGTTGTTTCTCTACTGTTTGTCTTGGATGCGTATCGCATGTACGGCAAATACGATTCTCGAAAGGCCTAAGGCCTTTTTTTCATATCTAAATGTGTTATTATTCTTTCAACGTTATTTATCTATTTTTACTATGGTTTTCATACAGATTTTGATTACAACTTTACTCATCGCTTCGGTTTCTCTGGTTGGCTTTCTTGTTTTAAGTCGTCATACAGATAAATTACGAGTAGCACTTACGTCACTTGTTGCACTTTCGGCAGGTGCGATGCTTGGTAATGCATTTTTCCATCTTCTTCCTGAGGCAATTGAATTGTCTGAAGAAGGAGCGATTGATATGTTTACCATCATGCTTCTTGTGGTCGGATCATTTGTTGCTTCGTTCTTATTTGAACAGTTTTTCGCCTGGCATCATTGTCATGGTTCAAATAAGTGCGATCTTCATTCAAAACCGTATGCTCAGCTACTTACTTATAGTGACGGGATTCACAACTTTGTTGATGGACTTATTATTGCCGCGGCATTTATCGTGAGTCCTGCGCTTGGTGTTACAACAGCAATAGCAATTGCTCTTCATGAAATTCCTCAAGAGCTTGGAGATTTTGCTGTCTTGATTCATGCTGGTTGGACAAAATCAAAAGCACTTCTAGTAAATACTCTTGCTGCACTTACGGTTGTACTTGGTGGTGTTGCTGGATATTTTCTAACGAGTTCGGTTGATGTTGCTGTTCCAATTCTTCTTCCTATAGCGACCGGAAGTTTCATTTACATTGCTGCAGCGGATTTGCTTCCAGAGCTCAAGCGCCAAGAGGATGCGGATAATATTCCGTTGCACTTTCTTGTATTTTTAACTGGATTAATCATCATGATTGTTTCTGCGATGTTTGAATAGTATGACTAGATTTGATCAATTATCATCAAAGGAAACTGATGCTGAGCGAACACTGCGTTTGATTAGTGATGAGGCTGAGGCGCTTGCCAAAACGTATACTTACCCTCACAACATTTTTAATGCACTCCGAGGTATTGAAGGGGCAGAGCGAATGAAAATGTTTCGCAGAGTACAAGACGAGCTTAAGAGAAGAGGAAAGATCCAAAGAGAACAAGAACTTGAAGACGCTGCTCTTATGGAAGAGCTTCGTTTGTGGGAAGCGGAGGAGACCAGAAAAGATGCGTATAGGCATCAGATGTCTCAACCTGCAAGTACGTGGGATCCAGATCATCCGGAAAATAGACTATGATTTTGACAAGAGAAGAGGAAAAGAAAATTAAAACACTTCAAAGAAAAAAAGGCCGGGATGAAACCGGTCTTTGTTTGGTTGAGGGACAGAAGGTGATCGAGGCTGCTGGTGATTATGTGGAATATACTTTCGATCGAGAGGATACGGTTCGCTTTGAAAGTTTGGTTACCACGAAGTCTCCTCAGGATTTAGCGGCAGTTGCTCGTATACCAGTCTTTAATGACGAAGATCTTTTATCAAAAGACGTTATGTTAGTGCTTGATGGTGTTCAAGATCCTGGTAACGTTGGTGGTATTTTTAGATTATGCCAAGCATTTGGAGCGAGCCTTCTTTTGGTAGAAAGTGCGGATCCAGCATCGCCAAAAGTGATTAGGTCATCTGCTGGTGGATTGTTCCATGTGCCTTGGATGAGCATGAAGCGTCCAGAAGTTTCTAAATTTCTTTATCAAGCAAGTCGTCGAATATACAGGTTAGAAAAGTCAGATGATTTTGTGGATGCAGATTCAATTGATTCTGATGCTCGTATTGCAATTGTTGTTGGCTCCGAAGGTTCTGGTATTCAGATGGATTTACATGCACCATCACTTAGTATTGGGCATAATGAGTCACTCGAATCTCTTAATGTTGGACATGCTGTGGCTATTGCCATGTATTCAATTTATCGCCATCGCTAGACCTTCTTCATTCCGTGTAGTTTTCTAAGTTTGCGAATGTAACGAAGTACACGTCTTGGTTTTCTTGGTGTAAAAAGGTCAAGTTCAATTGTTATTCCGTCAGAAGACGACAGTACATTTTGAAGAGCTGCTACGCGTCCGTTTCCTTCGAATGTGTAATATCCGTTTTCGCCGTTTTTTACTGCACGAATATAAGTTGCTGACGGTAGAATTTCTGCGATTGTTTCTTTGTTGATTTGTTTTAATGCCAGAAGTCTGGTTTTTTCTTTTTCAACAATAGCTGTTCGCTTTTTTGTAGCCTCAATCGTGTTTTCTCTGTTATCTACAGGGTGGATTGAATGCAGGTCATTAAGAGGCGCGTAGACAAATTCTTGATTTGATGGATTTGTCATTATTTCAAGCACTATATGTGCCATGAATGCATCTTTGTAGCTAAGCTCAAAGACTTCATCCTTTTTAGAAAAACACCAATTCCACAAACGTGTAAGTTCTGATTGTAGTTGTTTCACTTTTGTCATAGACTGTAATTGTTATTCTCATTGTACTATGCAAGTTCCAAAACGAAAAAAAGAAACAGATCGACATCTTCTAAGAAAAGATGATCCAATGATGACCAAAACTGCTTACCAAAGCATGGTAAGTACCATCGAGCGCTTAAAAAAGGACCGCCCAAAGATGGTTAGTGAGGTCACACGCACTGCTGCCATGGGGGATTTGTCAGAAAACGCTGCTTATACAGAAGCAAAATACGCCCTGAGAAGACTCGATGGACGTATTTTTTCGCTTGAGCAAAAACTTGCGCATGCAGTTGTTATTGAACCAAAGGAATCTGATGGTCAGATTGAAATCGGTTCTGTTGTTGTGGTACTGGTTGCTGGGAAGGAGAAGACTTTTCAGATACTTGGTGAGCTCGAGAGCAATCCTCTAAAAGGAATTATCTCTTATTCATCGCCCCTTGGAAAACTTTTAATTGGAAAGTGTGAAGGGGATTCTGTTGAGCTGACAACTCCTACCGGTTCTGTTTCGTATAAAGTCATTTCACTTAAGTAGGCTACAATTTTTCTGCGTCATCTGCAGTGTATGTTCCCACACTGGTTCGTTTTAGATGATATAGAATACTTCCACATCCGAGTTCTTTTCCTAGGTAGTGAACAAGTGATCTTATATACGTTCCTGATGTTACTTCAGCAGAGAAAGTTGCCATTGTATAGCTTTTTTCTTTTTCAAGGAAGAACTTCCAGAGTTTGATGATTTTATCTTGTCTAAAGTCTCCTCGCACAAGCTTGATCCGCTCTTCAAGCTCCTTTACTAGGTTTGATGATGTTTCTTCAAAGATGTTTGTGCCATCTAGCGAAAGAACGCCCATGCCCTTAATCGGAATTTGTATCTTGTGAATTTGTCCCGTACGGGCCCACCAAACAAGCGGTTTTCCTTGTACTCGATAGGAAGAATAGGCAGGATATGGAAGGTTTTGTACTCCAAGCAGGTTTTGTATTGCGGGTTCTACAAGCGATTTATCAATGTCCATTCCTTCATGGACAACACCCAGCGCATCGTATGTATCTGAATAGAAACCAAGAAGAGCTGTTGCCTCGTATGTTTTATTCAATCCCATGAATTCATCCTTTTTTTGCAGATCGTTGCCACTAAGGAGAATTATCACTCCCTCTGCCATAGGATCAAGTCTTCCAGCATAGGTCATGGATTCGTTTGCGAATTCAGGGTGGATATCTTTAAACCTTTGAAGAGCCTCAAGAGGTGTCCAACCAAGGGGTTTGTAGATGTTGTGAATAGCCATAGTGATATAGATGTACCATTTTGGGGGTAACTGGTAAAGTATTCTTGTTAAAATAAACGAATATGAAAAAAATTGAGATTTTGGAAGAGTTTAAGAAATTCTTGCTTCGGGGCAATGTTGTTGATATGGCAGTCGGAATTGTTATTGGTGCTGCCTTTGGTACGGTTGTAAAATCACTTACTGAACATCTTCTTACACCGCTTATTAGTGCGGTTACGCAGATGCCTGATTTTTCAGGGCTTTCTTTTACATTAAACGGCACAGATCTTTTGTACGGCAATTTTCTTAATGCGCTCGTTTCTTTCTTGCTTGTCTCTACTGCTGTTTTCTTTTTTGTTGTTAAGCCAATGAATACACTTACGGATAAGATGAAAAAGGATGAACCTCCCAAAGAGCCAACAGTCAAACATTGTGACGAGTGTTGCAGTGAAATTCCAATAAAGGCTAAGCGATGTAAGCATTGTTCGCAGCCAGTAACCTCATAGATATTATGTCAAAACAGTTTTGTCAGAGTTGTTCAATGCCCCTTGATAAAGATCCTAAAAACGGCGGATCGGAGCGTGATGGTACGAAATCTCAAAAATATTGTTCGTTTTGTTACGAGAGTGGAGAGTTTGTGTCTCCAGAGATTGATACTGCCAAGAAGATGCAGGATTTTTGTGTCATGAAGATGAAAGAGGATGGTATGAATGGTATTCTTGCATGGCTTCTGACGAGAGGAATTCCCAGGCTTGATCGTTGGAAATAACCTTCTTTTTTGCAAAAAAACTCATCGTGATGGTGAGTTTTTAGGTGTTGCTTTTTTCGTTCTGCGTGATATAATCCCGCTTGCGTAGTCAAAAATTCAATATTCCGAGGTAGCTCAGTGGCAGAGCAACTGGCTGTTAACCAGTGGGTCGTGGGTTCGAATCCCACCCTCGGAGCCAGAAAGGACGCTATCAATTTCGATAGCGTTTTTTCTATGCTCGTGACGAGCAAAAAGGGCTAAAAATCCGTCTTTTGCTTCGAATTTTGTCAGCTCGCCATTGTAAAAAGTGAGTTCGGAAAACACTTGTGTAACGATGTCTCGTTTTTCTTGGTCAAGTGCGTGTTTGTAGTATTCTTTAGCCATTTTTACTAGTTCGGAAAAAGTCAGAATGTATTTGAGCATTTCACTTTCTGCTTCCTTGTAAGCATCCATCTTTGCGTGTACTTCTTCCATCTGTCCTTCAAGCTCCATTAGCTTCTTTGAATAATCGCTGGCACTAAAAGCCTTCTCACGCAATAAAGTAATTTGATTCTTTTTAAGATAATCTAAGTCAGCATAGATTCTTTTTCTTTCCCGTTCTAAGTCTTCCAGTTCTTTGTTTCGTTTCTCCGCTACTTTATCAAGCCCGATATGAGCCCTAGATTCAATCTCAGCTAGCTCATTGTCTGTAAAGTGTATCTGACCTAGTAACGCCTCTATCTGCTCATCTATGGCTGTCTCGTTGATGTTCTTTTGGGTGTTTTGGCAATGCGAATGACACTTTGAGGTGTAGTAAGTAATTCCTTTCTTAATGTACGGAGAGTACGCTCTGCCACAATCGCAACGAACTAATCCTCTATGTGAAAAGAATGGTTTGTCGACATAATGGATATGTACATTTTTGGACTTGAGTACATCTTGAACCTTTTGAAACAAGCTAACACCTATCAATGGAGTGTGGCATCCGTGAATGATTTCACCCTTGTGGATATTTTTACCGATGTAAAATGGATTTACTAAAATATGTTCAATCGTCTTTTTACTAACAGGCCTGCTTAACTTTGGGATAGTATCTAATTCAACTCCAGCTAATTTTTCTTCCTGAGTACGCTTTCTTCGTGCTGGTTTGGTGGTTAGGCCTTGTTGATTAGCCCATTTTGCTAAAGTAGAAATACTCCATTCTCCAGTTGAATACAATTCTAATACTCTTTTTACAATTGGCCCTCTAACAGTGTCTATTGGCTTGTTATCAGAACCTTTATCAAGATAACCGATTGGTGCTGGACCAGTACGTCTTCCCTCAACTCGTAAGTCTTCAAAAGCACCTCGTACTTTTTCACCAATAACATCAGAGTAGTGATTGGCAAACATCGCATCTATGTTCATATGCAATTTACCAGAACTACTTTTCTCGTATTTTGTGGTTACAAATTTTACTTCAATTCCTTGGGCCATTAGCTGTTTGATAATCAGCACGTCTTGGTCATTTCGATACAGCCTATCAGGACAGTAACAAATAATTCCAGCGAACTCGCCGTTGAATAACATCTGCACCATTTTTTGAAACTTTGGACGCTCAATAGCAAAATTCATTGTTCCGTCAGAGTTCATTACCAAATCCTGTGTCTTGAAGGCTGTATGACGTTCTTCAATAATTCCGTTTGTTGAAAATCCCTTCAGAGT
>PVBE010836530.1_pt1 | contig 11551 bp, 8 predicted proteins | sample 1631181 | NCBI WGS metagenome assembly PVBE01 (sample SAMN08397723, study PRJNA350692) | Marine metagenome, whole genome shotgun sequencing project. | isolation source: water | place: Pacific Ocean | collected 2012-04 | reverse complement strand
CTTTCCTCCTCCAAACTCTGGGAGTGGATACTTTGACAGGTATTTTATTTGACCTTGGCACCTCCTCCAGCCAACTCAATACGGGGCGTAGGGGCTTCTCTTTTCAGGAAGATGCTCCTTTAGATATGCGGCTAAATCCAAATAATGGAACAATAGATACAGCCTATCAAACAGCTAATCCTTTACATTTTGCAACTCCATCATATACTTCCGGCACAAAAGGTGTTCAAAGTGGACATGTAATGCTTGAGCCAAAAACAAAAGCCCAATTTGAAAATATGAAAGGAAAGCTTAAAGGATCATGGGTTCTAATTAGTGGGACAAATAGTGGCTGGGCCATTAACCAAACAGAAAGTGGAGATAGTCGAAGAGCAAGAATAAAAGCTGAAAATGAGGATATTGACAAAAAAAACAATGCAATTCAAATGGAAAACAGGCAGAATAGAAATGCTGAACCAAAACCTTTATTACCATTAAAAGAAGAGCCAGCATTGTTTTTTAAAGAAATGAAAGAAGCCGGGATTTTGGGTATTATTCAATCCTCAACTGTTCCAATCAGAGCTTTATACGACAGATCTGTCTGGAATATGACTTTTGAAACATTACCTACAATTCCTGATATCAAGCTGGATGAACATCAGTACAAAATTATTGAACAAATGTGTAAGGAAAGACGCAGGTTTGAACTTGAATTTGATATTCGTAATTATTTCAAAATGGGCCCTGTAAAATATCATAATGTAATAGGTATAATTCCCGGCGCAAAATATCCTGATGAGTATGTTGTAATGGGTGGTCATCTTGATGCATTTGATGTTGCTACTGGTGGTGTTGATGATGGTTCAGGTGTTACTCCTGCTATGGAGGCAGCTAGATTAATAATGGAAGCCGGCGGAAAACCAAAACGTTCAATTATAGTTGGCTTATGGGCTGGTGAAGAATTCGGACTATTAGGCTCAAAAAGCTGGGTGGAAAGTAATAAAGATAAGCATGAGAAAATTGCCAATTATTTTAATCGTGATGGTGGACCAACAGTAGCAAACAGCCTAAGCGTTCCCCAAACATGGATGAAGGATATGGAAAAGATTTGCGAACCTTTAAACAGCATTAATCCTGATTTTCCATTTACTCTAAAAGTAAAACCTCCTTCAACTATCCCAACAAGAGGCGGAGGATCTGATCATGCCTATTTTGCAATGAATGGTATCCCAACCTCAAGTTTTGGAACTGCTGATCCTAAGGGTTATGATTTTAGCTATGGAGAAATATGGCATACTGAAAGAGATTTATACAACAAAAGTATTCCTGAATACCAGGAACATACCGCAGTTGTAACAGCTGTTGTTGTATTAGGAATTGCCAATCTTGATAAATTACTAACCAGAGAAGAATATTTTATAAAATAAAATTCTTTTGGAATTAGAAAAAAAGAGGGCCACTTTTACACAAAAGGTGGCCCTCTTTTTTAGCGGATATTAAGCGATATCGCTTGGCATGTATAGCGTAGCAATACATGCAGCGAGGAGTTAATATCCTCATTAAAAAAGCAAAATCTATCTTTTAGTAGTTTTCTTCCCTAATCTGCATATATCCTTTAGGATGATTACATGCGGGACAAATTTCCAAGGCCTCAGCAGATTCATAAACATATCCACATTTACGACATTTCCACCATACCTTTCCTTCTTTTACAAAAACTTTATCTTCTGAAATATTTTGCAATAATTTCAGATAACATCTTTCATGCTCAGCTTCTACTTTGGCAATCAATTTAAAAGCACTAGAAACATCATTAAATCCTTCTTCTTTAGCGGTCTCTGCAAATGCAGGATATAATTCAGTCCATTCCTCATTTTCTCCTTCAGCTGCTGCTTTTAGATTCTCTATAGTATTTCCAATTTTACCAGCAGGGTATCCAGCTGTAATTTCAGCTACACCACCTTCCAGAAATTTAAAAAACTTTTTCGCATGTACCTTCTCCTGATCTGCAGTTTCCTGAAATATGGCAGATATTTGTTCATAGCCTTCTTTCTTGGCTATATTGGCTGCAAATTCATAGCGGTTTCTAGCTTGTGATTCACCGGCAAAAGCTTTTAATAAATTAAGTTCGGTTTTTGTTCCTTTAATTGATTGTCCCATAATCAGAAATATTTAATTTATTTATAATATTTTATTTTTTCGTCATTAAAGCAAAGTTAACTTTATGATTCATTAACTTTCTTTCAATCTCAATAGTTTTTAACTGGTCAATAATAAACCAGGGAAAGGAGAGTTTTCTTAGCTCTTCTTCAGAAGAAAAATATAAAACTGTTCCAATTGGTGTTTCCCGATATTTGCCGGTACCTCCAAACTGAGAGCTATTTTCAGAAAAACATACTGAAAAATAGCTGGTATTTGAATTTAACATTCTTTAGAATAGACTTATTCCTGGCAATATCAATCGCTGTAGAAGAATTATCTATTTCACAAGTTCATATCCCATATCTATTCCTTTATTAATAGCTGGAATACCCTCTTTCATCCATTTAGGCATAGGAGCATCCTTTAAATAATGATCGAAAAATTGTGCAAGTCTTATCTGGAAATCATGCTTATCCCTGATTTTTGTTGGCCAATGATCAGCATCATTATAATTAAGCAACCAGGCCTTTTTTCCCATTCTTCTTAGGGCTATAAAATATTCTATGCCCTGATACCATGGAACTGCTCCATCATCATCGTTATGCATAATTAATATAGGTGTTGTGACTTTATCCATAGTAAATATTGGCGAATTCTCAATATACCTCAATGGTGACTCCCAGATAGATTTGCCTATTCGGCTTTGTGTATGCTCATATTGAAATGAACGGTTAAGACCTGACCCCCATCTGATTCCGCCATATGCACTAAACATATTCACCACTGGTGCTCCCGATTCAATCGCAGCAAACAGATTAGTTCTTGTTGCCAGATATGCAACCTGGTATCCTCCCCAACTATGTCCCTGGGCTCCAATATGATCTTCATCAACAAATCCTTCTCCAATAAGGGCTGTAACACCTGGCATTACGCAATTGAAAGCATCCTCACCTGGATATCCTTCTTTATAATATACATCCGGATTAAAGACCAGGTAGCCATTACTTGTATAATAATGATAATCAACAGTTGATCTGTGGCATTCAGGCATTCTGTAGCCCAAAAGTCCTTGTGAACTTTTCTCATAAAAGTTAACTATCATAGGGTACTTTTTGTCAGAATCAAAATTTGTCGGTTTATGCAATGTTCCTTCCAGTTTTCTACCATCCAGCGAGGTCCAGCTATATAATTCTGCGGTTCCCCAATTAAAATCTTTTTGCTGTGGATTAGCATCACTTATCTGAATAGCTTCTTCAAACTTCAGATTTGAAGAGATAATATTTGGATAGGTTTCAAAATCTTCTTTTGTATAAAGTACAACATCTTTGTCTTTGGCTTTTGTAAATGCGCCCAACTTATAATTACCACCAAGAATTTTTTCAGGAAATGATTTTTTCTTATATGAATAAGTATAATATCCATCAGCACGTGTCTTTTCATTATGGCCGGAAAGATATTGAATATCATTAATATCAATGAATTCCTTCTCCCGATCAAGTGTAATTAACCTAAAGGACACTTTTGTATTCCTTCCATTTTTTGTAAGATTAACAGGAGAAACCTTATTCTCAGGATCTATTTCCCATAAATCATACCTGTCGTATATAAAAAATGAAGCATCATCTTCAGTCCAGCCAGCATCACCATAAGATCCCGGAGGATTTGGAACATCATTAAGTTCATTAGCACATTGAACAATTTTTGCGGTCGTTATTTTGAATTCTTTAGCTGAACGTATATTATAAGTATTCCAGGTGGTGTCTATAGAATTATACCAATATAGATAATTACCATTAGGAGAAACATTAGGTCTTGCCCTGACATCTTTTTTAATCATCTTTGCTACTCCTGTTTTAATATCAATAAGGTATATATCAGCATGAGAACCACCACCTTCCCACATTGACTGTACAGCATAAGCAAGTCCTGAAGCACCAAACAAAAAGTCAGAATCACCATCCAAATACGAACGAAACCCATTTAGGTCCTCTGTCTCAAGTTGAACAACTTTTTGATTATCTGCATGATATACTGCCATATATGATTTTCGGAGATCACGTGATTTTGTATTTATTTGTTGTGTTTGAAGTACAGCTTCATTCCAGTGCCAAATATCAACAACTGGTATTTCTTCTTGAAGAATGCTGGTATCCTTTTCAGCTTTTATTGGGGAAGTAGCAAAAAAGATTCTATTTGTTTTCTCAGACATAGATAATCTTCCATTTGAACTTATTTCCCATGCATCCATGATCGCATTGTTCTTATTATTAACAACCTCTATAGCCTGTCCTTCTCCATTCCAATAAAATAGTCCATAAGATTTTATTTTAGCCTTTTTATCATTTAAATCAGCCAAAAAAGCTATTTTGGAAGCATCTTTATATATGTTAAGCTGTTTTATATCTCCCTTACCAACCAATATTGAACTTTGTTTGTGATTCTTTAAATTATACAAGTAGATTCCTGGAGCAAAATCCTTATCATCTCCAGTTGAAACATATACAAGAAATTCCTTTTCTTCAGCAAAATAATATTGAGTAACAAATGGAAAGTTTAATTGTTTATCATTCTTAAGATTCTTAACAAACAGCTTATAACCATTCTCAGATGTTTCCTTTTTTTCATCTTCATCATTATCCCTGGTATTGCCCTTTATTGGCTCAACCTGATATGCCAACCAGTCACCCCACTTAAAAGGCAATTTATGTGATTTGAGTTTATCGATTTTTTCAACCGCCCCACTTTTTAAGTTATATATTGCCAGCTGTCCAATGGGTATATCATCCTTTTTAGTTTTTTTAAGTTTTAATTCACGTAATAAATCCACTGAGGGATTAATAGTAAATATTACAAAATCTGAACTAAAACTAATTTTAGCTCCTGATGCACAATCCACCGACATAAGTTCCTTACCTTTGTTACTTGAAATTTTCAGAACTGGATCACCTTTCCAGGGTTCATTTTTATATACGATAGTATTGCCATCATTCGATAATACCTTTTCAGTTATTCTATTCCATTTAAGAATATCATCAAATTGAAGAGTCTTTTTATCATTCTGGGAGAAACCCATAATGACTATAAAAAATAGAGCAATAATCAATGCATTTCTTTTCATTTTATTTGGTTTTATTTTTGTTTGTATATTTCCTTAACTGAGGGTCGTTGAAACACTAAAGTAGAAATCATAGTAAACAGAGCAACCACTAAAAGAATAATTGCCATTCTTGTCCAGGATTCACCCAGTGCATTTCTTTCATTTATCAGGCTTATTATAGTTCTAATCCATTCTATTCCACCTAGAATTAATAATATTTGCATTAACCTTGGAACCCAGAACCTTTTAATAAACAGCAGAAAAGGAATTCCAGCACTCAATATCATTAGGAAATAAATATTTGCTCTTGAGAAGTGAGCAATAAGTAACAAAAAACTTAGTATTACAGGAATTAATTTCAGAATTTTCATATTATGTAAATTTAAAAAATAACTATCAAGATACATTGTTTAAAATTATTTTTATCAAATATGCCTTATATTAAACAACATACTATTATGAATAATTGGATTAGCTAAAGGGATATTTAGAAATCCAGCCTTATCAAATTCTGTCTAGTTTGGATTGGGTAAGCTTAGTTAATTTATCACCGGTATTCAAAGTTGTCTTAGGTTCAATTACCATAACATGAACCTCTTCTTCTGAAACTGGTTTATGCTCAATTCCTTTTGGAATAATTAAAAAATCACCTGTAATGAGATCTATTGATTTATCATGTAGTTCCATTCTAAAGTTCCCTTTAATAACAAAAAACATTTCATCTTCATTATCATGTTTATGCCAGATAAATTCGCCCGAAAACTTTACAACCTTTACAAATTGACCATTTAATTCCCCAATTATTCTTGGATTCCAATAATCAGTAAATTTTTTCAATTTCTGCTCTACACTTACCTTCTCAATTTTCATTTGATATCGTTTTTGAATAATTCTTCATGTTTAACATTTCCATCCACATCGCAATGTTGAAATTTAAGAACAACCATATTTTTTTCACGGTATACATTCCCTAATAGGTATCCACCTTTTACACGTAGAAATCTATGCTCAGGTAGAAAATTATTCTGACTCCATCCTCCGGCATGAACATCTGATCCTGCCCCACAACCAAATTCCCACAAATTAGTATTTTCCCAATGTGTTACATATTGCCAATGCCTGTCGCCATTGCATATAAATATATTATCATGTTGATTAATAAAACTTCTTAATTCATCACCTTCATGTTGAAATCCATCATTTGAATGATTATCATTTTTATTCTTTCGATCAGGGCCCAATATTGGAGTTGGTGAAATGATAATTTTGAATGTAGCATCTGACTCATTTATGGTATTAAATAACCATTCTTTTTGCTCTTTACCCAGTATGGTTTTATCAGGTCCATCAGGTAAAGTGTTCTTACTTCTATAATTTCTACCTTCAAGCATCCATATTTGTAAATCTTTACCCCACCTCACTGTTTTATACCTTGTTTTATTCATTGGAAATTGTTCCTCATCGAAAATCTTCAAACCTCTATCAAAATCTACTGTACCATATGTTTTACCTGGAAAAACATCATCACTAAGAACATCATGGTCATCTTTCATAAAATAACTTGTCACTTTAGAGTAAAAGTCACGCTGAAATGGAAGAGCAAATAATCTGTCCCATTTTAATCGCATTAAATCTTCAGTTAAGGCATAAGGATCTGGTTTATCGTAATATTCTATATCCCCGGTGTGAACAAAAAAATCAGGAGAATTTAATATCATTGACGGATAGATTTTATGGCCACCCAGGGAATCATCTCTTCTGATATAATCATGGCATGTAACAACACAAAAATTAATATCCTTGGTAATATTTTCCTCCGGTGGAGTTTTAAACTCCCCATATATCGTATCTGATACAAATGATTTTTCATTTTTCCTTGCAAGTATTTCAACTTTATATATAGAATTTGAGATAAGGTTCTCCAAAATCCATTGTTTGGTAAAATTTTTGATTGAATCTACTTCCATCCAATCAATTTCTATCTTTTTATCTCGATGCTTTTTTGGATAATATATTAGTTTAAGCTCTCCAAATACACCAGGGCAGGCCCCTTCCATATCATTTATAGAATATCCCTCTGGTATTAGAGCATTGTAGATTTGCTTTTCATCTATTGACCGTCTAAGTGTTTGATGCATCTTATTTGAAATGGGAAGGAATTTTTCTCCTGTAACATTCATTTCAGGATTTATCGTTAACCTTGTCCAGATTACGACAGAATGCTGCTCGGCCCATCCATTGTGAAAGCCATTACCAAAAAATGGCCCGTTTGTGATTTCCTTCCTTATACAGGAGTTTAATAAAATTGATAGGCAACAAAAATAAAATAGGCCATTTAATGATTTCATGTATTTATTCTTTTGTATTATTATTTTCTATCATTGTTTTATTCTAATTCTCAGGTTTGACTGCAACTTATAATAATCACCACTATTAACAGAAGATAAGTTACAGGAAATATGTGAGTTATAATTTTTGAAACATATTATAAATATTAAATATGGCTGATTCATTAATCGCTTATAAAGTTACAAAATCAGATGATTTGAAGCTAAAAGTATTTATCTTTAGACTCGTCCTGTTATTAGGAGTGAAGCTAAGCATAATTAGAGAAATGTGAAGGAGCATAAATAATAATGAAAAAACAAAACAATCTGATTTATTCATCTGCCAGCCCAGATGAGGTTGCGGCAGATCTTGCACCATTATTACAATTTTCTAATAAGGGTCTTCCTATTGAGAAATTATCAAAATTATTGGATGAATGCCTATTACCTCATCTTGTAAAATATAATAGTCCGAATTTCCACTCTTTATATAATTGTATTCCTGAAGAGGGAGCAGAATTCGGGGCTAAAATTGCTCTTCATCACAACCAGGGAGTCACCAACTGGCAAGTTTCACCAGGAGGGGTAATGCTGGAAGAGTTGTGCACCAGAGCTATGTGCAAACTGTTTAAATTAAAAAATGGTTCTGATGCTACTTTTATGTATAGCGGAACATATGCAAATCAACAGGCAATATATATGGCATTACACAGAAAGGCCGAACAATTAGGGATAAATCTGGTAGAAGATGGATTATCAGAATTCAGCTATCATAATCCATTGGCTATATTAGTTTCTGAAGAGGCACATTTATCTGTTAAGCAAACTATTCGCATGATGGGTCTTGGTGAAAAAAGCATTATTTCTGTTCCTGTTGATCAGAATCATTGTATGGATATAAATTCATTACAAAATATTGTAAAAAGAATAAAAAAGACCCATACAATTTTTTGCATATTATCAACAGCCGGAACTACATCATCTGGATCTGTTGATCCAATTAAACCTGTTTATAATATTTGTGAGGATTTAGATGCCTGGTTTCATATCGACGGTGCTTATGGTTTGTCTTTCTCTATTATTCCCGAAATTCAACATATATTTGATGGAAAAGAGCTGGCAGACTCAATTTGCTGGGATCCCCATAAACAATTTGGTGTTCCAATACCAAGTTCAATGCTATTTGTTAAAAACAGGTATGATTTTAATCGTATGGCAATATTTGGCAATTATTTTAACCGTAAGGATGATCCTGAGTTAAATCCCGGATTAAAATCCCCACCAACTACCAGACCTTTTTCTGCATTACCACTTTTAACAACAATACTATACCAGGGTTGGGATAAGTTAATAGAAAATCTTCATTCTCCGATAAAAGCTGTGCAGGAGGTTTTTAAAAAAATTACAGATCAAAAAGATATTGAAATTTTACATACACCACAATTAGGAATATTATGTTTCCAGATCAAGCCAGCTGGTTTCCCTGAAGACAAGCTGGATGATTTACAAGTTTTTGCATACGAAAAGATTAAGCAAGGAGGGATAAGGTCTGTATCCATGACCAGTTTAAATAAACAAAAAGCAATACGTTTGGTTGCTATTTCCCCTTTAGTTACTTCTGAAGCTATGTTAGAGTCAATTGAAAATATAAGGGAATTGGCGAATGAATATAAGAAAACAATTTAATCCTTTTTTTTTAATAAATTAAATTAATTTTTCCACCTTTTCAGGCCAGGTAGTATAGCATCAGCTTGTTTTTGCGCCTCTTCTTTAGGCATATTAAATTTTGATATTGACATATTAATCAATTTATCCTTTTGCTCATCAAATGTTAATGATGGGTTTGTAAACTCACCATTTTCATAACAAAAATGACAATATTCAATATGTTTGCTCTTATGCATTTCAGTGCCTTTATTATCCTGATTGAGAGGCATTCCACAGCTTTGACAAATCTCTTTTTTCATAACCATCTGTAAATCTAACCAAATTTAAAATAATTCCTTTTCAGTTTTCTTAAGAAATAGTATTTCAGCAATAAATTGCCAGTCGAATGATATGGTCTGGTTCGCTGAATGAGTATGGTGATCCTGATCCAGAATATAATCTTCAGGTTTTGTCAGAATGCGGGTTTTACCATATATTAACTCAAATTCTTTCCGTAAATTGTTAAATATTTTAGATAATTGTTTTAGTTCATTCAAAGCTTTTTTCTCCTCCTTATCATTCTGAGCTGAATCAAAATCTCTTATTTTTATTAAAGCTTGCATAGTATAAGCAACTAATTTATTTACCTGATCATAAACTTCAAGTGTATAATTATTTCGGATTGCCCGATTTTTCATTTCAGAAATTTTTGCAGAAATACTATCACATTTTAAAAATATCAATTCTGCCTGCTCCAGACGTTTTGCATTCTCAACAATCCATCTACCTTTTTCATTTTTATCAGGCAAATCAATAATTAATTCTGCTATTGGATCTGGATTTTTAATAATTTTATTACGACTCTCTTTCTTCAATAATATATTCCTCCATATTTCTACAGGTAATTCAAGCTGATCAATAAAAGCGAATTCACTGTCTGATAAAGTATTCGAAAATTCCCTGTGGCGATAAGCTGATTTAATCTCTTCTTTGCTACGTTTTTCACCTGACCATGTATATTCAGCAAAGGCAATTATCCCACGTTTATACAATTCGAAATGTGGAGAATCATCATCCCAAAGAGTTAATAATAATCCATCAAGATTATTATTTATTGATGATAGAGCAAAAGCTCTTATATTAGCAAAATTACTTTCATTTAGAGGCATTAAAACCCATCGAGTTTGACCTGCTGTAGCACCCATCACCTTCATCCCATTATTTTGAAACCATTCCATGGCCTTTGTATTTCCAACTGCCTGAGGAGAATGATAGTTCCACCTCATATAAATACAATTCTTAGGAAACTGATCGAGAAACTCAAGCAATTTATACTCATTTTCCTTCCACAAACTATCAACCTCATGACTACTAAGATTTGTGTTGAACATTGCCTGGTAAACCCCAGCATATTTTAGAGGCATGTCATCCCAGAAAATTGGAATACGTCCATGTTCTTCAGCAAACTTACATACCTTTTCAAGCCATAATAATTGTAATTCCAATGATGATTTTCCACTATTTCGACCATTAGTATGCACTTCATCCCCACCTACATGTAAATATTTTCCATAAGGAGTTGCTTCAATAGCATCCAAATACAAATCGAACTGTACCTTATAAGTCTTTGGATCAAGTGGATTAAAAGCCCAATCACTATCAGGATCATCTCTCAGTTCTTTATACTGTTCATGTTTTAAAATAAATGAAGCATGTCCCAAACCCTGAACCAAAGGACTGATTTTTATGTTCCTTTCCACTGCATATTGACTTAATTCCTGCCATTCAGAAATACTTAAAGCATCGGCAGATCCTATAAGAGGCTGGCGCTCAAATTTAAGCTTATCTTCCAATTCCACCAATATTGCATTCACCTTGTAACCAACCAGTTTATCCAACAATTTATAATAATAATCCAGTGTCTCCCGATGATGCTTTATATCAATATGTATAGCCCTATATGAGAGAAGCGGGAAATCTATAATCTCACATTTTGGAATATATACTTTCTGCTCCATAGCATCTTCCATTATTTGTTCGAGAGTCATGAATCCATATAGCAGACCAGCTTTGTCTTTTCCTGTAATGACAATTTGTTCATCAGAAATTTCAAGCTTATATCCTTCAGACTTAATATCCATTACCTCATTAATACTGAATATAATTTGAGCTTTTGAGATATTCTCTGCCTGTTTAATAAATTTTAATAAAGTGCCAGTAACAGGCAATTTCAATTTCTGAGGGCAAAAATAAAGCTGGATGTCAGAATATTTTAATTCACTGTTTCCTGATATCTCAAATTGTTGAGGTAAGGGTAATAATTTGAAATCTACAGTTTTGTCTTTTCTTTTTTCACAGG
>PVBE011732572.1_pt1 | contig 11552 bp, 12 predicted proteins | sample 1631181 | NCBI WGS metagenome assembly PVBE01 (sample SAMN08397723, study PRJNA350692) | Marine metagenome, whole genome shotgun sequencing project. | isolation source: water | place: Pacific Ocean | collected 2012-04 | reverse complement strand
GTGCCAGACGATCATGATCAGTCCCACCATGTACTGGGGTTGATCGCGCAGGAAGATCAGTGCCAACACGAACATCAGCACAGGTCCGATCAGCCAGTTCTGCACCAGCTACAGGCCCAAGACGCGTGTATTGGCAAAGCCCCGCGGCAACTGCTCGTAGCGGACTTTTGTCAGCGGGGGGGGGTACACCGCCAAGGGCGGGAGCAGGATTCGTACCACCACCATCCCCCTGGCGTATCCGTTCGGCAACTGGCCATTTTCGCCAATTGAGGCTCATTTCTTCGGCCGAATGGGACTTGGGTGTCCCGCTTGGTGGGGTTGGGCCGCCTCACTGAGGCAAACAGAGGGCAGACCACCAGACCAGGTCCTGGTCGGTCTTCAAGAGGCGCCTCGATGGTGGCCAGGTCGGCATGACCGTTGCTAAGGCCCTGGCATGGCCGCTAAATCGACCCAACACTTCATATCCCGGCTCTGGAGACCGCTGTTGGCATTCGGTGCGTTCACCGGTGCGTGGGGACTGGTGGGGGCGGTTCTGTTGACCAACTGATCTCCATGGGTGCGCGGACTCGCACGGCGCCGCATCTTTATAGGCGCGTCGCTTCGTGTCCGGGTCCTGGGCGATGCCATCATCTGTCCATCTGTTGGGTCGCCGAGGAGTGCTTCATGGAGTCAGAGGTTATAAGTAGCTGCAATCTTTGCGGCACAGATCCGGTTGCTACGATCGATGCAGAGCATCATCTGTGTCAGTGCACCGAGTGCGGTTTCATCTTCGACTCGCCGCGGCCCACGTTCGCTGAGATCCAGCGTTTCTACTCTGAAGAAGATCAATACGATGCGTGGCTGGCCCAGGAGGCGAGTCGCGATACCCTCTGGCGGCGGCGACTGAAGCGCGTCCTGAAATACCGACAAGCGGGAGATCTCCTCGATGTGGGTACCGGTATCGGTCAGTTCCTCTCCCATGCACAGAGGCACTTTCGTGTAGAGGGGACGGAGGTTTCGGACAATGCCATCTCCATCGCCAAGTCGAGATACGGTTTCGATATCCACCAGGGACAGATCGAGGAGATTCAGTTCGACAAACAGTTCGACGTGGTCACGGCGTTCCACGTGCTGGAGCATGTGCCCGACCCGTCGGCCTTTATCGCTCGCTGCAGGGATCTGCTCAAGCCAGGTGGGATTCTGATCATCGCCATCCCCAACGAGATCCATTCGAAGGTTCGGCAGGGCGTCAGGGCCGTGCTCAAGGTGGCTGGCATTGGCAAGTTCAAGAACTACGGTAAGCACACCCTCCCAAAGATCTCATTGGAGGGAACCCTGACCGAAATCCACCTGTCTCACTTTACACAGAAGACGGCTGCCTACCTGATGAAGTCGCAGTCGCTGGAGATCGTGGATATGGCGCTGGATCCATACTACGTCAGCGGTGGCATCGGGGCCGTCGTCCACAAGGTGATTTACGCAACGGCACGACTCTTTCACATGGTGTTCAGGCACAATCTCTACGACACCATGTGGCTCGCGCTGCAAAAGCCTTCTGTTGCCGATTCGCAAAAGCCCGGGTAGATTGACCGGTAGACCCACACCGGAGTCCCGATGAAACACCGCCATCCCATCCTGTCCTCGATTGCGAGCCTGCTCCTGCTGGTTCAGTTGGTCGTGTTCGGCGCGCTGCCCTGTCCCGCAGGTGCATGTGCCGGGTCGACGCCGATGGAAGGCTCTCAGATCCTGCCGGCCTGTTGCTGTGGTCCGAGTTGTTCCGGTGAGTGGACGACAACAGATCCCGTCGAGGCGATCACGTCACCGGCGGAAGGGTCCGTCGAATCGTTGCAGTTGTGGACGACGCAGATCGCCACCGCAAGTCCTGTCACCGATGCCTACAAGACGGGCAACGCTGACGTGGCGGTTCGTTTCGCCCACGCCCCACCGCTCTTTCTGCTCCACGCCTCACTTCTCATCTGATTCACCCCTCTGATCCTGTTGGGGCCAGTCCCGGGTTTCCCGTGTCTGTGCCGACGGCCGTTCTCCGGTCCATACCGACCGGGCGGCTGGTCGCGTCGTGGCTGACCACGATGCAAGCCGATCACCTGTCTCAGATTCTTCAGTTTCGCCTGTAGAGCCCGAACTCTGCACGACGGAAGGCTGAATCTGAGTCACGTTGCTGAACTCAGCAGTGCGAGGTAGAAACAGATGCGAACGACTCCACTCCCGTGCCGGCTGATCCTGGTAATTGGCCTTCTGCTGCAGAGTGCTGCAGCGCAGACCGCGCAACTTGAGGTGCTTATCGCTGAGGCCCTGTCACGGCATCCGCGGCTTGAGGCCCTGTCCGCATTGGCGACCGCGCAGAGGCACGCTGAACGACCGGCGGCAGCACTGCCCGATCCACATCTCCGCTTCGATCTGCTCAATGTACCGCTCGGTAAGTGGGACACGGACAGTTCTCCCATGAGCGGTCGACAGTTGGGTCTTTCGCAGAGCCTGCCCTGGCCCGGTCGCCGTGAAGCCGAGCGCCAACTGGCGTCTACACGAACACAGATCGCCGAGGCTCGGACCGAAGACGAGGTGGCTCGCCTCGTCGAGGCGGTGAAGCAAGCGTATCTCGAACTCGTCTTCGTCGATCAGGCCTTGGCCATCACCGCACGAAACCAGGACCTGATTCGTGACTACGTGCGCATGGCGCAGACGAAATACGCCGTGGGCACAGGGCGGCAGCAAGACATTCTCAAGGCACAGATCTTCCTGTCGAGCCTCGGTGACCGACTCCTGTCGCTTCACGCCAGGAGGGATGTGGCGGAGGCTCGCCTCAATGCTCTGAGATCTCGCGCGATCGGAACGCCGATCGCCAGCGCAAGCATGACGCCGGCGACACATCTCGACTACGGTTTGGCCGACTTGACGCAGATGGCCATCGCCTCCCGCCCGGCCCTGGCAGAACTGCGATGGGAGCGCGAGCACTGGAAAGCGGCAGAACACCTGGCAAAACTGGCGGCCAGACCCGACTTCGATTTCAGCGTGGCGTATCGGCAGCGCAGTTTCGAAGAGGATGCCGTCGCCGGGCGAGACTTCCTCTCCGCCGGGGTCGCCGTGCGTTTGCCTCTGTGGCGCGCCGAACGGGAGCACGAGCAGGCCGCCGAGGCGCAACAGCGACAGCGGGCTGCGTCGGCCGAGGTCGAGGCGTTGCGTCTGCAGATCGAACTGGGCCTACAGGAACTGCTGGTGAAGGCCCGGCTCCACCGGGACCAGATGGAGTTGCTGCGCCAGGCGATCCTTCCGCAAGCCGAGCAGGCCCTGACCGCCGCCATCGCCGGATATCGGGTCGACCACGTCGACTTCGGTACCCTCCTCGACAGCCAGGTCGCGGTTCAGCAATACGAGATCCAAATGCATCACCATCATATCGACTACGAAAAGACGCTGGCCAGTCTCGAAGCTCTCGTCGGTGTGCGCTTGTTCTGATGGCACACAACGATGAACCCGGAGCGGATGCGGCGCGCAGGTCGGAAGCGCCCAAGAGCGACGGACGACAGACCGAAAGAGAGTCACAGATGACACGCAAGATCCTGCGTTTGCTCGTTCCCCTTGCCGTGGGGCTGGCCATCGGCAATTGGTGGGGGGCAGGTGCCTCTGACACAGACTATTCTGAGCACGAACAACAGGCGGTGATTCATCGCTGTTCCATGCATCCCACCGTCGTTTCCGAGGGGCCAGGCAGCTGTCCGATCTGTTCCATGGATCTGGTGGCCGACGAGATCGAAAGGAAGACGACGTCGACGGGTGAACGACAACTGGGGACCGTGGCAATCGACGCCACCACGATACAGAACATGGGTGTGCGCACAGCCATCGTCGATCGCCGTTCCCTCGTGCGTTCGGTGCGTGCCGTGGGGCGCGTCGACTATGATGAAACCCGGATAAGCGATGTAAACACGAAGGTGCCCGGTTGGGTGGAGAAGCTGCACGTCGATTTTACGGGGCAGCGGGTGGAGCGCGGTCAGCCCCTGCTCGAGATCTACAGTCCCGAACTGGTCAATGCGCAGGAAGAGCACCTGATCGCTCTCGAATACGTGCAGCGTTTGCAGCGGCAACGCGTCGCCGAGGATGTGTTGCAGGGGGCGCGTGATCTGGTCGAGGCGTCGGCGCAGCGGCTGCGTTTTCTCGACGTCACCGAAGAGCGCATTGCACGACTCGAGGCCGGCGGAATGGTCTCACGAACGGTGACCGTGGAGTCACCTCAGCAGGGCGTCGTCGTGCACAAGGCGGTGTTCGAAGGGGCCTACATCCGCCCCGGAGAACATCTCTATCGCATCGCGGATCTGTCGCAGGTATGGGTCATAGCCGATCTGTTCGAGCGGGATCTGCCGTGGGTGCAACAGGGACAGGGCGCAACCGTGTCGTTGGCGCATCTGCCGGACCAAACGCTGCACGGTACTGTCGAACACATCTTCCCCTTTCTTGATGCCGACACGCGTTCGGTTCGTGCACGGCTGGCTTTCGACAACGCGGCGCGTCTGCTGAAGCCGGAGATGTTCGCAGATGTGCTCATCGACGCCCCCGCCGTTGCCGATGTGGTGGCAGCGCCGGTACAGGCGATCCTGCACACGGGGGCACGCCGTCTGGCGATCGTTCATCTCGGTGACGGGCGGTTCCAGCCGCGCGCCGTAGAGGTCGGCATCGAGGCCGATGGCTGGTATGAGATCCGTAGCGGATTGCGGGAAGGCGACGAAATCGTCACCTCCGCCCAGTTCCTCATCGACTCGGAGAGTCACCTGAAGACGGCGGTAAGCAACATGCGTGACCGAGCGCAAGGCGATCACGACGGCCATCTGGGTGGATAGGGAGACGCGGATGTTGCATCGCATCATCGAAGTCTGCATCAACAATCGTTTCCTGACGATGCTGGCGACGGTCTTCATCGTGGGCGCTGGGCTGTGGGCCGTGCGCAAAACGCCGCTGGACGCGATTCCAGATCTGTCCGACGTGCAGGTCATCATCCTCACCGACTATCCCGGTCAAGCCCCGCAGGTGGTGGAGGACCAGGTGACCTATCCGTTGAGTACGGCCATGCTGTCTGTCCCTCACGCCAGCGTCGTGCGGGGTTACTCCTTCTTCGGCCTGTCCTTCGTCTACGTCCTGTTCGAAGACGGCACCGACATCTACTGGGCACGCAGCCGCGTGCTCGAATATCTCAATGTCGTTGCCGATCGACTGCCGGCGGCCATACAGCCACGTCTGGGACCGGATGCCACCGGCGTGGGCTGGGTCTATCAGTATGTCCTGGAGGATACCAGTGGAACCCATGATCTGGCACAGCTGCGTTCGCTCCAGGACTGGTATCTGCGATATGAGCTGACGAGTGTGCCAGGTGTCGCCGAGGTGGCCAGTATTGGTGGCTTCGTCAAGCAGTATCAGGTCACTGTCGATCCGAATCGCCTGCTCGCCTACGGTGTTCCGCTACAACGAGTCCGTACCGCCATTCAGCGATCGAACAATGATGTTGGCGGTCGCCTGGTCGAGTTGTCGGAGCGTGAATTCATGGTCCGCGGGCCCGGCTACATCAGTTCCACCCAGGACATCGAGGCCATCGCCGTCGGCGTCGACACGCAAGGTACACCGGTACGCGTCGGTGATGTGGCCACGGTGCAGGTAGGACCCGAGTTGCGACGCGGCCTGGCCGAATGGAATGGAACAGGGGAGACGGTGGGTGGCATCGTCGTCATGCGATACGGCGAGAATGCATTGGGTGTCATCGAACGTGTCACCAAGCGACTCGAAGAGCTGAAGGACGGGCTCCCTCAGGGTGTCGCCGTGCACACCGCCTACGATCGATCGGGTCTGATTCTCCGAGCCGTCGACAATCTGCAGGTGAAACTGATCGAGGAATGCGCCATCGTCGCTCTCGTATGTCTCCTGTTCCTGTTGCATGTACGATCAGCCTTCGTCGCCATCGCGACCCTGCCCCTCGGCATTCTCATCTCTTTCGTGGTCATGCACTTCCAGGGGATCAATGCCAACATCATGTCTCTGGGAGGCATCGCCATCGCCATCGGCGTGATGGTGGATGCTGCTGTGGTGATGGTGGAAAACACGCACAAGCACATCGAGCGAGATGGGGGCAAGAAGGAACACTGGGCGATCGTCCTCGATGCCGCCAAGGAAGTGGGTCCGTCGCTCTTCTACTCTTTGCTGATCGTCACGCTCTCCTTTCTACCCGTATTCACCTTGCAAGCGCAGGAAGGACGTCTGTTCAAGCCTCTGGCCTTTACCAAGACCTGGGCCATGGCAGCGGCTGCGCTGTTGGCGATCACGATCGTACCCGTATTGATGGGGTATCTGGTACGGGGGCGAATCCTGCCAGAAACCCGGAATCCAATCAATCGATTCCTGCTGTGGTGTTATCGACCGGTCATCACGTGGGTGTTGCGCAACAAAGCGGTTGTGACGGGGGCGAGCCTGCTGATTCTGGGGGCGACCGTGATGCCCTATCAGTCCTGGGTTCTGGACCGCGTCGATGGGGATTGGCGGCGGACACTGGAACGCTTTGAGATCCTGTTTCCCTTCGAGCGAATCGGTTCCGAGTTCATGCCGCCGCTGTACGAGGGAGATCTGCTCTACATGCCCACCACCCTCCCCGGTGTGTCGATCACCAAAGCGCGGGAACTGCTGCAGCAGACGGATCGCATCATTCGCACGTTTCCGGAGGTGGACGAGGTCTTCGGCAAGATCGGTCGAGCAGAGACGGCGACCGATCCAGCACCGTTGTCGATGATCGAGACGACGATTACGCTGAAACCCGAGTCACAGTGGCGTGACGGCATGACACCTGAGCGCCTAATCGAGGAACTCGACGCCGCCGTCAAGTTTCCAGGTCTGACCAACGCCTGGACCATGCCGATCAAGACACGGCTCGACATGCTGTCGACGGGCATCAAGACGCCCGTGGGCATCAAGATCGCCGGCGAAGACCTGACTGTTCTGCAGCAGATCGGTGAGCAGATTGAGGACGTCATCCGACGACAGGCGGGTACGCTGAGCGTGTACGCCGAGCGCGTCGTGGGTGGCAACTACCTCGACTTCGACATCGATCGCGAGGCGGTTGCGCGCTACGGACTGACCGTTGGCGACGTGCAGGACGTGATCATGTCCGCCCTGGGTGGCATGAACATCACCTCTACCGTCGAGGGCAGGGAACGTTATCCAATCAACCTGCGATATGGGCGAGAGCTGCGTGATAACTTGCCCGCTCTCAAGCGTGTCCTCATCTCAACACCGACAGGCACACAGATCCCCATCGGGCAGATCGCCGACTTGCGCCTGCGCAAAGGACCCCCAGCCATCAAGAGCGAGAATGCTCGACTCAATGCATGGGTCTACGTCGACATTCGTGGGATCGACGTAGGCACCTATGTGGAGGCAGCTCGTAAGGCTGTGGCCCACGAGGTCGAGCTGCCAGCTGGTTATAGTCTGACGTGGAGTGGGCAATATGAATACATGCAGCGGGCTCAGCAGCGGCTGCGCCTTGTCGTGCCTGTGACGTTGGCCGTCATCTTCCTGCTGCTGTATCTCAACTTCAGATCCGTCACTGAGTCCCTCATCATCATGCTGAGTCTGCCCTTTGCCCTAGTGGGTGGGATCTGGCTGCTGGCAGCACTCGACTACAACATGAGTATTGCTGTCGGTGTGGGGTTCATCGCGCTGGCAGGGGTTGCCGCCGAGACGGGTGTCATCATGCTGCTCTATCTGGATCAGGCCTGGAATGAGGCACGCTCGAAATGCAGCGCCGAGGGGCGATCCTTGCGTCGTGCAGATCTCTACGCGGCGGTCGGTGCTGGTGCGGTGGACCGCGTCCGACCCAAGGTGATGACGGTGACAGCGACCATGGCCGGCCTGCTGCCCATCATGTGGGGCACAGGAACCGGGTCAGAAGTGATGCACCGAATCGCCGCGCCCATGGTGGGTGGACTCGTGTCTTCGACGCTGCTGACCTTGCTCGTGATTCCCGCGATCTACACCGTGTGGCAGGGCTGGGTACATCGTCACGACTTCGGGTCCTGACCTACTCGCTTTCGTCAGAAGCCACCTGATGGGCATCGATGTGATACTTGGACAGCAATCGGGGCAGCGACCGCCGATCGATCCCACTGTGGTCGGCTGAACGTGAGATGTTGCCACCAAAGGTCTTCAGGACCTCTACGATGTAACGCTTTTCGAAGTCCTCAATCAGATGCTCCTTGGCATCCTTGAAGGGAAGATGAAGGTAGAATTCCGGATGGTCACTCGAGTGGGTTCCTTCCGACGTCTTCACACTCGGTGGCAGATCTCCAGGTTGTACCACGTTGTCGGTGGCCAATACCAGGGCACGTTCGATCACATTCTGTAGTTCCCGCACATTGCCTCGCCACTCGTATCCCATCAATAGATCCATCGCCTCGGGCGAGATCTAAGCCACGTCCATCCCATTCTTCTTGGCATAGACCTGTAGGTAGTGATCTGCGAGAAGGGCGATATCGTCGCGTCGTTCGCGCAAGGGCGGCAGATGGATTGGGAAGGTGTTGATGCGATAGAACAGGTCTTCGCGAAAATCCATTGTTGTCGTAGCCGAAGATTCGTGCGGTAGCGGATTGAAGGACTCGATTTTTCCGCCCTCATCGATGGTAATGATGCCGTCGATGACATTGTCCACCACCGACTGATAACGCACTCTTCCATCGTTCGCAGATGGCGGATACGAGTCGGCCAGTTCGCGGCGTAACGCACGAACCTCTTCGAGCAATTCGTGGCGTTCAGGGTATTCGGTGGCCAAGTCAGTACCTCGTGGAGGCTGAAGGGTTGCTATCTTTCTGGTTCATCACCCCATCACGTTACTCCATTGTCGCATCGTGAAACAACAGACCGACCCGCCACCAGAACATAACCTCCCAGAGAATCGAGACCTGCCCGCAGAGTTCGCCGAACGTTTGTGTCGTCTGCTTGACAATGACCCTGTGGCAACGTCGGCCTGTATCGCCGGGTTTTCCGGCGGCGGTCCGACCTGTTTCCGGCTGAACGCGCTGACGGCGACCTGGGAACAGGTGAGCGCAGAATTGGCAGCCCAGGGGATCGACGCAACGCCTCTCGACCGGCTGGACGGCGTCTTCACCGTACCAACAGCGTCACATCGAGTACTTACCGACACGGCTGCCGCCAGAGACGGCCGGATCTATCTGATGACACCCTCCAGCGTACTTCCCGGGCTCTGTCTCGAGCCACAACCGGGGGAGGAGGTCCTCGACCTGGCCGCGGCACCGGGCGGAAAGACAATCCATCTCGCCGAGCTGATGGGGAACACGGGACGTATCGCCGCCGTCGAATCCGTGAAGGGGCGCTTTCATCATCTCCGGCGAAATCTGGAGCGCTGCGGCGCTCAGATCGTCGACACGTACCATACCGACGGACGCGGTGTCTGGCGCAAAGTGCCAGAACGCTTTGATCGGGTGCTCCTCGACGCGCCGTGTTCTGCTGAGGGGCGCATTGTGGCCTCAGAGCCCGACACGTGGAAATACTGGAGTCTTCGCAAGGTGAAGGAGATGGCCCGCAAACAGCGTCGTCTGGCTGAATCAGCCATCCATTGCCTGAAACTGGGAGGGGTTCTCGTCTACTGCACGTGCACTCTTGCACCCGAAGAGAACGAGGCGATCATGTCGCGCCTGCTCGAACGATTCGACGGAGCCGTGGAAATGGAGCCACTGCCGCTCGGCGATCGGTACGGCCAGCCCGGGCGTACCAGCTGGGCGAACAAGACCTTTCATCCGTCTCTTGCCAAGACTCGTCGAATCCTTCCCCAGCCACCCTGGGAAGGGTTCTTCCTCGCCCGCGTTCGCAAGACCGCATCCACGATCCCCACCTGATGACAAGACGCATGCATCCACTCGGATCGGTGTTTCTGGTGTTGCTGCTCACGAGCTGTGGCGATGGCCGGAATCCGACCAACGCGCTCTTTGATCAGCAGAATCGGCACACGCTGCTGTTGATTGAAGAGGCGCCGACCGGATTCGAAGATGCGGTGGGAATTGACTCCGCACTGTGGCGGCCGACGGCGGTTTTCCCGGCGCCGGGCCAGACGCTGGAGATCGTCGGCGACTACGAGATCTCGTTTCGCAACGACGGCGATGTTCCGCTGGACCTGAGAGATGATCTGCGCTTTTTCGACGACGGTGATTTTCTCGTAGACAACCACATCCCCTTTGCCTTGCCTCTGAGACTCCCCCCTCAGTCGACGACCTGGCAGCGGGGGAGCTTCGTCTTGCGCGGCGGGGAGGATGCGGGACGTTACGGACTGCGAACGCTGCGCGTCGCCATTCGCCTCTCCCGCGTAGAGGGCGACTCCCCGTCAGGTGGGTGATGCAGCCGTCGTCGGTTGTTCGTCCAGCGTAATGTCGACCATGATCTCATTGGCCAGACCTTCCAGGCTCTCTTGTAGCTGCTGTGTCGAAACGCCGACAGGGAGACGTATCCGCAGGTTGGCCGTAAAGAGTCGACCACCCGACATGGGGGCCTCCGATGTGCCTGTGCGTATCTCTTCGATATTGACGCACTGATCGACGAGGGCTTGAGAAAGCTCACGCACGATCCCAGGTCGATCACTGCCGACCAGTTCGATCGTCACATCGACGGTGCTGTTCGGATCTGAATCAGAGCTGCTTTCCACCACCACCTGCAGTCCGTCCGCCGACAACTCGTCGAGGGCGCGCTGAAGAGCTGCTGCCTGCTCCTGTGGAACTTCGGCTCGCAGGATCCCGGCAAACTTGCCCGCCAGACGAGCCATCTGACTCTCCTGCCAGCTGCCACCGTGGTCTGCCACCACACGAGACAGAGTGCCTACCAAACTGGGACGATCATCGCCGATGATCGTCAACACGAGAGATGTCTGCATGACTCTACCTACCTTCCACGCCACCGGCCGGAGAGCGGCCGTCCCTGGACGACATCAAAAAAGAAAAAGGCGACGATCAACTGACCGTCGCCCTTTCAATATATGGTGCACCCAGGAGAATTCGAATCCCCAACCTCCTGATCCGTAGAATGCCGTAGCACAGGAGATTTATTAAACAAATAAAAACAACGACTTAGAGCGACCAAAGCACCCGAATGAGCATCTGGTGTTTTGCCAGGCTACGGCAGCATTTTTCATCTGCCAAGCCCCTATTCAGGGACATTTCCTTATTTTTTCCGTTGCCAAACGTCGGTTTCTGTTTCACCGTCAACACTCAACGTTAGCCTTAATTCGTCATCATTTGCAGAAAATGTAAATGTTACGCTTACGAGACCAAGGTAAGTCCACGTGAATTTGTTTCCGTCGACAGACCACGTTCCTTCGTCTCCGTCGTAATCTAAAAACGTTCCGTCTGCATTGAACGTCCACTCGTCGCCATCTGAGTCGATCCAGGTACCGACGACCATGTCGGCGTTTGGAGCTGTGGGGCTACTACTTTCGCTACATCCACAAATCAGCGCTAGGCTGGATAAAATTAGAAATATACCCGCTCGTTGCATAATTGCTACCTCCCAAATAATCCTTC
>PVBE011761820.1_pt1 | contig 11553 bp, 11 predicted proteins | sample 1631181 | NCBI WGS metagenome assembly PVBE01 (sample SAMN08397723, study PRJNA350692) | Marine metagenome, whole genome shotgun sequencing project. | isolation source: water | place: Pacific Ocean | collected 2012-04 | reverse complement strand
TATCCCAAGGGCGTCAAGATCACGGACGAACAAATGGCCAGGCTCAACTTAGAGCGCCATCGGTTTCATGGTGAATGGAATTATACGATCCGTCCAAATGCGATGGGCGGCAAGTGATTCACTTATTTCTGGACAAGCCCTAAGGCGTTTAGCCGACACGAGCGCGAACCGAGAGCGGCGTCAACACCGGTGAATGAGATGGGGCGCTCACGGCGTGCGCCGGACGCACCGGCCGACATCCTCACGGTCGGCACGGACACTGTCCGGAAGCCAGCGCCGGGCCTGCCGCCGATCGAGCAACCGGTGGTGGCGGATGTGAGCCCACTGCGGGTCGGCTTGCCGGGCGGTATAGCTGGCCTCTGGCGACGGGGTCGGATATCTTGGTACACCACGGGACCACGGGTGTCACTGTAGCAGCTGCAGTCGCGTTTCGGCACGAGATCCGGATTCTCGGGGGGCGCGACATCGCTGTTGGGCAACGAAGGCGAGACGGATGAAGATCTACATCACGGCAGACATCGAGGGGGTGACGGGCATCACTCATCGGGACGAGTCGATCCGGTCCCACCGGGAGTATCCGCAGTTTCGCGATCGGATGACCGCCGAGGTGACGTCCGCCTGCGAGGCTGCGCTGGAGGCGGGGGCCAGCGAGATCTGGATCAAGGATGCCCATGGCTCCGGCCGCAACATCCTCGCCGAGCGACTCCCGCGCCAGACCCGGCTGATCCGCGGCTGGAGCGGCCATCCGTATGCGATGGTGCAGGAGCTTGACGATAGCTTCGCCGCGCTACTGTTCGTCGGCTACCACTCCGCGGCCACCTCTGGGGGTAACCCGCTGTCTCACACCTTCACCGGGCTGTTCAATCGACTAGAGCTGAACGGCGAGTGCCTCTCCGAGTTTCGAGTCAACAGCCTCACCGGGCGCAGCCTCGGCGTGCCCTCGGTCTTTCTGTCGGGAGATCAAGCGCTGTGCGAGGAGGCGAGGCGCTACGAACCGGCGCTCACCACCGTCGCCACCTTGCGCGGCATCGGCCACTCGACGATCAGCCCACATCCGACGGAGAGCCTGGAGGCGATCCGCTCCGGGGTCATTCATGCGCTCGCCGAGCGCCCGGCTCCCGGCGAGATGCCTGACAGCTTCCGACTCGATATTCGCTTTCGCGCGCAGATGGACGCCCACCGCTTCTCATTTTATCCGGGTGCCGAAGCGATCGCCGACGACACGGTCCGGTTCCAGACAGATTGCTGGTTCGACCTGGTATGCGCGCTGCGCTTTGCTCGCTGATCCGACCTTGAAGATGGATGACGGCCGGGAGCGGGGCGGCGACCGCTGATCGAAACCGGTCGGGTTACTTGACCAGCTCGACGTACAGCGACTCGGCGCGCCGGCGGGCCTGATCGAGGGACCAGGCCCGTTCGTCGCGTCCCTCACGAAACGCGGCGCGGGTGATCTGGCTCTCCGCGAACCCGGCCGCCACCCCGAGATGCCGCAGCTCGTCGATGTCGTAGAGCCACCGGTGCTCCCAGAACTGGAAGATCTGGTTGAGCATCCAGGCCCGTCGCATGGGCTGGGGCAGCTCGATTCGCTCCTCGCCGAGAGTCCGGGCGTGCTGGCGGAAGAACGCGCCGTCGGGGTCCAGATAGCCGCGAACAAAGATCTCCAGATCAGGGGTGGTCAATCGCACGACCCCGCCGGGCCGCAGGACTCGCCGCAGCTCGGCCAGCCAGACCCGGGCCGCCTTCAGCGAGAGATGCTCGACGACATGTTCGCTGTAGACGAAGTCGACCGCCTCATCGCCGATCGGCAGGCGCTCCCGGGCGTCGTGCTGCAGGAACAGGTTGGTCGGACCGACGCGGTAGAGCGTGCCGGGCCCGGTCTTCTCTCCGCTGGAGCGGGTGTAGCGCCGGCAGTCGAGATTCAGCGCGTGGGGCGTGAAATGGTAACCGCAGCCGTAATTCAGGCCAGCCAGCGCGGCTCGCTCGAAGAACGCTGGCTGGAGCGGTAATTCACACTCGGCTTCGACCGAGAACTCGACGAATGGCGCGGAGGGCATGCCGGATCCTAACCGTGGGGCGCGCCCGGCCCAACCCCGAAGCGCCATTCGCCAGGAAATGTCGGGCGAGGGGCGCGTTCGACCTGGGCACAGACCGAGCGCCCGCTGCCTGGTGGATGGTGCCGCTGATCGACGGTCGGTCGAGGCGATCCGCGGGGACCTGCCGGACCAGGCCGCGCTACCCTGTCCAACCGTCTGGCTTGCTAGAATGGCGGCAGACAGCCGATGGTCGAAACAGATCGAGCTCCCGAGCAAGACCCCCGTCAGGCGCGTCCCGGTCCCCGGGTCGCGAGGCGCTGGCGATCGGTCTGCTGCTGGGCGTCGCGGTCCTGTCGTTTACCCACTCCGTCTCGCTGCGCAAGCCCTGGTTTTGCTGGTACGAGCACGGCCGGCATCAGTGGCTGACCGCCTCGACGCTCAAGTTCAGCCGGATCTGGTATCATGAGCGGCCCTGGACGATCCGCTTTGCGATGCTGGAAAATCCACTCTCGGCCGAGTTTCGCAGACTGACCCAGCGCAGACCCTACGTCTCCTATCCTCCGTGAACCATCGTGCCGATCGTGCTGCTGGTCTCCCCCCTACTACCCGATCGACACCCTGCCGGCGCAGCAGCTGGCGCTCTCGATGAAGCGCGCCTATCCGATCCGACATGTCGATGATATCCTGGGTATTCGACGACGCTTCCAGGTCGATCGACTGGTGATCCTGTTCGTCCACCCGCCCGACCGACCGTGGCAGGAGGCTCTGGCCCGGATCGGCGCTAGACGAATTCCAGGGTCTCAGTATTTCCTCTACCGCGTGTCCGACTGACCTGCTCCCCGAGGAGTCCTCGGGTCAACCAGTCCGGCGTCCAGATTGATCTTTCGGGGAGGACCCGCCGGATAGCGATCGAGGAGCTGGACCACCAGACGCCAGTGGAGAGCCGCCCCCCCCATCACCGCCAGGTGGAATAGCTCGTGGGGACCGATCACCCGTGGAACGAGCACCGGGAACCGAGCGAACTCACAGACCGCTCCGAGGGAGTAGCTGATCCCGCCGAAGATCAGCAGCTTTCCGGCCACCATGCCGGCGCGGTGGATCAGCTGGTAGCCCGTGATCACGCCCAGCCATCCCAGAATCATATAGAAGAACAGCCCTGACCCCTCGGAGATCTCGTGGAAGAAGATCGTCTTGAGCGTCAAGCCGGTGATCGCGAGGATCCAGACGATCGAGAGCACGCCCCAGCGCTCGATCCCGTCGAACAGGATGATGTGGATCGCGGTGAAGCTGCTGGCGATCAGGATCCAGATCGCCGCGTGGTCGATTCGACGCAGGACGGCGCGCGCGCCTCCGCCCGGCTCAAGCAGGTGGTAGACTCCGCTCATCGCGAACAGGAACAGCACGCCGAACAGGTAGACCCCGGCGGCTGCGGTGCGTTCGCGGTTACCGCGACAGCGTCGAAGGAGCGATGGCCCGTAGACCAGGACGCAGGCCGCGGCCCCCAGGTGAAGCAGTGAGCTGACCGGTTCGCTGAAGCCCGGGATCGGCGTGATTTGACCCATGAGAGTTGTACTCGGTGGACGTTGCAGCGGCTTCTCCTCCGGATCAATCTACACTCCTTCGCAATCCAGCACCGAAAAATCTATCGGATACCCTGCCGACGGGCGTGGTTGATTCGTGGACGGCGGGAGCGACTCCAGCATCGACCCGCAGTCCGAGTCGTCCTAGGGGCGACACGATCGGCCTGACGGTGGGGCGACTCACCCCCGGGTTGGTCGGGCCAGCCACCAGGCGGTGGGCACGCTACAGAGCAGCACGGCGCCGAACCACGCGGTCGTCGTACCCGCGATGACGCCCAGGCGGACGAAACTCCAGATCGATATCAGGGCGTAGGCCGACACCGCGGTGGAGCCCATGATGATCGGCCCTACAGCGCCGAGCGGGACCGCCTCTCCTTGCGACCACCACAGTGCCACCATCGTGGTGAGGAAGATGGCCGGGAAGACGCTGGCGACACCGGCGACCAGCGGCATGCCGGATCGGGCAAATGCCACGGCGATCGCGATGGCCAGGCCGGCCAGAGTGCCGCGAGCAAGTATTGCCAGGGCGCTGACCGGTTGCTCGCCCCTGGGGGCCGGAAAGGGGTGCAGGGTGGTGTACAGGCCCAGCAGCAGGTGGGCCAGCATCGCCGTCAGCCCGACCAGTAAAGGAGGCAGCGCCAGGACCTCGACAAGCGCCAGGGCTCCAGCGGCCAGTCCGAACCAGACGGCGAGACTGATGCCGATCATCACGCCGAGCCGCCGGGGCATCGACCAGGCGGGCAGATGTGGCGGCGCGAGGCGCCAGCAGTACAAGAACCCGGCATCCACCAGCATGCCCAGCGGGACCGCGGCCAAGGCCTCGGTGGGCGTGTGCTGGACAGCCGCGGCGAAACCCCACGAGGCCGGCAGGATGGTCGTCGGCAGGGTGGCGATCACGCCGCCGAAGCGTCCGCCCAGTCGTTCCACGGCCACGGTGGCGAGGATGGCGACCACGGCTGCGGCCAAGGCGGTGGTCAGGATGGACATCAGGTGCTAGCTGCCCGTGGCGTTGCGACCAAGACTGCCGCGTGACACACCGGCCCTTGTCGGGTCGACGAATTCGGGCAAACGAAATGGCAAACAATGACCGGACTGGCCCCCGCCCATCATTCGGCCAGGCCTACCGCTGCGTCTGCCTGGCGTCCCAGGTCCAGCAGCGATTCGGTCAAACCAACCCGGATATCTTCCAGCTGCTCCCGGTCCGCATCCGCCGGGACGAAGATCGGATGGCCCCAGGCCATCGCCAACGGGGTGAACGGTTTGGGCAGCCAGCCCCGATCCCATCCTGGCAGGGTCCAGCGCCGTCTGGCCGAGATGGCAATCGGTATGATCGGGCACCCGGACCTGGCTGCAGCGATCACCGGACCGATCTTGCTCTCGTGCCGTGGACCACGCGGTGCATCAGCAATGATGGCCGAGGAGCCACCGGTGAGGAGGTGCTTGATCAACGCCTCCAGCGCCTCCTTGCCCCCCTTGATGCTCTTGAGCTTGCCCGCCTTCTTGCTTCCGCCTCGCACGGGTGTGTTTCCCGAGGCCCAGAGCATGGCCGAGGAGACCGAGCCGATGTTGGACCGCGAAGCCATCACGTGCATGCCCCATCGATACACCTGGCACGAACAGAAATACATGTCGCCGTGCCAGGCGGTGAACAGGCTGGGTAGCCCATGCTTGCCGTAAGCGGCCACCGCGTCACGATTCAGATGCTGAACGCGGAACCTGAGCAGGTAGAGCTTGATGAAGCACCAATAGACCAGCTCGACCCAGTTGAGCAATGCCTGGAAATAGAGACGATGCTGACGATCGGTGAATGCCGGGTATTTCCGGAAGATGTGGAGCCTCGTGCCAGAACACTGCGCTGGTATCCGCTGTGCCTCCGCCAGACGCAAGTCGATGGTGCAGGCGTGAGCGATCATCTTACCCGCTGATTGCTGGCAGGACCAACCTCATGGGGCTGGTGGATTACCCGGTGAAACCATCACAGACCGGGCGAGCCGTGTGGTTCGGCATGGCAGATGAGAGCGTAGACCTCCTTGAATCGCTGATTCAGCGGAGTGTGAGCAGATGACCTCCGGTGACGGCCTGCAGCAGATCTCCGTCGGCGAGGGCCGCGGCAAATAGTTTCGCCCGAGCGCGAGCTGCTCGGACATCGATCCCAGCATGAAAATCGCGATCATGCCGACCGACCCGAGACACGTGCTGATCAGTCCGCTGAGTCGGGCGTCGGTGCGCAGACTGGAGAGGATCGATCGCCGGACCGGGCATTGATTGCCCAATGGTCGACTCGATCACGCGCTATCGCAGGTGATAATCCTCGAGAAAGCGGACTGGATTCTCACGCCATCGACTCACTCGTTCGACGATACTCGTTGGAGCGCCTTCGTCCGAGTCCGACAAAGCAGTGGTCCTTTCATCGGCCCGGTGATACCCTACCGCCAGTCGGACCCCCTCCGGCTGGGTGCACGACAGGTTCTCGTCGAGTCCGCTCGCAGAGTTCGCGCCTGCTGTTTCTCTTCCCCTCCCCTGTTGTGAGGGACCGACACCTGGCACGCTAACGACAGCTCCTGTCTGGCGGCCGCATTACTTCCTCACCGGTAAGGTCCAGTGTCCTCTACCCAGCACCAGTCCGACTTCTCTCAGTTTACGTTTGGCCGTGCGATCCAGCGTGGGATCGCCGAGGCCGGATTTTCCAACACCCGACCGATCCAGGCCCAGACCATTCCAGCGGTTCTCGAAGGACGGGACGTGATGGGCCTGGCCCAGACCGGCACGGGAAAGACCGCGGCTTTCGGCCTGCCAATTCTCGAGCGGCTGATGCGCACCCGTGGGCCGGGACCACGAGTGCTGATCGTCGCCCCGACGCGGGAACTGGCCAGCCAGATTGCAGCGGAGCTGCGACTGCTCGGGCGGCATACCCGGATCCAGGTTGTCACACTGTTCGGCGGCGTCTCCGAGCGCCCGCAGATCGAGGCGCTCAGGCGCCGGCCAGAGATTCTCGTCGCCTGCCCGGGGCGCTTGCTCGACCTTCACCGGCAGCGCCACGTGCACCTGGACAGGGTCCAGACGCTGGTCCTCGACGAAGCCGATCACCTGTTCGACATGGGATTTCTGCCCGATGTCCGTCGGATTCTCGCCGCGTTGCCGTCCGAGCGCCAGAACCTGATGTTCTCCGCGACGATGCCGCCGATGATCCGACAGCTGGCAACCGACGTCCTGCGTGACCCGCACATTGCCGAGGTCGCCCATTCCGCTCCGGCAAAGACAGTCTCTCACGCGCTCTACCCGGTTCCCGCCGGTCGCAAGCAGGCATTGCTGGAGCAGCTGCTCGAGAGCCCGGAGTTGACCAGCGCGATCGTGTTCACACGAACCAAGCACCGGGCCAAGCGGCTGGCCAAGAAACTGGAGCGGATCGGTCACCGAGCCGTCGCCCTACAAGGCAACATGTCGCAGAATCAGCGGGATCGTGCGATGAACGGTTTTCGCTCTGGAACGTACAACATCCTCGTCGCCACCGACATTGCCGCTCGAGGCATCGATGTGGCCGGTGTGACCCACGTGATCAACTACGACCTGCCCGATACGCCAGACGCGTACACGCATCGCATCGGTCGCACTGGGCGCGCGGAACTGAACGGCCAGGCCTGCAGCCTCGTCAGCGAGGACGACATCGATACCGTGCGAGAGATCGAGCGGGTGTTGGGGATGACGATCCCCCGGCACCAGGTTCGCGGATTCGAGGGCGTACACCTCCCGGATCACTGGCCGGCCCGCCGCGTCGGCGGCCGCTCGGGGAGGAAGCGTCGCCGCCACGGAGGCGGTGGACGCTCACGTCGCAGAAACGGCCGCTGAGGCCTGCCACGCCATCACGGAAGCTGAGCCTGGATTGGTTGTCGTTGCTGGACGGTCAACCGAGAGTGACCTCGATAGGTGACCAGGATGGCGCCCGGAGTCGCGCACAGATCGAAGAGTTGCTCCACCAACTCCTCCTCTTCAGGCCAGGGATAACAATACACCACGTCCAGCTCGCCGGGCTCGAGCCCCAGAGCATGATGTCCGTCTGAACCGTCTCCGTCGAGGAACGTGTCATCGACGTGCGGCAGCATCGTGACGGCCTGGCCGGGTACGAATGTGCCGCAGGTGAATACGGCCGCTCCCTCGAGTCGGCAGGCCAGCTCCACCAGGCGAGCTTGGATCTCGATGCCGTACGAATCGAATCCGACCAGGCTGGCCAGCTGGCAGACGACACCGGTGCCGCTGCCCCACTCGCAGAATGTCCGCCCTCTCAAGCGTGCATCCACGGACAGGGCATGTAGGGTGGCATAGACCCGGGCGTAATCGCTGGCCTGGAATCCACCGGACCCAGCATCCTGTGCTCGAAGCGCGAACTCTGCGCGAGCTCGTGCCTCTTGCTGGAGCCACTGCTGCGCAGTGGACGGCAAGGCCAGGTCCGGAGTGTCCAGTTTCAGTGTCCGCAAGCTCACGCCAGGAGTATAGCAGGCACTCGGTTCGGTTCTCGAGATGGGGCGCCTAGCATCGCAGGGTGGTGCAATTCGCCGGACCCCCCAGCGACGTTCGGGCCGGTGACCCGAAGCGATGCGCTGGTGCCACCGAACCGCACGGGTGGGGCCGGCGATGTGGCGAGGGGAGTTCCGATTGAACAAGCGGAGTGTCCGGAGCTATACTGCGATGGTGTCCGAAACAGACCCGTTTGGCCATGAGCCCGAAGTGGAGCCGCACACGGGCCAAGGCCGTCAAGGCACTTGATCCGGGCTGCGGACAGACTAGCGCGAGCGAGTCTCTGATTGCAGGAGGAACGAACCGATGAGAACCGGGTATCTGCCCGTTGCCCTGCTCGCCTGCCTGCTCTCGGGAGTCGGGTGCGCCGTGGAAACGTTAGAGCAGAAGATCCAGAACGGTGTCAAGAAGCACGCGATCAAGCTGTGCGAGCTGAGTTCCGGCGAGTCGCTGAGTCAGGGCAGCACTCCGGTGGTCGTGGTGTTCCTCGATGCGAAAGGCAAGCTGTCCCACACGGCGCTCGGCGGCAAGCCGCGCAAGATCTCGGGCCCACCCGACCAGCAAGGAACGATCCTCGAGGAGGTTCAGCCAGGGCCGAAGGATCAGCCAGAGCCGGTGAAGCGGGAGCCGGTGAAGCGGGAGCCGGGCCAGTCGGTCCTGGAGCTGACGCTGTCCCATGGCAAGGTCCGAGTCAGGATCCAGACCGGCGCCGAGAAGGTGCTGCAGCCTCGCCAGGCCCTAGACGTCGGTGAGTTGACACGGCAACTGCGGGCCTGCCGCAAGGCCGCGAGCGCGGCCATCACCCGGGAGCGCTTGCTGCTGAGAACCGCGGCCGGTGTCAACGTGCGGGAATTCCTGGCGGCCTGTGTGGCCTCTCGGGCCGCCGGCTATCAACACCGGTATCTCGGGAGAACCTTCGATCAGCCCGGCGGTTCGGACCGGCCAGACCCGCTGAACTGGACAGCCCAGCTGAAGAAGTTGGCCGAGTCGCTGCCTTTCGGCAGAATGGACACTCCCGGTGGCTGGTATGGGGAGGTGCTGTTCGCCGTCCACGCCACGGCGACCTTTGAGGACATCTGGCGGTTGTATCTTGCCGCCGCGGAGGCGGGCCTGTACCAGCTCGGTTTCGTGTACCAAGGCCAGGGAGCCAAGCTGTTCAAGCTGACGACTTATCTGCCCGTCAGCGGCAAGAATTGAGACGACGAGCCAGAGCGAATCTCTCGCATCGCGGCGGCGCTGTTGACCGTCAGCGGACATGTCACGAGGGCCCGGACGACGCCAGCCACGCGCAAGCTGGCGAATGGTGTTTGGGATAGCCTGGGCCCTGCGGACGGTTGTCTACCCCGCTCAGCTGGGCTACAGTGATCCCATGAGGAACACACGATTCAGCAGAGCGATCTATCGAGCCAGTGTAGTGCTCGGACTGTTGCTGGTCGGAGCGGTGATGGCGCAGGACCGTTCCGCACGGGAGCGGGGCCAGATGCCCATTCCTGCCGTCGAGGACATCACCCGGATCGATGCCAAAACGCCGGCGAGCCGGAAAGACCGCCAGTTCACCTGTTACCTGCTGGCGACCCAGCCCCATCCGGTAGCCAAGAAGGGCTACGTCATCCTGACCGATCACCAGGAAGAGGCACCCCTGGCTTCCTTGAAGCGGCTGGCCGAAGCCCGCAAGGGCGAGCTCGTCCGAGTCGCCGACCTCTCCACCGTGCGCAAAGACGCCGAGGCGTGGTCGAAGCTCAAGACGATGTTAGGCCAGAACCCCCCGCGCTATGTCGCGATTGCGCCTCGGATGGAGACCTACGGCGAGAAGATGCTCTGGAGCATGCTGGATCTGCTCAGCGGGATAGACGACGATCCGTCTCTGGATGCCTACCCTGGTATTCTCGTCGCTCCCGACCAGGAGGCCTTCGATTCCTTGATCACCCAGTCGATCCAGTTTCGGCCCCAGACCCGCGAGACCTTCCGGCCATTCCTCATCGCGCAGGTGCTCAACGGCAGACCGCTGGGCATCCGCTCACTGCAAAAAGTCGGCATCATGCGCCGTGTCTTCGGCGATATGGGCTACTCCACGCCCGCCTTCGTCATGCTGAAGGCCGGGGGCGCCAACCAGCGGAAGATCACCGCCGACGATGTCTGGTACGAGGTGGAGCCGGACGCGAAGAAGATGCTCCAGGCCTTGCCGGCCAAGGCGCGCAAGGCGCTGGAAGAATCCTCCCTCGTCGTCACCTATGGTCACGGCACTCCGGGCATCGTCTGCAGTATCGAGGTGGGCGCGTTCAAGTCGATCGACATGACCGGCAAGATCGTGATGAGCGGCTCCTGTTTCTCCGGGGCGCCCCGCACGTGGGATATCCCGCTGCCTTCTCGGATCAAGGACGGTCCGGAGAAGGAACGGTTCCTGATGAGAGCGGTGCAGAACGGAGCCACCATCTCCTTCGGCCACATGAAGTTCAATGGCGGGTTTCCCTATCTCTATCCGGTCCTGGAGCACTGGCTGCAGGGAGGCAGCGTGGGAGAAGCCTACCAGCGGATCCTCAACGCAATTCTGGCCCGCGGCGTGTTGGCAGCACCAGTCTTGGTTTGAATACAACCAAAGGGACCGGGGTACAGCCCACCTGCACTGTGACTCGCACCGGTGTGCGCCGCCACGGCAGTAATGTGAGCCGATCCCGGGCCATCGCGGACGAGAAGGCAGGCACATATGCCAGTATCCGCGGCTGAAGCCATCTGCTGCAGGGGCACGCACCTCCAAGATCCGGCGAAAAAGCCCGAAACATCAGCGATGCTGGTCCCCCCGCCTCGTCTCATAGAGGTCTGTCCGCATCTCCTTCGCGCCATTTTGCGGTGAGGAGCGGCTCCTGTGTAGTCCATAGACTTTCTACTGGAACGAGAAGAGGATGAGAGGCTTCTCGCACGTTTGCTTTCCAACTGAGTGACGGTATCCCGTGTCGCCAGATCAGATCTGTTGCGCTTCGATCATCTTTGTCCATCGCTCTGAGTGGCAACACTCGAGGAATCAGCAGGAATGGTAGGGTCAAAAAGGCTTCTTCCTCGTCACGTCGCTTGTGCCGTAGCACCAACCGTCGCGTCATCACCGACAACATTTTGATCACCATCTTTCTTTCGGCTATCAGCTTCCGCAAAACGGCCAGCAGGTACGCTGCACTCAGCGCTGCCTGCAGCTGCAATATCCCGTCCTCTTTTTACACCAGTCATACCGATGATGTTGATGGCTCTCAACTTGCCAAATTCCGAACCTAAATCAACCAGTGGAAAGAACTTATTCCTGCAAAAGCGCTTTGGGTGCGCACGGAGTTTCTTAGCCGTTGCTTCGTCGGCTCGCTGCCGAGCGATCAATCTCTTGAGGGCGACATCTCTCGTTTTTCTGCCGGCGTCATGTGTCTTTAATCTTTTCGCCTTCAAAG
>PVBE011826231.1_pt1 | contig 11554 bp, 11 predicted proteins | sample 1631181 | NCBI WGS metagenome assembly PVBE01 (sample SAMN08397723, study PRJNA350692) | Marine metagenome, whole genome shotgun sequencing project. | isolation source: water | place: Pacific Ocean | collected 2012-04 | reverse complement strand
TATAACTTTATCAAAAAAAGTTAATAACCCACTATTTTTCAATTTATCGAACTGAACTTCTTCAAAACCATTGGTGATAATATGCATTTGATATTTTCCTTGTAGATAATCCAATAAATCTTTAGCTCCATCAATAAGAATTGTCCTCTTTGGAGAATTTTTGATATACTGATCCCCTATTTGCTCAGACAATTCATCATCTTTTATCCCAAAATAAAGGAGTGTTTTATTGAACCTCTCAGATCTCAACTTCTCTTTAGTTATCTCATTATTTCTATACAGCTCCCAACACTGCTCATTGATCTGCTTATAAATCCTAATAAATTCATCTTTTAAAGAAATTCCTTTTTGATGAAGCTGACATCTATGATATATTAAGGTCAATTCTTCATGAGAGTTCTTTTCAAAGTCCCATAAAGTTCTATCCAGATCAAAAAACAAGTATTTATATCTCTTCATCAAAATAAGCTAAAAAGAAAATCATTTAGATAAGTTAAAAGAAAAGCAACAATTAACAATGTAACACTCACCAATGCATATGCCCTAGGCCTATTTCCATAAAACTTAACTACCACCATAGTACCAATCGGTATTGAGAGCAGCAAAGGAGCTAATGTGCAAATAAGAACAAATCCCATGTTAGACCTTTTTACCTTAATGATCCATTTATTTCTTTTATTGAAATTCTTTTTCAGTTTACCTTTTTTATTAAAATCATTAATCCTTTTTTCATGAGCTCTTCTCATGATTTTTTTAGAGATCCAAAAAAATAAATTAAAACAAAAAATAGCACCTGTAGATGTGCACAAAAGTATCTCAACAAAAGAAAGATCAGTTGTAGATTCTGCAATTGAAGCAGCAAATAAAAATTTTACATGTGCTAAAAAAAACACATAAAGATACATAGCCCAGCTCATTTTTAATCAATCATTTATTATTCATCAACTTTAGAACCAAAAGCCAGATCTCCCGCATCACCCAAACCAGGAACAATATATGATTCAGGAGTCATCTCAGGATCAATGGCTCCTAACCATATTGATGTGTTTTGAGGTAAATTTTCCTTAATTAGATCTACTCCTTGCTTGCTTGCAATAACACTCACAATATGAATTTTTGAAGGTGTACCACGATGCAGCAAAGCTTTGTATGCTAATACCATTGATTTTCCGGAAGCAAGCATTGGGTCATTTAAAATAACCGTTCTATTGTTCAACCCAGGACTTGACATGTACTCAATTTCTACATCAAATTCATCTTTTGATGTATGCTTTCTATAAGCAGATATGAAACAATTATCAGCTTTATCAAAATAATTCAACAAGCCTTGATGCAACGGAAGACCAGCCCTTAAAATAGTTGCCAAAACAGGCAATTCATTTGGTAAATTCATTTCGGAAGTACCCAATGGTGTAATTACATTTTCTTTAACATAACTCATAGACTTACTGATCTCATATGCAGTAATCTCCCCTAGCCTTTCTAAGTTTTTTCTGAATCGCATTCTATCATTCTGAACCTTTACATTTCTAAGCTGACTTAAAAAGTCGTTATAAATTGTTTTATGTTCACTGAAATTATAAACCTCCATATAGGTAAAATTTTACTCTAAATATATTAAATTATACTAATTGACAAACTTCTGTCTAAAGTCATATAATTTTCTAAACAACAAGGGGAGCTGATTTTTTTCATAAGAATAATATGTCTTATTATCTGCACCAAATTTCCTATAAAACGTAGCAACACCATTAATATTTGACCCCCCAAAATCTAATACTTTATCTGTTCCAGCGTAAGTCCTAATTAAATAATCAAACATTACATACATAGCTCCATCGTTCTTACCATCATCATTTAAAACTCCTTTTATATAATTAACAGTATTACGATAAAAATAAAAGCAAGCATATCCATAATTTTTATTATGACTAGCTAAAGAAAATAACTTAAAAGTGCCATTTCCCAAACCTTGATCAATTAGCTCTCCTAAAGAATCATAATTTGATGGTTTATAACCTAATTTTACACCTATTTTATCCTTAAACAACTCAATAAAACCTAAAGTGTTATTCGTCTCTTTAATATCAACATTAGGTTTCTTTTTTAATATTCTTTTGGCATTTGTTGCATAATTATCAAAAATTTCTTCATAACTCCTATTTAAACTCAAAAGTTGATATTTCATTGAAGTTTTCTGAAAACCAAAATCTTGAATGATTTCTTCAGAATTGAACCTTATTAAACTAAACCTTTCATTTACAAGCATTATTATCTTATTTAATAAATCTTGATCTTGATTACCCAACAAAGAAAATCCTCTAGAAAAAAAAGGTTGATACATTATCTTTATTCCATACCTTGTTTTATAAACACATGGAAAAGCAGACTGATAATCACCATAAACATAAGCTTGCCACTTATCTGATATAGTAGTTAAGAACCAATACTCACTATATTGAGCAATTAATTCAGGTGTCCTTAACAACATTTTTGACCATTTAATCTGATCAATGCTATCTGAATCAATTACCTTTATTTCAAGCTTGCTCATTATCTTCAAAGTTAAAGGTTTTGTTCTAGCTTAGCTTTATGAAACTTAAATTGAATAATATTATTTTAATCATTGGGTGTATTTTAATTATTATTGGCTCAACTCTGCTTTACACAAAATTAGAAAACAACACATTATTTAATGATAATAAAGCAGATCTATGGCTCATCCTTATGTTTTGTTTAGGAATATTTATAGTATTTAAGATTATTTCCTTAAAACCAAAAAAAATAAAAAAATTCAATCTTCATCAAGATGATGAAAAAGAAGATTCATAAACTTCTCTCCAGCCTATCCACCTACCTTGATCACTTAAAGATTCATTGTGCCAAATTCCCACAAAGCAACCATTAACACTTTTTACTTCATTTTTCAATTCATTGATTATGCATATCGCCTTTTGCTTATCCAAATTCATATGATCTCTTAACACCCATCCATATAGGCAAAAGGAATAATTTGAAGATCTGTAACTTGATCAGAGCTTAAGTCAAAAAACTGAAAAGGCGAGCAAATTCCTGCTCTAAAACCAACTGCATCAGAATAACCCATAGTATAATCCTTCTTTATACCAAGATCTATTAACGAATGATATGTTTGAGGAACGGAAAATCTTAAAAAATGATTTCTAGAAAACCTTACTTCATTATTTATTATTTTTTTTAATCTACTCACTTCTTTTTCTATCTGCAAATGATTCAAAAATGAAAAAAATGAAGGATGGATACCCACATATGCATCTTTACTTATTCGTAAGATCAATTTTTGAAGTATTGTACTTTTATAAGAAAGATTTTTATCCTTTTTATGATAATCACCTAAAAGAAAAAAGTAATAGGAGGTTATTTCGCCTTTCCTTTGAAATTCCAATAAATAATCATACGTATCATAAGGATCTTTCTCTTTTCCATTTAACACCCTTATACGTTGAAAAAAATCCTTAAATTTTAATAAACAAGCTGACTTAACCAAAGCAGCTGATGTTCTTAAAAATCCCTTATGTAAATATGCATATGCATTGTCAATATCAATAGTATTTAGCTGTTGAAAATCAACATTTAAAACAATCTTTGAGTCATAATAACTATTAAGCTTATTTAATAGATTTTTACACCAAATATTAACAATCGGCCTTTCTAACACATTTAATTTATATAAAATGGATTGCACTGAACTAAATCTACTAAATGCATCTCTTGAAACATCAGTGTATTCCTCCATTCTTGAAACCAAATAAAAACTAGCTGAAAAAACATCAAACCCATGATCATCTTCGTTGTTTGAAAACAACCTTATAAAGTCTATGTCATTAAATTCATGAGCTATTTCGCCTTTAAAAAGATCTCTCGAAAAAAGCAACTCATCTGGTTTAACATGATAGCAACCTGAGATTTTCTTATCTGAATAATTAATTGAAACTTGACCTAAAAGATCATCACTATCAACAATTTTATATTCAACATTTAGCACCTGACCAAATATGAGGTCTACAATATAAATAAACCTATTGCTTAGTTTAGGTGAATAAATTGTAATCATCCCAATTGTTTAAGTATTTCAGATGCAATGAACTCAGCTGCATTACCATCACCAAAAATTGGTGGGAACTCTAATTGATTATTTGCTAAAAAACGATTTGTTTCACTTACTATTATATTTTCATCTGAATCTGCTAATACTGCACATCCAGCATCTACTATTTCTACCCATTCTGTTTGTGGTCGTAAAATAATACATGGTTTTTTAAAGAAATATGATTCTTTCTGCACCCCTCCGCTATCAGTTAAAATCATTTTACAATGTTTTTCAAGAGAAATAATATCTAAAAACGATGCAGGGGGTACTATTTTAATAAAGTCACTATTATCTATCTTATTTTTAAGCTCCGTAGGCAGAATTGCATCCATCATTTTTGCAGTTCTAGGATGTAAAGGCAAAATAATTGGAATTAAGTGTTCGTTGACAATACTAAGAAATGCTCTAAAAATACTGGTTAATTTATCGGAATTATCGGTATTATCATTTCTATGTACTGTAGCTAAAATATAATTCCCAGGATCAAGATCAAGATCTTTCAAAACAGTTGAACTCTCATCACTTAAATCTGAAAAATAAATGCTATTATCATACATCACATCACCACAATGATAAATCCTTGGGTGATCCATATCAGCTACATGCCCATGATCTGGGTCAAAACCTTCATTAATTAAATTTTGTAAGCCCGTAGCTGTAGGTGAAAAAAGTAAAGTTGAGGCATGGTCACACATTATACGGTTAATCTCTTCAGGCATTTTTTTATTAAATGACCTTAAACCCGCCTCAATATGAACTATAGGTATATGTAATTTTGAAGCAGAAATGGCGGTTGCTAAAGTAGAATTAGTATCACCATAAACAATAACTGCATCTGGTTTTTCATCAATAAAAACCTTTTCTAATTTTTGAACCATTTCTGCAGTCTGAGACCCATGATTACCTGATCCAACACTTAAATTAATCTTTGGCGCAGGTATTCCTAATTCATTAAAAAAAACTTCAGACATGTTATTGTCATAATGCTGACCGGTATGTATTATAATCTCATTGACCTGATCAAATTTATTTAAAATTACTCTTGAAAAAGCTGCTGCTTTAATAATCTGTGGTCTTGCTCCAACAATAGTGATTAATTTCATCATATATTTATATCATTCCTTTATCTGAAAAGCTAAAATAATCATTATCTCCAACGATAAGGTGATCCAACAATTTAATCTCCATTAATTCTCCAGACTGTTTTATCTTATTAGTTATATGAATATCTGAATCACTAGGAGATAGATTTCCAGAAGGATGATTATGCACTAAAATAATAGAACAAGCAAGCTTTGATATTGCTTTATTAAACAATATCCGTATATCAACGCTAGTTGAATCTACTCCACCTTTACTAATTAAATCTTTAGATATTAATTTATTTGATCTATTCAACAACAACACCCACATTTCCTCATGTTGAAGATCCATTAATGTAGAATGAATAACTTTAAATGCCGACCTACTATTTTGTATTATAATAATATGCTGCTCTAAACAACTATTTCTACGCCTTCCCAATTCAAATGCAGCTATAATACTAACTGCTTTGGCTTTCCCAATTCCTTTACATTCTATTAAAGTCTCTAATTGAGACCTAGCAAGTTGATTAAGGTCATTTGATGATCTGGATAGCAAATCTCTAGCTAATGAAACAGCACTCTTATTTTTATAACCATTCCCTATTATCAATGCAAGAAGTTCAGCATTTGTAAGGTGCAACCTTCCCTTTTCTATTAATTTTTCTCTGGGCCTATCTTCTTTGATCCATGCTTTAATTTTATTCATATACAAATAAAACTACACTACTACATAAATTATTTATGTACAAAAAAAGCCCTGTAATCAACAGGGCTTTAAAATCTTAGTAATTAAATTTCTTTATAGAGAATTCACATGCTTAGTTAAATTTGATTTAACATTTGAAGCTTTCTTTTTATGAATAATATTTTTCTTAGCCAATTTATCCAATAAAGAACTCACATAAGGAAGTAATTTAACTGCTTTTTTCTTATCAGTTTCTTCTCTAAGCTTTTGTATAGCAGTTCTTGTTGTTTTATGTTGATACTTATTATTCAACATTTTAGATTCATTTGATCTAATTCTTTTTAATGCAGATTTATGATTTGCCATCTTTTTTTTTCTTAATTCTAAATAAGCAGCCCGTAGGGGAATCGAACCCCTGTTTCCAGGATGAAAACCTGGCGTCCTAACCCCTAGACGAACGGGCCTATTTGGTTATCCGTTAAAATCGGATTGCAAATTTAATTTTTTTTTTAGTTAACCAAAACAAATCAACTATTTTTTTAACTCTTTTTATTCAATGTTATCAGAGTTAGATTGAAAAACAAAACCTAATCTTTTTCCAGTTTTCAATTTCTGATCATCCATTAATTGATTTATTTCTCTAACTGACACCTCTTTTACTAAGTCATATTTAGGAACTAAAAGGTCAAAATCAAGGCAATATATTATTGAAGACTGAATAATAGATTTTAATTTATCCTTATCAATAATAGAATTTATAAAATCATTATACAGAAAACCTAATTGCCGTTTTCCTTCAACCATAAAATGATTTTCATGATTAATAAACAATCTACCAACCATGTAACCAAGGTCATTGGTCCTATTATATTTAAATGAATCATTTAAAAAATTATAGATGTTAATTATTCCACAATAACCCCTATTGTCATTTTCACTCAAATAGCTAGTGTTCCATAGAGTATTATTTCTGTTAAACTTAAAAACATTAGAATGCATCTGAAATATTAATAGATCACCCGCAATTCTGATCTGCGCTTCAAACTCACCAGTTTCCTTATACTCGACAACAACCCTTTCATCGACCTGACTAATGCGATCTTTAAGGTCATCACCAACTTCCTTTAAAACTTGCTTAAGAACCTTGAAATTTAAAATGATATTATTAAAAACATCCTGTTTTAGTACACTTTTATCACGAACCATACTATACATAAGGTCCTGGCTTTCATTATGATCCATCATAAATTATAGTTTAATACGCTCTAGCAAAAACAACTCTATTAGATGATTTTTTACCAGAAAAAATACATTTCCCTTCTTGCTTTAACTCATCTATCTGAACACATCTTATAGTAGCTTTAGTTTTTTCTTTGATCTTAATTTCTGATTCTTTAGTTCCATCCCAATGAGCTAACACAAAACCACCTTTATTATCTAAAATATCATTCATTTCCTCAAGAGAATCAGCTTGAAAAGTGTGCTCATTATTGAAATCCTTAGCTTTTTGAAATAAATTTAACTGTATAGCTTCAAGAAGATGAGATACCTTATTTGGAAGATCATCCAAAGCCAAAATTTCTTTCTCGCGTGTATCTCTTCTAGCTATTTCAACTGTATTATTTGCAAGGTCCTTTGGTCCAATTGCAATTCTTAAAGGCACGCCCTTCATTTCATATTCTGAAAATTTCCATCCAGGCTTACGTTTATCATCATTATCATATTTAACCAAAATACCCATTTGTTGAAGAGAATCTTTGATCCCATTGGCTACTTTAGAAACTTCTTCTAGCTGCTCAGAACCCTTATAAATAGGTACAATAACAACATGAATTGGAGCTAGCTTTGGAGGAAGAACCAACCCTAGGTCATCTGAATGAGTCATTATAAGCGCTCCCATCAATCTTGTTGAAACTCCCCATGAAGTAGCCCATACAAACTTCTGATCACCATTAGAATCTGTGAATGTCACATCAAAAGCCTTAGCGAAATTCTGACCTAAAAAATGAGAAGTACCAGCCTGCAAAGCCTTACCATCCTGCATTAAAGCTTCAATACAATATGTTTCTAATGCACCTGCAAATCGTTCATTTTCAGTTTTAACACCCTTTAAAACAGGCATAGCCATAAAATTTTCAGCAAAATCAGCATAAACCCCCAACATCTTTTCTGTTTCAATGACCGCTTCATTCTTTGTTTCGTGAGCAGTATGTCCTTCCTGCCACAAAAATTCAGAGGTTCTTAAAAAAAGCCTTGTCCTCATTTCCCACCTCACTACATTTGCCCATTGATTAATCAAAATAGGAAGGTCCCTATAAGACTGGATCCATTTTTTATATGAATTCCATATTATAGTCTCTGAAGTAGGGCGAACAATCAATTCTTCTTCTAATTTCGCTTCAGGATCAACAATAACCCCGCCTCCATCTTCTGAATTTTTTAATCTATAATGAGTAACAACAGCACATTCTTTTGCAAAACCGTCAACATGGTCAGCTTCCTTACTTAAATAAGATTTAGGAATAAAAAGAGGAAAATAAGCATTTTGATGACCCGTCTCTTTAAACATACGGTCTAGCTCCTCTTTCATTTTTTCCCATATAGAAAAACCATAAGGTTTTATGATCATACAACCTCTCACATCAGAATGTTCAGCTAAATCTGCCTTACCAACCAATTCATTGTACCAGCTGGAAAAATCTACATCTCTTTTAGTTAATCCTTTACCCATCTTGGCATGGTGTTTGTTATTTTTTGTTAAAAAACTGAAAAGCAAAATTAATATTATAAACGCTCTATTTAAATAAAAAGATTAAACTTTTTAACTTTACAAGAGTCAATGTATAACTAAATACAAATAGTCATGAAATCAATTAAATACATAAACACCTTATTTACTATAATCATTCTTTCATCATGTAGCACATCAAAGGAGTTAAGTTATGAGGATGATGTTTATAGCACAGAAACTGATATTGTCTTTGTAGACAATAATTCTGAAGATGATTATTATGACCCTTATAGTGATTTATATGAAGATGACTATTACAATGAAGAAGACACATATATAACCAACAACTATTATTATGGATCAAGAAGGTATGGTAACAGGTATAACAGTCGTTATTTCAATTCAGGCATAAGCTACCATTATTATCCAAACTCATATTATTGGAGCAACTCTTATTGTGGTCATAATCATGGCTTTTATTCTAATAACTACTATGGATACGGTTATGGATATCCTTACAATAGCTATTATACCAATAATGGCTATGGCTATGGATACCCCTACAATAATTTTTATAGCAACAATTACTATGGATATGGTTATGGATATCCTTATAATAGCTATTATACCAATAACTACTATTATGGTAATAACTATTATGGAAATAACTATTATGGTGGATATGGAGCGGTAAATGACCCAAACAATAACGCAAACAACTATTATGGTCAAAACACATCGATTAGCTCAAACACTAACTCAAGCTCAACCTATAACGGGAATACTTCTAGTGATTACGCTACTGTGATATCTACTACTAAAGACATTAAAGCACAGAGTAATTCAAATTCAAATCAATCTCTTAGCTCAACAGGAAATATTAATACAACTAGCACCAATAGCGCTATAAACAAGCCTAACCTAACTGATCTAGAACAAAATAAACCAATAAATAATAATAGCAACTTCTTAACAAAACCAACAGGAGTTCAAAACACAAGTGAACTAATTAAAGAATCAGCAACATCTAATTCATCTGAAAAACATCCTTCTTCATGGGCCACAAACAAAACCAGCAACAAAGTAAATAACAGTTCTTACTCAAAACCTAATAACAGCTACAACAAGCCTAACAATAGCTACACTAAACCTAGCAATAGCTACAACAAGCCTAGCAATAGCTACTCAAAACCTAACAATAGCTACACTAAACCTAATAACAGCTACACCAAACCTAGTAATAACTACTCAAAACCTAACAATAGCTACACTAAACCTAATAACAGCTACACCAAACCTAGTAATAACTACTCAAAACCTAATAATAATTATTCAAAACCAACAAATAGAAACTCTAATTACAATAAACCGACCAATAGGAGTACAACATCTCCATCTAGATCCTCATCTCCATCTAGATCTTCATCACCATCTAGATCTTCATCACCATCTAAATCTTCTGGAGGAAACAAAGGAGGAAACAACAGAAGATAAATGAGATATATTCTGAAACACATATTTATTTTTTTAATTACCTGCACTCCAATAATTCAAATTAGTGGACAAAATGAAGAAGATGCTTTAAGGTACAGCTATCTTCATTATGGTGGGACAGCCAGATATATTGGAACTGGAGGTGCATTTGGTGCTCTAGGAGCAGACTTATCTGTATTAAGCACAAATCCTGCTGGAATGGCAAGATACAAAAGATCTGAGTTCTCTTTTACTCCAAATATTTCTTTATCAAATTCAAGTTCATCATGGAAAAACAATGATCATTTTAACAGTAAAGAAAACTTCAACATTAGCAACTTCGGAATTATCGGCACTGTTAAGTCAGAAAACAAAAATAAATCTAAATGGTCTGGTTTTCAACTTGGCTTTTCTTACAACAGATTAGCTGATTTTAATGAAAGATTCTCTGTAAAAGGAGAGAACAATGCCTCCATGTCCTATGTTTTCGCCAATAGATCTATTGGAATTAACCCATCTGAACTAGCTGATTATTTACCTTTTGAAGGAAATCTAGCTTATCAGACCTACATCACAGATTATGATACCCTTAACGGCATCTACACAACGAGAATGAGTAATGACATAATATACCACGATCATGAAGTTACTAGGAAAGGAAGAGTTGGAGAATATGTAGCAGCAATCTCTGGTGATTATAATCATCGCATATACATAGGTGGTTCAATTGGTTTTCCAAGTATTCGTTTTGAAGAATCTAAAAGACATTATGAAAACGAAATTCAGGACTCAACAGAAACCACTCAAAGCTTTACTCTTAATGAATTCCAACTTACTTCAGGAAATGGAATCAATGCCAAAATAGGGATTATCCTTTTACCCACTAAATGGCTAAGAATAGGTGCCGCATACCACACTAAAACAAAGTATAGTATGTCCGATTACTGGAACAGCAACATGTCATCTACTATTTCCCCAGGTTTAGATTATGAATGGGATTCTCCTCAGGGCAATTACAACTACAGATTAAAAACACCAAGCAAATTTATAGGTAGCCTTTCAATGATAATAGCTAAAAAAGGCCTAATAAGTGTAGATTATTCAAGAGTTGACCTAAGAGAATCTTCCTTGTTAGCAAATAGGTTCTACAGCAGCTATGATTTTGAATCTGAAAACAACACCATTGACAGCATCTATTCAATCACACATAACCTTCAATTAGGAACTGAATTAAAATTAGGTAATTTCTTTTTAATTAGAGCTGGGTATGCAATTTTCCAAAATCCATTTAATGACATAAATGAAACTATTACAGGTATAGAAAATTTTTCAGCAGAGTTCAATAGAACTAGCTACAGCATAGGGTTTGGGTATAGAAACAAAAATTATTTTATAGACTTAGGCTATATGATGTCAAAGTGGAAAGAAAATTATTACATGTATGACCCAGC
>PVBE011162145.1_pt1 | contig 11554 bp, 8 predicted proteins | sample 1631181 | NCBI WGS metagenome assembly PVBE01 (sample SAMN08397723, study PRJNA350692) | Marine metagenome, whole genome shotgun sequencing project. | isolation source: water | place: Pacific Ocean | collected 2012-04 | reverse complement strand
ATAGAAATAGCGAGCCCGGACATCGCCGACGCCGAACGTCTGCGTCTTGGTGTTGCGCAGCAGAGGCACTTCGGCCAGCACGAGATGGGCCGCGCTCAGCGCGAGCGTGAGGTTGCCACGATACCCGACGAGGCTCGTCTCCTCGTCGACTCGCTGGTATTCAAACGTGTTGTCCAGAAACGAGTAGAAGTTGGTCGGATTGGAGCTGTCGATGTCGGCTTCCTGGGCTAATGCGGTCGACCCGCCAAGCAGGCAGGACACGAGTGCCCATCGAGCAACAGGACTGTTCTCCAGAGATTCCCTCCTCGTGTTCATGTTGTGCCAAAGCGGTGAGACTATTCGCGCGACTCCTCGATTTCTTCGAGCACGAGACGAGCGTCGTCGAGCGAGAGTGTCATCAGGTTGCCGCTCTGCGAGAACCGGACGGCCACCGAGTAGTCCTGCCCGTCTTCTCGCCCTGAGAAGACGATCACGTCATCGACGACCCCATAGCTCTCCACGTAGGCTTGGGAGTCACCACTCCTCGACACCATCGTGGTGACCTTGCTGTTGGTTTGGAACGAGATCACCACCTGGCTCGCATTCGCGACTGAGCCTCAGAACGGCGCTCGAAAAGGTGCCGTTCTTCGCCGTGGCCGGTGTCTCGGCCCTCGTCACCTACGTCTCGCAGAGCCGGACCTCGGTGACACCGTCTAGACGATTCTAGCTTAGGGCTGTGCCCAGAAGTGTGCCCGTGCCCCACCCTATCTCGGCGATCCGCGACCCAACGCCAGCAAACAGAGGCGCTAAGAACGCTCAGGGAAACCGCAGATTGCGGCATGTTTTCGACCATCCCCCAGGTACAATGAGCCGGTAGACACCCACCGTGTTCAGCGACCTTCAGATCGACGACCCTTACGAGCGGTGGCTCGTGGGGCTGGCGGACGTGGCGTTACGGGTGGTCGCTTTGGTGGCTCGCCTTGCTCCCACCCGCCCGGCCCGGTCTGTCCCGTCGCGGATTCTCCTGCTCCGGATGGAACGTATCGGCGATCTGCTGATGACGCTCGAGGCGATCTCGTCGGTGCGGGCAGCCGTCCCCGGCGCGCAGATCGACCTCGTGGTCGGCAGCTGGAACGCGGCCCTCGCCGAGCTGATTCCGGGTCTCGATCGGATCGAGACCTTGGACGCGCCTTGGTTGGCACGCGACGCGGCTGCGTCGAATCTCACGCAGCTGGCACGAGCGGCCCACGGATGGCGATCGCGACGCTACGACCTCGCGATCAACTTCGAGGCCGACATCCGGACCAACGTCCTGATGTCACTCTCGGGCGCACCTCGACGCATCGGGTTCGGGACGGGCGGAGGGGGCCCGCTCCTCACGGACGTCGTCGACCACGTCGACGACGAGCACACCGCGGTGAATGCGATGCGCTTGGTCGAACGTGCCGTGGGGGCCCGCCCAGCAGCCGACGGCGTGCCCTGTCGGCTGGAGCTGCCCGATCACGCGCGTCAGGCCGCGGATCGGTTGCTCGCGGATCGTCGGAACCCACTGGTCGGCATCCACGTCGGCGGAGGCCGGCGGATCAAACAGTGGCCGCCAGAGCGGTTCGCGGCCGTCGCCACGAAACTGGCCGCCGAGCTGGAGGCGACCATCGTGCTCACCGGATCGGCAGCCGACCGCCCGATCGTGGACGCCGTGCGCCACGCCATGCCGGCCGACGCGCCGGTCGTCGAGGTCGTGGACCGCATCGACCTCGTCACGCTAGCAGCGGTCCTGGGTCGACTGAGCGTGCTCGTGACCGGGGACACCGGACCAATGCACCTGGCGGCTGCGTTGGACACGCCGATCGTCGCCATCTTCGGACCCTCGGATTCCCGGCGCTATGGCCCTCGTGCCGATCGCACCCGACTCCTCTACGCGGACCTGCCGTGCAGCCCCTGCAACCGGATCCGGCGTCCGCCGGCCCGGTGCGTCGGCCACGTGCCGGACTGCCTGGCCGGGGTCGCGCCCGAAGAGGTGTATCGCGCGGCAGTGGATCTGGTGCGACAGGGGACGTCGGTACCCGCGTCTGGGGTCATCCATGGCACTTCCTGACGTCACGCTCGTCGCCGAGGGCGCGTCGGGTCGTCGTCGCCTCGAGCTGCGCGACTATCTCGACCCCGAAGCCGCCGAAGCCGCCGCCACGGAGGCCAACCGGTGGATCAAGTCGCTTCGCCATGCCCGGGTCGAGGGCCAACCCTTGAGGGACCGGGTCACCTACCGCGGTCACTCCTTGTGGTGGTTCATCGAGCTGTACCTCCACAAGCGCGGGGTCATCACGTCCCTGCTACAGCTGATCCACGCGCTAGAGGCATTGGCCGAGCGGGAGCGCCCTCGAGCACTCGCTCTCGCGCAGGGCGGGAGCCTGGCCCGGGGCGTGGTTGGGCAATTCGCCCGCGCACACGGGATCGACTACCGTGGGCCGCAGGGCTTCGGGTGGCGAGTCACATGGGAACAGCTGGTCGTCACCTGGCGAAGCGCCGTGTACGCGCTGGGCTCGGCGCTGTCCTGGCAGCGCCGGCTGGTTCACCCTCCCCGCCAGAACGACGCTCCCGTCACGGTGGCGGCGTTCGTCCACTCGGCCTTCTGGACATCGCAGGGCACCGAAGCCGGCCCGCTCGGTGGTGAGGCCTACATCGGTCCCGTCCTGCGCGCCCTGGGTTCACGACTCCCCGCGCGCGCGCTCCAGCTGATCGGTGTCGGGCCCCGAACCAACTTCCGCGCGAGACGCTGGTGGCATCGGCTCTCGGAGTTCGGCGATCCCGCTGCCACGTCTATGCCCTTCACACCCATCGAAGCCTACGCGTCTCCTGGCGGCGCCGGCTCATCGCTCCGACACTGGCGACAGTGCCGGACGACCCGGTGGGCGTTGTGGGCCAGCGACGAGCTGCGACGCGCGGCGGTGTTGCGCGGTGTCGACGTCTGGCCCCTCGTGAAGGCCGAGCTAGCCGGCGCGGCGCTCCTGCAGCTCCCATGGTCGGCCCGTGCCATGGACGAGGCCGGCTCCGCCCTCGACGCTCTGCGCCCTGGAGTCGTCGTGACCTACGCCGAGGCCGGCGGGTGGGGGCGCGCGCTGATCCTCGAGGCGCGGCCGCGCGGGATCCCCGTGGTGGGGGTCCAACACGGTTTCATCTACCGGCACTGGCTGAACTACCTGCACGAACCGGACGAGATGCGCCCTTCTGCGGTCAACGCCGCCGACCGCGGCTTTCCGTTCCCCGACGTCACCCTCGTCTTCGACGGCTACGCCGCCTCCCACCTCGTGGAGGGGGGTGCCTTCCCCCCAACCTCGGTCGTCGTCACGGGCAGCCCACGTCTGGACGAGCTGGTCCGGTCGGCCGACGCCCTCACGGCGGCGGACGTCACCGCCGCCAGGCAAGCGGTCGGCGTGAGCCCGAACCAACACCTTGTCCTCGTCGCATCGAAGTTCTCGCAGATTCGACCCGTGTTCCGTGAGCTCGTCGACGCAGTACGGGCGATGCCGGACGTCCGGCTCGTCGTGAAGTGCCATCCAGCCGAGACGGCCGCGCCGTACCGCCAGGCGGCGGCCACCGCCCCCAACGTCTGCGTTGCGGCCCCCGGGACGGATCTCGCCCCGCTGACCGCCGCGGCCCGGCTGGTCGTCACGGTCAACTCCACCGTCGCCCTGGACGCCATGGTGCTGGGTATCCCCTCGCTCGTCCTGGCGCTCCCGAACAACCTGAGCCCATTCGTCGAGATGGGCGTGCTGGCCGGCGCGGGCTCGCCGGGTGAGATCGCACCGACCTTGCACGCCCTCCTGTATGATGAGGAGTGGCGGACCCGGTTGACGGAGAACGGCCGTCAGGTGATGGCCCGCTACGCGATCCGCTCGGACGGCGGGGCCGCTGAGCGCGCCGCCGCGGCGATCCTGGACCTGGTCCAGCCTCCCCGTGCCACGCCGGTACTCTCGGGCCAAGGCGACGGGCCCCTTTCGACCTCCATGTGACGGTGACCACGCGCATGCGGATTCTGATCACGGGCGGGGCCGGGTTCGTCGGCTCGCATCTGGCCGAGACGTTGCTCGGCGAGGGCCACGAAGTCTTCGTCATCGACAATCTTTCGACCGGCTCGATCGACAACGTCGAGCACCTGAAGGCCCACCCCAAGTTCCATTACACGGTCGAGTCGATCACGAACGAGCCGGTCCTGGCCGAGCACATCGACCGGTCAGACGTCGTGTTCCACCTGGCCGCGGCGGTCGGCGTCAAGCTCATCGTCGAGGCACCCGTCCACACCATCGAGACGAACGTGCGAGGCACCGAGGTGGTGCTGCAGCACGCGAACAAGAAGAAGAAGCTCGTCGTCATCGCCTCGACCTCGGAGGTCTACGGCAAGAGCTCGGCCATACCCTTTCAGGAGAACGCCGACCTCGTTCTGGGGCCCACGCACAAACACCGGTGGGCATACGCCTGCAGCAAGGCCATCGACGAGTTCTTGGCGCTCGCCTACTGGAAGGAGCGGAAGCTGCCGGTGATCGTCATCCGGCTGTTCAACACCGTCGGGCCGCGCCAGACGGGACAGTACGGCATGGTGATCCCGAATTTCGTACGCCAGGCCCTGGCGGGTCAGCCGATCACGGTCTTCGGCGACGGGACACAGTCGAGGAGCTTCACCTACGTGGGTGACGTGGTCGGGGCCATGATGGCCCTGATGAACGAGCCTCGCGCCGTCGGTGAGGTCTTCAACATCGGCAACGGTGAGGAGATCTCGATCATGGAGCTGGCGGTAAAGATCCGGGAGATGACCGGCAGCGCCTCAGAGATCGTCACCATCCCGTACGAGCAAGCCTACGAGACCGGTTTCGAGGACATGCCTCGTCGGGTGCCCGATATCGAAAAGATCCGACGCCTCGTCGGGTACGAACCTCGGGTGCAGCTCGAAGAGATCCTGGCGAACGTGATCGACTACTTCCGTGGTGACAGGCCGCTGTGATCAGGGAGTCTAGGCGGTGCGCCCGTCAGACGACCGAGACCCTCCTCCGTCGCAACGCAAAGCCCGTGCGCCGGCTGCTGACGTTGGCGGGACGGGAGCGCGCGCCACGACTCCCCGAGATCGTGCAGATCGAGAGCACGAACATCTGCAACGCGAAGTGCGTCTTCTGTCCGCGTGACGATATGCACCGCCGACAGGGCGTGATGGCGGATGACCTCTACTACAAGGTCGTCGACGAGTGCGTCGACCTGGGTATCGCGCACGTCCGGGTCCACAACTACGGCGAGCCGTTCGTCGACAGGAAGATCGTCGACAAGGTCCGCTACGCGAAGCAGCGCGGCGTGCCGCAGGTAGGCATGATCAGCAACGGCTCACTGCTCGACGAACAGGCGTCACATGGGCTGGTGGATGCCGGTCTCGATGCCATCAACATCAGCGTGGACGCGTCGGGGAAGGAGACCTTCGAGAGCACGCGGCTGGGGCTCAAGTTCGACACGGTGATCGGCAACATCGAGCGCCTCGTGCAGATCCGCAACGCCACGGGCGGGCGCCGGCCGAAGCTCATCCTCTCGTTCGTGCGACAGGACGATTCCGAGGACGAGCGCGCCTTCATCGCGCGTTGGCAAGGGATCGCCGACAAGATCCACGTAACCGACCTTCACAACTGGGCGGGCACGCTCCACGGCGACTCAGACGTCTCCTTCCCCTGCTACCGCCCGTGGCTCACCTTCACGGTGCTCTGGGACGGGCGCGTGTCGCTCTGCTGCGCCGACTTCGACGGCCACGAGATCCTGGGCGACGTGCGCACCTCCACCATCCGGGAGATCTGGAACGCCGAGCCCTACCAGCGCGTGCGCCGCGCGCACCTGGCCGACGGAGGCCCCGACATCTGCCGGTCTTGCGACCTGCCGCGCAAGGACTCACCGCTGTGGGTCGGCAAGCTCGTCTAGCGAGTGGGTCAGTCTCCTGACAACGGCTGGTTCGGAGCTCGCTCCGGCGCTGCGGCGGACCGCTTTGGGGAGCCCAGATCGACCCTGATGGATAGGCGCGGCAAGAGCGTGGGGCGCCAGCGACCGTTTTCCGGCTCAGTCGCTATTTGACGGATGAGCGGCCATTCTCTACACTGAAATACCCGTCTCGACCCCGGGTCGAACGGCCGCGATTGAGTACGTTGCACCACCCCTCAATTCCAAGGTCGGCCTCACTCATCTCGGACGTCCCAGCGTCCGATAAGGCAAGAGCCAAGAGCGATCCGAGTTCTGTTCACACATGAAGGTACCCGCAGGCCAGAGCCGAGATCGCAGCCCAGCGGGCGGAACGGCCGCAGACAACGGGCGGGGCGAGGCTGGCGGTCAGGGATCCGGTCGTGCGACCCGAGGTACTGGCCCTCGAACCACGTACGCGCGGACCGAGGTGACTCCGACGAGGAGTGCGAAATGGATCGCTGTCGCGATCATCGCATTCGTGCCGCTCTCGCTGGTCGCCCAATCTGAGAGCCCCGACATTTTTCCCCCGACCGTCAGGCAGCACGTGAGCGACGGTCGGCATGAAGAAGCCTGGCAGACACTCCACACCCTCCCGGTCTCGGCGACCGTTCTGCGGGCCCGAATCGAGTTGGGCCTGTTGATGGGCAGGGCCGACCGTGCCCTGGAATCGCTGGACGCTCTAGAGGCGTCGACGGCCGAGCGTCACCTGGCCGTGCTCACGCGAATCAGCATCCTCGTCCTCCAGAACCTGCTGTCGTCGACCGACCGAGACATCCAGAGTGCCAGCTGCGTCGCGCTACCGTCCGAGATGACGCACGACTGCCAGCCTACGGTGCTGAAGATTGTCAACGACGCACGACTCCCCGACACGCTGCGCCTGGCGGCGGCCTCTCGGCTGGCCCGCGCCGGCGATGCCACGGCGCTCGCTCACGTGAAGCGCCTCGCCGCACACATGAGCGATCGCGATCTCCTGGGACTGGGTGAAACGCTCCACTCCCTCCCGCCCGACCTCGAGGCCCAGATCTGGATTCCTCGGCTCGAGAGCTCGTTGCCGGAGGTCCGGTATCTCGCGGCGTCGAAACTCGGACACGCGGGAGGCGCTGAAGCCCTCGCGGCACTGAAGCTCTTCGTTGAGGCGCGCGAGTCCGACGTCGCCATCTTCCCTGCCCAGCTGTCCTTGGCACGCCTTGGACACGCACCCGCGCGGAGCCGCATCAAGGAGATCTTCCCGCTCCTTGGAGGCGGCGATCTCCTGTCGGCTGCTGATGTGTTGCTCGAAACGGATGAATCCCTCGCCGTCAACGCCTTCCGGCGAGTGGCCGATGGCGACCACCTGATGCTGAGGCTCGAGGCCGCCGTTCGCCTGCGCAGCTACGACGCGGAACTGGGAAGCTCGATCGTCGATCAGGCACTCGAGAGCGACAACATGTGGGTGCGTGTTCGCAGCCTAGAAGCAGCTCGACGATTGGGATCCGGCCCCAGCGGATCCGCCCGGCGACTTCTGCTGGATCCAAACGAATGGGTTCGGCTGCGAGCGGCAGAGCTAGTCCTGTCCGCTTCGGATGACTCTCGGCAGGGACGTTCCTAGCATTGGCCCGAGAGATCCTACGTCTCGTTCCTCTGTTCCTGGCGATCGCCGTCGCGAGCGGCTTTGTCGACCTCAGGAGCCGAAGTCACGCGGATCAGTTGATCACGGCCTATATTCCTGGTGTCATCGACGGCACCTACGGCGCGCCGTTTGTCTACCGGGTCTTGGCACCATACTCGGTTCACGGCCTCTCCACCGTCACGGGTTTCAGCTTGTCAAGCATGTCGCACGTGACGCGGTTGGCCTGGTTCCTCCTCGCTTACATCGTGACCCACCGCTACCTGAGACTCTGGTTTGGTCGCTCCAGCGCGGTCGCCGGCACGCTCCTGGTGGCCGCGCTGCTTCCGATGACCTTCACGAACTCCTGGGCACATCCGGACCATATCCCCGAGCTTGCGCTCTTCACGCTGGGCTGCTACGCCGTCGCAGCGCGACGCGACCTGCTGTTTGGCATCACCTTGGTCCTTGCAACCCTCAATCGAGAGACTGCAGTGTTTCTGGTCGCGCTTCACGCCGTCGTGGGCCCCTATGACTTCAAGCGTTTGCGTCTGACCGCCTTGTTCGGAGCCATCTGGGCCAGCCTGTTCGTCGGGGTGCGCCTCTGGCGCGGGTTCGAGGCCTTCGAGCTGTGGCAATTCAAGCGTAATCTCGGCTTCCTGACGCTCCTGCCAGAGGCGTACGACCCGTACTACCGAACCTACGGCTATTTCTGGCTCATCGTGTTCGGACCCTTGACCTATTTCGCCCTCCGGCACGTCAGCACCAAGCCGGAGTTCGCTCGCCGAGCACTGCTGGTCGTCCCGATGTTCGTCGTCGTTGCCTTCACCATGTCCAGCATCATCGAAACGAGGATCTTCACTCCTGTCTTTCCGCTGGTTCTTCCAGCGGCCTTGTTCAGCCTTGTCGGACCAGAACAATGCGACAGGACCACCACCACGTGAGAGGTCGAATGATGGCGTTTTGCGGAAAGCCGAGAACCTCCGCCGCTGCGGCGTGTCCCCTGGCCGTCCTGACACTGCTTGCAGGTTTGCCTTCGATCGCCGCGGCCGACCTGACACCGATCGGCGCGACCTTGACCGGCGTGCCAGCGCCCGGCAGTCCGATCGTCAACCTCGGTGACATCGCATTCGACGACAAGCACAACGTCTATCTTCACGTCTGGGGTATTGGCCCACACGTGCACGGGCAGTTCGTCGATCCCAACGGGGCGCTGGTAGGCGGCTCTTTTCAGATCTCCTTCGTCGACCTGCAATTCGGCGTATCACCACGCGTGGCGTACTCCGCCTATACGAGCGACGACGTGTTCTTCGTGGCCTTCTCGAGCGACGCGAACGGTCTCGCTCCGGACGCGAAGAATGTGTTCGGCCAACTCGTGAGGTTCGACGGTGGTGGCCCGGATCTGGTCGGGGGAAACTTCCCGATCTCGGAGCAGTCTTCGAACAGGCAGATCTTTCAGACGGCCGGTGGCGTCACGTACAACCCGGGGCGGCGGGAGTTCTTCGTGACCTGGGAGGATTCGCGAGGGAGCTTCGAAGCCTTCGGGAGGAGATTCGACGTCAACGGTACCCCTGTGTCGAACGACATCAACATTTCGGCATCACCGCAGATCGACGGCACCCCCGACGTGGCCTTCGACTGGCAAACGAATCGGTATCTCGTGACGTACCGTTTCGAGGTTGCGAACATCCCGGGAACAGCCGCCAAGATCCTCAGCGACACCGGAACCATCCTCACCTCGATGATCAATGTCAGCTTCGGAGGAGTCCAATCGGAGCCGAGCGCCTTGTACCTACCGGAGGCCGGTGAGTTCTTGGTCACCTGGACCGATCTTCAGCTGGCGCCCGGCGGTGGCTTCGTCGGCGGCGGCGATGTCAGTGGCCGCCGCATCGACCCCAACGGAGCGTTTGCGAGCGCCATCTACCCAGTCGTGGCCCATCCCACCCTCTTCGATGGTGCTCCGGACGGGAGGTACAACCCAACGACCCGGACAACCCTCGTCGCCGCAGCCAACGATTCGAAGTTCATCTGGGGCAGCGAGCTCGACGCGTTCGGACAACCGCTGTCGCTCTTCCAGGTCTCGAACATCCAGGGTATCAGCAGCGGTACTTGGACGCCACGCGTCGCAGCGGGTGCCAACGGTCAGTTCGCAGTGGCCTTCATCCGGGATTTCGCGTCGGTCTGGGTCGAGCGGCTTCAGGGTCTGGTTCCCCTCACACCGGGTCCGGAGCCCGGTAACCCCATCCCTCCCCCGGTGAGCGCCGAGATCGACCTCTCGGGTGCGGGTGCACCCAATGGCAGCTGGTTCTTCGCCGAAGGCACAACCGGTGGCCAGCTGGGTTTCGACACCTACTACCTGATCACGAACGAGCACGACGTCCCGGTGAGCGTGCGGGCCTACCTGGCGCGATCGGACAGCTTCACGACGGAGCGGACCTTCACGATTCAACCAAGGACCCGCCACACGCTGCGCCTGGGCAACGAGGTCGGACCCGGAGCCTACGGCGCGGTGTTCCAGTCGCTGACCGCCGGGCGACAGATCTACGTCGAGCGCGCGTCGTTCTGGTTGCAGTTCCAGGGAGGGGCAAGTGCCAGGGGCGCCATGGCCCTCAGCACGAGCTGGTTCTTCGCCGAAGGCTCGCGGCTCAACGAGTTCTTCGAGAACTTCTTCTTGGTGTTCAATCCATCGAGCACCGGCACGGCGCAGGTCACGGTGACCTTCCGAAGGCCAGGTGGAGCGGCACCCGTCGTCCGCCAGCTGGAGATACCGCCGCAGGCGCGCCTGACGCTCGACACGCTCACGATCCCTGAGCTGGCCAACACCGACTTCAGCGCTCAGATCGATTCGAACATCGGGGTCGCCGCGGAACGCTCGATGTTCTGGAATAGCTTCGCCAGTGGGACCGCGTCGTTCGGCACTCCCCAGACGGCGCCCGCGTGGTTCTTCGCCGAGGGAGTCGCATTTCAGGCCTTCGATACGTTCTTCACGATCCTGAACCCCAACCCGGCCGACGTGGACGTGGACGCCACCTATCTTCTCGACTCCGGAGCGCCGATCGCGGTGGCACACACCGTTCCGGCCAACTCGCGGCACACGATCTGGCTGACCGCAGAGGTTGGCCTCGCTGGGGGGGTCGGGGCCCAGTTCCGTAGCCGCGGCGGTGAGAACTTCGTCACGGAACGCTCGGTCTACTGGGGCACCGGTTGGGTGGAAGGCACCAACGTCGTCGGCGCGACGGCCGCCGCGCCGACGTGGCGGCTCCCCGAAGGCACGACCCAGGCCGACTTCGAGACCTTCCTACTCCTCACGAACCCGAACGCCTTCGACGTCCTCGTGAGGATCACGTCGACGCTCGGCAACGGCGGCCAGACGACCAACGACATCACCGTGCCGGCAACACGTCGGTTGACCGTGTACATGAACGATCCGGCCCAGTTTCCGTTCCACGTGAACCAGTCGTTTGCCACACGGGTCGACGTGCTGACGGCACAGGGAACGGTGATCGCCGAGCACGCCATCTACTGGAAGCGCGCGCCCGACTTCACGAACGACTTCTGGCTGGGTGGCAGCGCGTCCTTCGGCATCCCGGGTGGTGCGCCGTGACGGTCGAGACGATTCGACGCGCGGTCGACCTCACGGCGCGGTGTGTCACCCCTGCGCGGCCGCCTCTGCCACCCCGTGGGGGCGTCCGCAGGTTCTGACGACGCTCACCGCGCCCTAAAGAGTTGGACCGGCGGGCCGATGTGTCCTATCATGGGGGGAATGGGATCAGTGGAGGCGCATGTGAAACGCTGGCTGCACGCGAGCGGATTGGTCGTTCTGTCGGTGGTCGTGGTGACATCCACGCCGGCCGCGAGCGTGGCCGACACCGTCGACCTCACCATGCAGGATGGGCGGGTGACGCTTCGAGCCAACGGCGCTACCCTCCAGCAGATCCTTGCCGAGTGGGCTCGCGTGGGGCAGACGCACATCGAGAACCTGGACAGCGTGTCTGGCCCCCCGCTCATGCT
>PVBE012481049.1_pt1 | contig 11556 bp, 8 predicted proteins | sample 1631181 | NCBI WGS metagenome assembly PVBE01 (sample SAMN08397723, study PRJNA350692) | Marine metagenome, whole genome shotgun sequencing project. | isolation source: water | place: Pacific Ocean | collected 2012-04 | reverse complement strand
ACATATTAATGAGCTACGGCTGCAGCACCATGTTCGTCAACAAGATCACCACTAACAAATCTGTTAATATTAAAAGCTGAATTTAAAAAATGGGGTTCATCTTTTGCTATTGTGTGAGCAAATAAATGTCCTGATCCCGGAGTAGCTTTAAATCCTCCAGTTCCCCAACCGCAATTAAAATAAAGTCCTTTTATAGAAGTTTTGCTGATTATTGGACTTGCGTCAGGGCAAATATCAACAACACCACCCCATTGTCTGAGCATTCTAAGTCTACTGAAAATTGGATAAAGTTCTAAAATAGCTTTTAGCGTACCCTCAACAATTTCATGGGTACCTTTTTGAGTATACGATATGTAAGAATCTGTTCCTGCTCCTATAACAAGCTCACCTTTATCAGATTGACTTACGTAAGCATGAACGGCATTAGACATAACAACAGTATTGATTATTGGTTTAATTGGTTCCGAAACTAATGCTTGTAAAGGTTTGCTTTCAAGAGGAAGTCTTAGACCAGCCATGTTTGCGATTACACTTGAATGACCAGCAGCCGCAACACCAATTTTTGAAGTTTTAATAAAACCTCTTGTTGTTTCTAAACCTTCTATAATATTACCTTTTCTTTTAATTCCTTTTACTTCACAATTTTGAATAATATCAACACCCATAGAATCAGCACCTCTAGCGTAACCCCATGCAACAGCATCGTGTCTTGCTGTACCAGCTCTTCTTTGTAGTGTGCTGCCCATTACTGGATAACGAATATTTGGTGAGCAATTAATAATAGGACAAAATTCATTTATCTGTTTTGTATCAAGCCATTCGCAGTCAATACCATTTAATCTATTGGCATGAGTTCTTCTTTTTAATTCTCTTACATCATGCTGATTGTGAGCTAGGTTCATAACACCTCTTTGACTAAACATGACGTTAAAATTTAATTCATTTGATAAGTTTTCCCAAATCTTTAGAGCATGATCATAAAGTTTCGTGCTGGCGTCACACAAATAATTTGATCTTATAATTGTAGTGTTTCTGCCGGTGTTTCCTCCACCAATCCAACCTTTTTCTACAACAGCTATATTTGTAAAATTATGTTCCTTGGCGAGGTAATAAGCTGTCGATAAACCATGCCCACCACCACCAACTATAACCACATCATAATTAGATTTTGGCTCAGGATCTCTCCAAGCTCTTTGCCAATTTTTATGATAACTGAAAGAATTTTTAATTAACGAAAATATTGAATATTTATTTTTCATTTTATAATTCATTACAATAATTTAGTCTTGTAAATTCAATACCTCGAGAATATTTACTAAATCTAGTTCTTTCGAAAGGAAAATTGTTACTTAAAAGACTGATTGATTTTTTAGAATTGCACTTAAGTTCTACTATATTGTATCTATCAAAAGTCGAAGGCTCAGAAATTTTTCTGTTTATAATTTTTCTATAAATTATCTTTTCATCTATAGTGAGTCTTATATTTTTTATTTTATAATAACTTCTTTTATATAATACGTTCAAAACAGGGAGACATAGACCATAGTTATTATCATAAATACCAAAATTTAGTAATTTTAAAGGATTTTGCTCAAGTTTTGAAATTTTATATTTTCCTTCTACTGAAGAAATTTTAATCTCCTTGCTAATCCTTTTATTAGGAGAGAATTCCTTGTCATAAACTCTTAATCTTATTTTTTTTCTTGGAAGAACGCCCTCGATTGATTGATTGTACATAGTGTAATTTTGATTATCAAAATATATCGAATTTATTGTTCTAGATGGATACATTGTGATTCCCATATTTTTTGTTATCCAATCTCTTAATTGGAATAGTTTGCTTTCAGCTACTTTTAGTTTTTCTTCAATCCTGAAACTCATAGATTTGAAATAATTTTTGATCCCTTTTGAGTATAAATTTGCTCACTTTTGCAATTAGTTTTTGAAATCTTTATTTTGCCTCCTGAAAATTCTTGTTTTTTTCTATAAGCAGAGAAACATAGTGGTGAATTATAAATTTCAGAATTTTCAATATTGGCGACAGAGGAATCTTTAACGGCTACTGCTATGTTTGAGTTGTTGATATTTACCTCTTTTAATAGTGCAATAGATTTTTCTCCTACAGATATTGCTTTGTCTCCACAATTTTCAGCTTTGATGTTATCTATTACGTAATATCCATACGATAGATCCAAACAATCGTTTTTAGCTGATTTAATATCCATATGATTAATTTTTATATTTGAGAAATCCAAATCAATTGCATCCGAATCGCTTTCCAAAATATTAATTGTATTTACATTTCCGACTGTCCTGATAAAATTTATTGAATCTTCACATGCTGAATTTTTAGAGAATAGGCTTAAATTCTTTATTTGTATATCTAATATAGTTAAGCATCCTGTTAAGCCTAAATAATCTTTTGGAACTTTTGGATCAATCATTCCTTGATAACCATTAAACGCAATACTCCAACCATCTATTTTCTTTCCAGAAATAATCGCCCTACCAAAATTCGATAATTGATCAATATTAATTTTTTTTCTTTCGGGAAATATATCTATTTTTATATCCTTATTATGTTTTAAAAATGATTCTTCATCAATTTTTGTAAATTTCCACTTGCCATATGTTAAGTTTTTTTCTTTTTCGTAATCAATATCATCGTAGACAAATAAATATTCCACGTCTGTTAAACTAGTTTTGTCTGAGTTTTTGTATCTTTGACTAATAATATCCGCTAATGAATTTTTAAATTTTGAATCATCACTTTTTTTGGTAATACATTCGTCAAGATTAAAACTACATAAATAAAATTCCTTTTTTTCAAAATTAACAAACGTAAGCTTTTTATCTTTTATTATATCTGATCCCAATTCAGAAAAATATTTCTTCGTTTTTAAGAATTTAATCTTTATCGATTCTGATTTATTAATAATTTTAAGATTACTTATTATCTTCTTAATCAATTTTTCATAATTCTGGATAGATATATCCATCCCGGAGTCAATAAGCTTTTCTATAAAACTATCGTGGTCAATTTTATTAATTAATTCAATTGCCTTTGAGGCACCTATTTTTTCATCATTAGATACCTTTATGGGAGACTTTTGTAACCTAATATCATGTGCATTTACAATGTTGGCTTTGCCATCATAATATATTGGCACAAAATATTTATTAATTGGATCAAAATAAAATCTTCTATCATCAATTGCCTGTCCATGAACTGCGCCTAATGCAGACATTAAGGCTTCAAATATTTGAAATTTTTCCTTATTTAATTTATCTAAAAAAAACTTTTCCGTGTTTATTTGTAATATATCTGGAGCAAGCTCGTATGATTCGGTAAGATTTTCAATCTGATGATGTTGTAAATATACTAAATTTAAATTTGAAACTGCTGTTAGCGCAATTCTTCCATTTGTTTCTCCTTTTAAAGAAAAATTTCTATTAGCAAGTCTGGATAAGGATAAACTTGGCATTTTATCCTCATCTTTTTTCATTACGGTAAACCTTTCATCTCCCTCCAATACGGGACCCTCTTTTAGTTGTAAATGTTCTAAAAATTCTTTTCTCAAATCTTCTTGAAAAATATAATTTTTAGTCAACCCATTTATTTTTGATGAAACCATAAAAGTTCTTGGTGCTAAAAAACCCAATTCTCTTAAAAAAGAAGTAACAAAGATTTCATTATCTCCTCCTCTCGAATCGGAAGGAGATTCTGAGTGAAAGAGAGGTCTTCCTCTTGATTTGGGAAGTAAAAGTTTAAATTTAGTAATAGAATTTATATGTCCTTTTAATAAATGTACGTAGACACTTGACAATGGGTTTCCCTTATCCCAGTAAATATGCCATTGGCGATCTCCTGTCATTCTTATTTTAGCTCTAAATTTGCAGGATAGATTTTTTTTTTTAAAATTGACAATTAGAGTTGAATTGAATTTTTTTTTATATTTATTATCAATTATAAAATTGGAAAATTGTGTATTGTGAGTTTTAGAATCTTTACTATTATATTCAACTATGGCCGCAAGAACATTTTTTGTCCATTTTTTAGTTTTATCTGTTACAATTTCAATAGTGTCTATTTTTTTCTCTTGTAAAAATTCATCAGGGCCTATTCCATTGCAATAAGGGTCTATTAGATCTTCAACCGTAAAGTTTTTTGAATAAGCATTTTTTAAAGAAAAGATAATAAATAATAAAAATATTATATAAAAACGATAATTAAGGTGCATATCTAGTTTCGATACTTTCAATATTTTTATTTTCCTCAATACTTTTTTTTAAAATATTAATTTGGTTTTTATCAGAAGAAATAAGTCGATAATTGTATGTTGTAGGATTTTTCGCTGAGAAGGATTGTGCTAACAGTTTGCTGTCGTCCAAGATTTGAATTGATGATGAAGATTTTACTTCCATAACATTAACCATAGAACCTTCTTCAAAAGATATTGAAAATAAATCCTTACCTCTTTTTTTTGATATATTCTCAAATTTTTTTGCAATTAAAATTACTAATATTACTATTACGGTCATCAAGATACCAAGTTTGATGTTTACTGAAATTCCTATACCTACAGTAATTAATGCAAAAAAGATTATTAACTCAAAAGGATTTTTGACCGGATTTCTAAATCTTACAATTGATAAAGCTCCCACCATTCCAAGTGATAGTGCAATATTTCCAGAAATTAAGGTTGTGATTATCATTGTTATTGCTGGTAAAAGCGCATAACTCATAGTGTGATGGTATGTCATCGCCCATGTTTGTTTTGCATACCCCAAAGCAATTCTTACACCCAATCCACAAAAGATTGAAAGTATGACTAGCAGCAAATATTCTAAGTTGCTTGGATTTTGCATTAGTTATATTTTTTTATAATTTAATTTAATTTCCAACTCAATTATTATCTAATTTACAACCAATATTCTACTATTGTTTTATTGTTTAGTTATCATTAGCTAAATCTTTTAAATAAATTGCTACAGCAAACCAAATAATTATGAATCCGATTAACTTATTAAGATCAAAATATTCATCATAATAGAAAATACCTAGTAAAAACTGACAGGTAGGTGTGATAAAAAAGATCATACCTGATGTTCCTAAACCAGCTAAATTGATTCCTTTTAAAAATAAAAATAAGGGTATTACAGTTATAGCACCAGCAAAAAATAACCAAAAGGAAATAACTGGATCATGAAGAGAAAAAAAGATATTTCCATCTTGCGATATAAAATAAAAAACCAACAGCGCAATGGGCGACATAAACAAACTTTCTATTAACAAACCTAAGTCTGGATCAACGTTTATTTTTTTTCTTAAAAATGAGTATGTGCTCCATGTAAATGCAACAATTAAGCCAGTCCAGGGAACAGAATTAAAATTTATAAGTAAATAAACAACAGAAATTGTAACTAGTAAAAATGAGAATATTTTGTGTTTATTATAAGGTTCCTTTAAAAAAATTATTCCTAAAAAGACACTTAGAATTGGCATTATATAATAACCAAAACTGGCATCAATTAGTTTATTTGTTACTACAGCATAAATCCATGTAAACCAATTAACAAAAATTAAAACGCCTGATGTTAGTAAGTGTAAAGTTTTTTTTAAGTTTTTTAAAATTAAAAAAAAAGCTTGCCATTTTGAATAAAATGTGGTCGTAAACAATAGTAAAAAAGCGGTCCATATAGTTCTATGAATAACAAGTTCTATTGGATCGACAAAAGATACTGATTTAAAATAAAAGACGCCCACAACTCCCCACCAAAAGGAAGCACCAGCACTATATAAAATTCCATATAAAATATTTTTTTTCATGAATTATTGCTATCATTAAATTGAAAAGTAATTAAAATAAAGGTAAATAGATTACTAGGAGAGTTGGGTGAGCGGTTGAAACCAGTTCTTTGCTAAGGAACCGTAGCTTAACGGCTACCGAGAGTTCGAATCTCTCACTCTCCGCCATTGATAAACTTAATTGTTTAAAATATATTTAATTCATGTCCAGTAAAGTGCTTTTAATTAACCCTTCTTATAACGCTAGCTATGGAGGAAGTAAGGCTAGTATAGTCAATCCTGTTGCACCTACATTAGGTTTAGCAACAATAGCAGCAACTGCTTTACAGAGAGGACATGATGTTGAAATATTAGATATGTCATGGAGGCCTTATAACTTTGAGCTAGTTCGTGATCAAATATTAAAAAACAAACCTGATATCATCGGTATAACTGCTACAACTCCTTTAATAAACCAGTTACGTGATATGAGCGTTTTAATAAAAGATATTTCTAAAGATATAATTGTAGTTGGTGGAGGTTCTCACCCAAGTGCATTACCTTATGAAACTTTACAAGAATCTAAACTTGATGCAGTATTTGTTGGAGAATCAGATTATTCATTTGCCGACATTTGTGATGAGAAACCTTTGTCTGATATACCAGGTCTAGTATATCGAGATAAAGAAAAAGTTCTTTCTGCTGGAATAAGAACCCCAATAGAAAATCTTGACGATCTGCCTATGCCAGCTTGGCATCTTTATAATATTAAAGACTATTATAGAATGTCTCGTCTTTTAGCACGAAGACTTCCTATCGTCATGGCTGAATTTTCACGTGGTTGTGTATATCGATGCGATTTCTGTGCTAGCAAAATAACTCTTGCGCTTGGTTACAGAAAAAAATCTCCAGAACGTTGTGCTGAGGAAGTTAATTATATGCATTCATTAGGTTTTCGTGAATTCTGGCTAACTGATGATATTTTCACTTCTGATCAAAAATGGGCAAAAAATGTTTGTGATGCCATTACCAATAAAGGAGTTGATATAATATGGACTTGCACAAATGGAATACGTGTAGAAAGTGCTAACGATGATCTTTTTCGATCCTTACGCAAATCAGGGTGTTATCGTGTTGCTTTTGGTTTCGAATCCGGAAATGATGAAGTTTTAAAATCATTTGGTAAAGGGGGTCGTGCTACAGTTGATCAAGCACAAAAAGCAGTTCAGATGGCAAGAAAAACTGGAATAGAAACGATAGGTTATTTTATGGTTGGTCTTTCAGCAGATACTGAAAAAAGCATGAATGATACGATAGAATTCGCACGTAAATTACCTATGGATATGATGAAGTGTGGTGTTGCTATTGCTTTTCCGGGTACCAAAATGTTTAATAATTACGTTGATAAGGGACTTGTCCGTTCATTTGATTGGGACGAATATATGATCTTTACCGCTCAAGATTTGTTCGTACACGAAAATCTGAGTTTTAGTATTATACAACGATATGTGCAAAAGTTTTTTCGTCGCTGTATACTTTTTAGTCCGAAATTTATAATACGTCGCTTTATTAGAGGAATACGAACAGGAGAATTTTTTTGGGATCTTTATTATGCATTGAAATTTTACCTACTACCAGCTACCAGCAATTTAGTTAAATCAGTATATTATAGTAAAGAACGTTGGCCAAAACATGACTTCAAGAAACAACCTCCAAAACCTGCAAATTATCAAATCGTTAAAAAAACAAACTTCAAAGCGAATGAAAAATTAGATTCACGTATTTAATGGTTAATGAGTGAGTTTGGTAAATTAATGCAAACAAAAAATTTATTAAATATAAAAATATTTACAGTCTTATTTTTTATTATAATTTTTTTATTAGGGCTTAATTTATTTAAAGATTATGGAATTTACACAGACGATTTGTTTCAAAGAAACAATGCATTATTTTGGTACGAATATGTTAAAAGTTTTATTTTAGAACCAGGTTTATCATTTACAGGAAATCTAGATAATTTAATAAAACAAAATATAAAAGACGAAATTTCATTAATAAATACTAGTACATTACCATCACTACAACCAGTAGCTCTCGGGATTTTTTGCGAACTTTTTATTGATTTATTTAATATTGAAAGTAATAAAAGTATTTATCAAACTAGGCATTTATTTAATTTTATTATTTATCTTGTGGGGCTTTGTTTTTTTTATAAGTTAATAAATAAAAGATTCAAATCTTATCTTTTTTCATTCATTGGCGTTTTGTTTTTATTATTAACCCCAAGATTTTTTGCTCAAAGCTTTTATAATTCACAAGATATTTTTTTTCTGTCGTTAACTATAATTAATATGTATACAGGAATTAATTTTCTTGAGAAGCCGAATTTTAAAAATACGCTAACATTTTCTTTATCATCAGGATTAGCTTTTGATACAAGAATAATGGCTGTTTTATCCGTTACATTGATTCTTGGTTTTTTTTCTTTAAAATCGTTGCGTTCTAAAGAATATTTTAAAAGCAATTTAAAATATTTCTTTTATTCTATATTTTTTACATTTTTTTTTATTATTGTTTTTTGGCCTTATTTGTGGGTTAATCCGATCAGCAATTTTTTGTTTGCGGTTTCAGAATTGTCTACGGCAGCATTTTTAGTAATCAATCTCTATATGGGCAAATTTATTCTTTCAACAAATATCCCGTCTCACTATCATGTGATTTGGATTGTTATTACGACACCTTTGATTGTTATTACTCTTTTTTTCTATGGTTCCTTTTTGTTGCTTAGAAGAATTTTTTTTAGGCTTTCTAAATTGAATGAGAATTTAAACGATTTGTGGAGGGGAAACAGAGAAATGTTTGATATTTATTTCTTGATGATGATTTTATTGTCAATTCTTGCACTTATGTACAGGGGGTTAGGTTATACGGGTTGGCGTCACTTATATTTTATTTATCCATCAATTATAATGATTTCTTTATACGGATTTTATTATTTACACTCTATTATAAAGTCTAACATAATTAGAGCCATTACTTATTTTTTGATTATAATAAACTTAACTTATTTAGCTTATTGGAATTATAATTTTCACCCACATCAATACGCCTATTTCAATTTAATGTTTAAGAAAAACTTTCACAAAGATTTTGATATGGATTACTGGGGATTAAGCAATAAATCTGCCATAGAGTATATTATTAATAATAATGATTATCCAGTTACAATTGGAACCAAAAGCTTTTCATCCTTAGAAAAAAGTTCATTAATACTTAAAGATGAAGATAGAAATAAAATTTTAATAACACATAATTTAAATGAAGCAGATTTTATAATAACCAATTATATGCGCAGAAGGAATAAAGACTTTGTTATAAATAAAACGAAATATAAAAAATATTATGAAGTATTAGTTGATAATAAAGCAATTAATACAGTGTATAAAAAAATTAAATAGTTTGATAATTATGGATAAATATTAGTTTTTATAAAAAAATTTGTATTTTATTGTGCTTATTAATACATTTATTCCATATGGTATAGATCTTAAATGAGACACTTCATCCTTATAAATGGTAGGCATTGGTATTTCTTTTATTATATAATTTGATTTTGACATTTGAATAATAATTTCGGTATCGAAGTGAAAATCATTAGTGTTTTTTTCAAAATTTATTTTCTTAAGTGCTTTTATTTTATAAGATCTATAACCTGAATGAAATTCACTCATTTTTGTACCTAAAATAAAATTTTGGATTGTGGTTAGCGCTATGTTTGCAATAAATTTATACATCGGCATACCACCTTTTAAAGCATCTTTCGGATGTATTAATCTTGATCCAAAAACTGCATCAGAGTCACTGTATAGCAAATTAGAGATAAATTCTGGAATTTTTTCCGGTGGGTATTGTCCATCTCCATGAAGCATTATAATATAATCAAAATTATTGATCATAGCATATCTGAAAGCAATTTTTTGTACTCCACCATAACCTTGATTTTTTTCATTTTTTTTTAAAATTATAAAATTATTGTTAACTAATGTTTTTAAATAATCTTCAATAATTTTTATTGTGTTATCTTTTGAAAAATCCTCTATTATTAATATACGAACGAGATGTTCACTAAAAATCTTTTTAGGTATTTGTTTTATAACATTAAGTACCCTTTTTTCTACATTATAGGCTGGTATAAAAATTAAAATTTTTTTTTTATCAGCATTTTGTTGCATTTTTAATAAAGCGGTTTATCTTCAAAAAAATTATAAATTTTTATAGGTTTTCCTTTTATTATATACCTATACATATTTATATTTTCCAACACTCTTTGTACATAATTTCTTGTTTCTTTAAACTTAATTAATTCAATCCAATTAACATAATCTATTTCCCCCTTTTGTGGATCACCATTAATTTTTTTCCAATACTTAACTCTTTTAGGTCCAGCATTATATGCAGCTAAACTAAAGGGATAGGATCCTTCATATTGTTCAAGTAATCCAGCTAAATAAAAGGAACCTAGTTTTATATTATAATTTGGATCAGTTCTTAATCTATTCTTTGAATAAGGAAGTTTTGCTTGCTTAGCTACGAGTTTTGCTGTGTAGGTCATCAGCTGCATCATGCCCCTTGCGCCAACATAGCTTGTAGCTTTTTGATCAAATTCACTTTCCTGTCTTATAACAGCTAAAATAAGTTCAGATCTTGGCATTGTTTTTTGATTTACAATGCTAGGGGTTTGAATAACTGGGTAATTTAATTGATTGTGAAATCTTTTTTCGTAAGAAGCTCGTTTAGCTATTTGGATTGCATAATCATATCTACCTATTTCATTGGCTAAATTTCCTGCAAGTATTTCGCTTCCTTTTTCTATATCAGATAAAGCTAGATGTTTAATTAAATCTTTAGCGTAATTTGTTTTATTCAATTCCTTTAATAATCGAATTAATTTAATTTGAAAATTTTTATTAAACCTTTTTTTGTATTCATTGGAAGGTATTACTTGATTGTTTAAAGAAAAAGCTTTTCCTGAATTAATTTCAGTAAATGCCAGCTGACCATAATAAGTATTTAAAAATTTAGAAGCTTCCTTAAACCATTCATCTGATTTTTGATTATTCTTCATTATTTTATATGTTCGTGCAATCCAGTAGGCTCCTCTGGATAAACTGATTGGATATCCAACATTATTATAAAAATTTTTAAAATGTTGTAGAGCCATATTTGGATCATTTAGGAAAACAAGAGCCACCCATCCTGATAGCCATTCGGCATCAGTGTACTCAGGACCTTCGGATAAGGAATGATTGCTCGAGATTTTATATGCTAATGCATATTTTTTTTTATAAATAAGTGAGCGAGTCAATATCCTCCTCTCTTTCCACCAAATGTCTGGTCTTACTAATTTTATTGGGTTTTGTTGAACACTAAATAAAATTTCAAGAGAAGGATTTAATCTGCCTCTTCTTCTACGCCATTTCAGTCTGTCATATTTTAAACCAATGTCATTTTTAAATTTAGCTGGAACTTTTGCTATAGCATTATCCACGCCATATGATTTACTCATTAACAATTGTCTAGCTCTATATAACGCTGTTTCATCTTTGGGTAAGTATCTTAACATTCTTTGTACGTCCCAATGTTTTCCTTCCCAAGCATGCCAATCAGCTCTTTTAATATTGTCAGATACAGTGATTATTTTTTTATATTTTTTTCTTAAATATTTTAAGTCACTTTTAGATAATTTTGCTTTAACCCAACCGTCCTTT
>PVBE012069421.1_pt1 | contig 11557 bp, 21 predicted proteins | sample 1631181 | NCBI WGS metagenome assembly PVBE01 (sample SAMN08397723, study PRJNA350692) | Marine metagenome, whole genome shotgun sequencing project. | isolation source: water | place: Pacific Ocean | collected 2012-04 | reverse complement strand
TATCGATTGAGAAGAATCATTCCATCGCTGTCTCTAAGAATCACATGGTTCTGACTGTCCAGTTCGGGTGTCTTCCAATACTCGGCCAAAAAATTGTGATTGGTATCGTTCCTTTAATACCTGCTTGTACTAATTGACGAGACAGAGTCTCAATAGTTCCCTCTTTATCTTTTAACGCTTCGCCCATCTGTTCTAACTGTTGTTGTAACTGTGAATATACGGATTTTCTTTTTAATATTTTATCCTTATTTCTTACGTCTGTTTCTCCAAGCATAGCAATATCATCAATTAAGCCTGCCTGGAACCATCTGAAATATTCTTCTAATAATGCCCATCTATTAAGAGGTAATGTAGCACCAGCTACTATTCTTACATCAAATCTAGATGATTCATAATCCATCCACTTACCAATTGCTTGACCAAAGTCATTGAATATTGGAATATTTACTCTTACTTCTTTATCTTGGTCTGGTTCTTGGCCTGCTTGAGGTTGAACTATTCTAAATACTTTGTCAATCGTATAATGTTTTTGAGATATCATTTGGAAACATTTTCCTAAATGCTCAAGACATGGTTCCACAATAGTAGACATCCACGACTTTAATCTTCTTGTTCCAAACTCATCATTTGCAAGTAATCCTCTATAAGTCTCAGCTTGTTGCTGAGTAAATCCCATCATAGCTGATGGAACACCAGAGATATACTCTGCATCCTGTTTACCCTCTTGGGTAATTGTATAAAATGCATTATTAATAGGTGCTGGAAGTACAGGAGTAGGAGGTTGAAATCCTTGTCTATATTTCAATAAAGCACCTGGGCTAGATGAATACTGTTCCCATTCTTCCTCATCTACAGAACCTTCTTCATATAACCATCTAAGATTAGAAGCTAAGTTTGCATTATGAACCATAATCTGATGAGCTTTATTAATTTCTTGTTGCTTACCAATCAAAGGCATTACTGCCGACATTGGGTATGGAGTACCAGTATATAAATAAGGTACTGGGACTATAGGATATTCAGTAATCGGTAATTCATATTCATATAAGAATACATCATCTCCTACAGTACAAATTAATTTAATTCTTGTTTCATAGAAATCAACAAAATCTACTACATTCTTCTTGAAATCCTCACTTTTCATCATATTATCAAATTCTTCTTTTCTCATCACCACCTGTTCTACTCTCGTCATTTCCTCCTGCGCAGATGATGTTAACTCTTGTTGTTTTTCTGCAATTGCAGTTTCCATCATTTGCTGAGCCTTCTTTATTTCTAATTCAGCTCTTTCTGGAATAATTTCCCCAGATTGCAAGGATTGTTGTATTGATAATACCTTTTCTTGTAATTGCACTTCAGATTCTGCTTGAAATTCCTGTAATTGTACTTGTACAGATTGTTGTAATTGTTCTTCCTGTTCATCAGTCAAGGGAATGCTAATAAAAGCATTTACAAATGGAACCTTTATTTTACTATAATTTTCATAATATGCAATAATTTGGTCTTCTTCTGCTTTTTGGTCTACAGTAAAACTAATATCTTCTGGCTGTACAATTTTAGAAGACTCTACATTTCTTTGTGAAAAACTAGATGAGTATTCACTACTAGTTGTTTTATTTATCTTTGCTGAGTGTTGTGGAAATAAATTCTTTAATTGAGTTTTAGATAAGTTCTTTTTGACCATAATAAAAGATGCGTCTCTAAATAAGAAATCACGACTCGCTGGGTCTACAAAAACATCATAAGGGTCTATCCTACTAAAAGTAACTTCACCCTTCCCATGGTCTGCATCTTGGTCTACATCTACTAGAAAGTATCCTATTCCTTTTACTAAAGAATCAAGGACAACTTGTCCATATATAGAATTACCATTAGATAAATGCCAACAGTAATCAGATATATCAGAATGAACCTGAGCAATATCTGTATCATCTCCAGTCGCTCCTACAGCTTTCCATCTAGGAGAATTAGCTGTAACAAAATATTTCATTATTTCAATAATAGGTAAAATCCTATTAATTGTAAAAGAAGGCATTCCAGATTCTTCTAAAGACTTCTCCTCATCATGAGTAAGTTGTTCATCTAAATAAAAATCATATCCCGTTTGACTTTTACTTCTCCACTTAGACCTATCTGTACTATTCGCCCTATCCCATAATTGTTTATTAATATGGGCTTTATTTTTTCTTCCTCTTTTTGCCATTATTTCATTAACCTTTTTTCTAGTTTACCAAGAATACCTTTATCTAAATCAAATTGTAATTTTACCCCTTTTGCTCCACCAACATCTCCAGTCCCTATTTTAAATTTACCATACTTTGTAGGAAATGATACTTTACCAGCATCTACTCCTATTCCAGTTCTTCTTGCAGCTTCATATAATAATAATGCTCCAGCAGAGGGACCTGGATGGTTCCTCAATGTATCAGCTGCAGTTGAAGCTTGAGACATATAATTTTCCCATATAGAGGAAGGGTCAGAACCAGATAAAGTTTCTGCAACATTTGTACCAAATCCAAACAATCTACCATATAAAGATTCTTGTCCAATAGGAGATTGTAATCTCAAATTAGATATGCTCATTGGAGATTGTCTACTTTTGAATGGTACTTTCTGTTGTGGCATTATGCTATTACCCAGCTTTTTGCTCTCTTTTTAGGCTTAAACCAATCTTTTTTTGACTCATTTTGTCTCATATTTGGTGGAAATGCGTGTAATTGTGCATAATAAAGGGTCTCAATCGTATCATCATGGGCCATTTTGGGGCCAAAAGTAATGATTTCGTTGATTAAATCAAACATATTTTCTTTTAAATACACATTTCCTGTACTAAATCTACCACTTAAACCACTATATATTCTATTTCTTTTGTTTGTTCCACCAGGCTTTTCTGGAATTACTCCAATATTATATTTATTCTCTAATCTTCTTCTTTCATTTAATGATTGGAAAATTGACCTATTCATAGCCACATCTTCTACAGTACTTGATACACAACGATATTTTTCATGCATATCCATTATATAATCAACAACACCCTTCTTTCCCATTATCTCTCCATTGTTATCCCTTGAACCTACAGTAGGAATACTACGATGTCTTTCATACTCTAATACATATAATTTATTATTAGGGTCAATAGCAATTGCCATTATAACTGAGAAGTCAGAAGTCTTAGTATCAATATCTGTAGCAGGGTCGCAACCCAAGAATGTATTACAAGGAAGTTTCTCACCATCAACGTGAATGTAATTAACCCCGTCCTCATTCTCGTAATATCCTTCCCAATGTTTTACATGTCTTCTATTCCATACTGAATCTTCTTCAGATTGGACTTCCATCATATATTCTTGGTAGAACTTTTGGGATTGACCACTATCGTAATAGAATTTTTTCTTTTCTTCTAATTTCTCTTTTGAGAAAAATGATGGCCAAAGTGGAGTTCCATCTGGCAAAATTGCCTTATAAGTTATCACTCTCCACGAAAAGTCTTCACCGCTTTTCTTAGCTTTTTCATAATTGTTAATAAGATTATTAATAAAGGAATCATAATGAACGGGAGTGCCATTAACACGCAACCTGCCAGTATGAGGCTCAAGCGCAGGATAAACAACAGCTGTGACCAGATTCGCATTTTTAGCTCTCGCATCTGGTGTAATGGTATTTGCTTCATGTTCGAAATCATCAAGAATAATTAAGTCATATCTCTTATGTAGTTTAGCCCCTCCTCGAATACCAGCCACATTACTTTTGGATATGAGTTTACACCCATTTGTTAGTTCTATGTCTTCTTCTGTCCACTTTCTCCCCTTGAGATTACCAAAAAAGTACTTAATACTGTCGTTAAATTCAAGGTGATGCTTAATATAATCCATATTTCCTACTGATAACTTCTGGGTAGCAGATACCCATGCGTAAAAATGCATATCTTCTTTTGGACAAAAAACAAAATCTTTTATAATAGAAGCCTTAGTCAATACAGTCTTCCCATGTCCTCTAGGAAGAATAATCCCCAATTGTTTTGATTCTATATCATCAATGGCATCTGCCATCTCATAGTGGAATGGAGGAGTCTCACTTCTTTTAAAGTCATCAGGAAGAAACAACTTACCAAATGCAATTAAATCATTATGAGCAAGTAATAATTGTTCCTCAGCTTCGCTTACGTTTCTCTTGTTTATGTTCGCCATCTTCTTTTTGTTTATCTAAAAACTTCTGAAATTTCTTCTCGTCCTTATTCATCTTTATGTAAAAGTCAAGCACTAATTCACAATTTCTCTGTCTATCAATAGAATTAGATAAGGCATACTCTAACATTTTTACCCTATTAATCAAGTCTTTTCTTTTTAACCCTCTTTTTGTTCCCATCATTTCATTACCTCTATTTCAAATTCTTTTAATAATTTTTCCTCATTTGCATCTTTAGTGAAAGAAACAATAGAGTCTACAAACCCTTGAATATAAGACTTGGATTCTATCATTGTATCAAAAGACCTCATTAAAGCATCTGTCTCATCTTCTTTAGCTTTCTTCCATATTACTATAAATTTTCCTCCATATATCATTTTCCTTGACCTCTATACTTTTTCTTATAATATTTTTTACTTACTTTATTACCATGCTTGGTATTCTTACTCATTCCTTGCCTAGTCTTTTTTCCTCTAGGCTTTGTATACTCATCCACTATATAGTTTCCCTTTAAATATTGCTTTGCCATCATAGATACCAATTGAATCTACTTGGAATCTTTCTTTATCATACTCTACTATACCAAATCCTTGTTGCCAATTATATCGAGTACCTCCACCAGGAACAATTCCATCTATTCTTGCAAGAGTACCTAGAGAGATTGCTTGATATATCTTTGGTTGTCCATGTGTCCAAACTGTCTTATGTCCCATTTCTAATCTATGGACATGACCTTGGATTACACTAATTCTTGGAGAGTCCAACATTTTCATTATGCTTTGTCCACTTTTGGGACCTACTTTATTTCCATGTATGCATACAAGGTTGTCATTAATATAGAACTCTCCATGCGGATAATTGCCTACATATTCTACTCCCATCTTATGTAACCCTAACATATAAGGTACTGAAAGAATAGGAGGAACATCTGGTTCATTTGCTGGTTTAATACCATAGGCTTGAATTGTATTTTGTACTATACTATCAATCATTCTCTTTTCGTGATTACCTTCTATATAAACCATCTCATTACAATATGGTCTTAATTCTGAAATCCAAGAGGCTAACCAATCTAAACTAGGTTGTGTAGTAAAGTAAAATTCTGGAGAACGCATAAAATGAGTAGACCAATCTGGTAAATCAAGCATATCACCTAATAATATTATCCTATTAGGTCTTATCTCCTTAACTATTTCCGTAGCAACTGAAATTGCCTTTAAATCATGAAGTGGGGATAGTTCCCCTGTGTCAAAATTCTTTTTAAATCCTACTTGAGCATCTGGAAGAACCACATCAATATTTAAGTCTCTCTTTGTTTTTACTATATTGAATTTCTTAGGTTCTACAGTAGCTCCTTGAACTGTAGGGAAATCACACTTTACTGGAATCTTTCTTATGAGAGTTGCTTTTGCTTGATAGTTAGTATGAGTATTCCATACTATCTTACCATCTACTTCTTCCTTAGCTGAAACATCCCATTGATTCACTTTAAAATTAGTTACTTTCCACTCATCTTCAGAGATGTTGAATTTCTCCAATAAATGTTGTAACGTCGGGACTTTTCCCGTTGCTACATTGTCAGTAATATAAACATAATTTAATTCCTCCACCATAGAGGATGTAGACATGTTTGAATCCCCAAAACTGCTTTCACTATCTGAGTATTCTCGATTACACTCATTACACTTATATCTCTGAACATCTTTTCTTTTGCCATTTTTCTTGGTCTTGTTAGAACCACATCTAGGACACGTGTTCATCTACTTCTCCTTTTACTTCTTTTAGTCTGGGTCTTTGGGCTTCTTCAAGTTGCTCAGGTGAGAATCCTTGAAACATACCTATTATACCCATCTCCTTTTGTTTTATAGTAGTACCAGAAGTACCGATTATTTTTGCAAGTTCTTTTGTTGATTGCAATACGATACCATCATCTGAACTACTATCAGCAAGACACTTTAATTTATTTAATACGTACTCATGGTCTAATCCCATTCCTTTTGCTATATCTAATACTGACTTTTCTACTTCTTGCATAACTCTTTCCTGTTTTAATAATATTGTTGCTTTTCTTCTAGACTGTAATTCATCATCACTACTAAAGGCGTCCATATATGCTTTTACGGGCCCCATTCCAACTGCAACATTTGTTGCGAAAATCTTTTCTTTATTAGTCACCCCTTTTCTTTCTTTTACCGATTTAGGGTTCTTTCCAGAGAATGTATACCTATTTGGATGCTTTGAAAAATCCGTATCCATCTCAACACCCTTAGTTTTTAGGAATGTACCAACAATTGTCCGTACATATCCACTAGCATATTTATAGTTCTTTCTATCGTTTGGGTGTTTGATTTTATCTACAACTTTGAGAAGTTGCACTATTCTTTTATCGTCGCTCCAGACCCAATCTCCTTCTTTTCCTTTACGCCAATCTTTTACAGGCGTTTTGTCTGGGTGAGTATTACTAAACTCAGGTATATTTTCGTATATGTAATGTTTTTTATGTTTTATTTGGCGGTAGTCCATTTTCCCCTTTTGAGAAATCACACGTCTGCTGATAAAGCATATCTATTAGATTGTTTACCTCTTTAGGTATATAGTATATCTTATTATCTATTTCGATTGGACATGTTTCTTCGGAAGCAAGTCTTGATAAAATCTCCTCTTGCGCAGCTATTGAAAGCCTGGAGAGCTCTGTCATGCCGAAGGCCATTAGTATAAAAAGACAATTTCTCCAGCAGCTGGGGCTGAATCATCCCCGTTGTCCCTTGCTCCTTCAGCACATACTTTTAATACTGTACCAGCTGGTATAGCTTTAAAGTGTATCCATTCACCATCAACAAAAAGGTTATAATTTCCTGCTACTCCACAATAAACTGCTCTGCATGGGCTTAAAGTTGCAGTTGCAACCTCAACGCTCACAGCTCTTACATATGGTGCAAGACTTTCCCTTTCAGAAAAATCCATTAATCCTTTTGGCATTATATACTCCGTTTCATATGTGTAAATATAAGTGTAATAATTCCCATGATTCAACTCCTTTTTTTATCCGTACTTGTTATACAAGTAAATACAAATAAAAACCTTTTAAATCGCTCCCTAGTATATACAAACCAAAACTCTCAAGTCAAGCTTTATTTTACCAAAGACCAAGTTATTTCCAGAAAAAATTGAAGGATTTTGATATACACTCTTTTACACACATATACCCACTAAAAGTGGGATTTGCTTATAGCAATTTTAGTTATATTTCATTTTTTGAAATTTTTATGAGTAGTTAATAATAAATACTAAACAAAGGAGGCAATAATGCCTAATGTAACACTCGAATCTCTTAAAGCAGCCTTAGACAAGACCTTAGCTAAGGGCATGAATGATTACCTTAACGCACCCGCAAGACGTGGATATTCCAAGATTGCAGGTGAGCAGATAGCTAGCAAGAATGATGTAGCTCGTGCAACTAATCAGAACTGTCGATACATCAATGAGATGGCAAGGGAATTGTTTGGAGTATCTATCTTTAAAGACCCTGATGAGGAAGTCGTAACTATAGGTACTAAAGAGGATTAAATGATTGGGCCTTTAATTAGGCCCATTTCCTTTATATATACGTACAATCGAACCCTTTAATGTGTTGAAATGTGAGATAAACACTACTATTCTGTGTGCAATACACGAACCAATAATGTAATGATAATCTTTGGTCTCACAAACCTTTCTAAATACACAATTTCGTAGTAACTTGGTCATAAACTTAAACAAAGGAGAGTTAATCATGATAGAGTTCTTATTCATATCACTAATAACAGCTATGGTACTAGGTCCTATAGGAATATTTGCATCTTATAACCATACAAATGCTACCAAATATATCAACAAGAAGATTGACGAAGTCGATGGATTCTGCCCATATAAGTATAAATGGCAAATAGCTGATGACTTAGCAATGAGAGATGATGAAGCTAGGTTCTCATACTTAATGACAATGCCCAAAGACAGAGTAAAAGATTTATGGTTGATTGAAACAAATTAATTAGGGTAGCTCATGTTATTGTAGTTAGCGGTGTTTTTCGACATTCATCGCTAGCTACAGTAACGAACAATATTTAGATTTTCCCCCGTCTCAACAGGGAACTATAAAATAATATGTTGAGTGATTGATAAGTCAGTTAAGCCAAAAGTAAATGTGTCATGCGCAACCAGCACTACTGATGAATCAAAATAATAATAATCATAATGAATGACATAATTCTCATGACGCGTTAGGCCAACGGTGAGCATGAGACAGGCAAATGGTAAATGTCTGTAAAGAGTGTACTAGTCACTCAGCGCAAAGTTTTATTAAATATTCAACGTTAGACCTGAGCAATGTGTCTTAGAGAAATACTAGAAACACGAAAGTGTCCCTCAGTATATTATCGGTATAAACTGTTCAAATAATTAGGTAGGTGATTGTCTAAACCTGCACGATGGGACGTACCCACGGCTAACGGGCTGAAATATTCATGGAACCTCTGAACTGCGGCGATTAAAACTATTGCCTAGAATTATCGTTGTGAGCAGTTACGTCAAAAATAAGAAGTAACCTACCTAAAGATTTGCAAATGGAAGCTTTGAAAGTATTCCACAGGCTGCTAAAGGTTAAGTGATGTGGTTTGAGTCTACATATCACATATTTTCAAAGCATAAATAGATTTGGGTGTGACGGGAAATTGAACGGGAGGTCGTTCGTCTATTTAAAACAACAAAGGAGAGATTATAATGACAGGTCTAAAATATCAATTCATAGAAAGTGGTGCAAACTTGAGTTCAAGCATAAAAGCTGCACATATCAAGAAACAGTACCATGAAGAAAGAAAATTAGATTATCATCAAGCAATATTTCCAGGTGGTAGAATAATATGGGGAATATTCTTAAACAAATATTATGATGAAGAATTAGAAGGGGTGAGAAATGGTGATGAGAAACATACTGAACACTATAAGCATGAGTTCTCTATCCCAAAATATAAGATATATAAGAATGGTGTAAAGATTGGATTTGCATTTCCTAGACATGCGCATAAACATGATGAATCACCATATCTATATGTTCCAGAAACTTTAAGATTTAATAAAAGAAAGTATAATAAGACTGGAATAAGTAGAGATTTTTATATATTTGACGTAGATAAACAACATACAATAAACGATAAAGCTGTATTATTAAGATTTTTAAACTAAAGGAGAGAATAATGTTAAAGATTAAAACTAAAGATGAGATAATGAAACTGTATATGGAAGTAATGAATAGCCTTATTAAACTAGAAAAACCTTTCAATGATGTATATCTTATAGGTCAGAAAGATATTCTAGAAGAAATAATGGGTAAAAAAAATATAATAACACATGTCCAAGATTTAAAGATAAATGGTGAAGACTTGGAATATGAAAAAATGTAAAGGAGAGAATCATGCCAAATAAACAAGCTAAAATTAACAAAAGAAAAAGAATAATTGAAAACAAACGATTAAACAGAGAAGGTAGAACTGCGGCTCAGATTGAACGGAAGAAGAAAAGAGAAAGAGCAAGAAAGAACTTTGAGGAGGCGAAGCCATGGGTAAGAAGATAGTAAAATATGTAATGATATTTAGTGCCGTAGGATTCTTATCAAGTAGTGAGATAGGTCAAGGTTCTTATATTATGGTTGGCCCTTTTAGTTTAAATCCATCAATGATTGTTAAACCAATAAAGGAAAAAGTGATAAAACCTATGGAAGATATATATGATGATTTCAAGAAAGTAATAACAAAGAAAAAGAAAAGGAAAAGATGATGACAAAAGTAAACAAAAAAGCACTTGGATGGGCTTTAGTAGTATCTCTAATTATATGGGGTATACTAATGGGAACAGATAATACTGTTGAAGAAATAGACCCAGTAACAAATGATGTAGTTGAGGATACTGCCACAGAAGCATGGCCATATCCAACTGAAGAAGAAGTAAAATTTGTTCATCCAGCAAAGAAAAAAGAAGTAGAAGAAGTAGTTACTCCTCCAATCGTGGAAGAAATACTACACTTTACGGATGATGGAGTATTAATAGCACCATATCCAGACTATGATAACTTTCAAGATGCCTTTGCATTTGCAAGAGGTATGTTAGGAGATAGTTCTAGTCATAATGGAGAGCTAAGAGTATTCTTATGGAGAGGAAATAGATATCATACTGAAACTATAGAGCAATCAGCTTTAAAAGATTCAGTTGAAGAAGAAATAGTAGAACCTGATACAACAGTAAAAGATTCAACTAATAATTAATAATATTGCGAGCTAGCTCATGCCCACCATGTTCTTGGAAGGGAATCATCTCTCCGATTTCTATGGGCTAGCTCAATATTGAACAATAAATTAAAAGGAGAGAAAAATGTGTAAACTATCATTTACAACAGGAATTTGATTTGGAGTATTAATAGGAATAATAGTAAATATTATAATGGACAAGTGGCTTTCATGGAAGGATGAGTTAAAAGAAGGTTACAAGAGGCGCAAAGATGACTGACGCACTAGCAGGATACATAGGATTAATATTTATTTATTTATTAATGTTTAGAATAATAGATATAAAAGCAAAAAGAGAGAAAGAAAAAAGAAGAAACAATGTAGCCAATGAATGGCATAGATTAAAAGGCAAGGAGAGAAAAATTGACAACAAACACTATAGAAAGATTGACGAAGAAAGCTCTTGAAAATGGATTTGAAGCCAAGCCAGCGCCTGGATTAATGTATTTGGGAGATTTACCGATAGGTAAAATGTTTGAAACACCAGGTGGAACAAGAGGAGTTTTAATAGAATGTGAAATAAATGCTAAAGTAATAGTATTAAGTGTGGAAGTTGCTAGTGAAGATAGACAATACTATTTAGGCAAACACTTAATTGGAGCAGAAACGGAGATATACAAATGAATTTATTCGATATTTGGTTTATTTCAATAGTATTATCAATAAGTGCAAACATAATATTGGTAGTATTGTTGATGACAAAAATAAGTGAAATTAATGAAATGAGGAGTACAAAATGGAAATAAACAAACTATCACCAGACTTATGCAAATATGAATCATGTCTACAGAAGGCTGATTATGAATTTACTGATGTTGAAAATGAAAAATCTTTAGTAGAAGTAGATGGATTAGTAAGTGAATCTCTAAGTAATGAAGTAAATACAATAGTCATTGGACATGCTTGCAATAATCATGTAACAGAAGTACATAAAATGTTAAAAGAAATATATGGAGATAAAAGTGGGTGACAAAAATTGCGAACATCCTCTAAATGAAATAATACTAGAAAGAAATTATTACGGTCCTGATGAAGACGTTCACTATACAAAT
>PVBE012185827.1_pt1 | contig 11558 bp, 9 predicted proteins | sample 1631181 | NCBI WGS metagenome assembly PVBE01 (sample SAMN08397723, study PRJNA350692) | Marine metagenome, whole genome shotgun sequencing project. | isolation source: water | place: Pacific Ocean | collected 2012-04 | reverse complement strand
TGATCGTCGACGTCGCTCGCGGCTTCGAGTACGAGCCGATACGGGCAAAGGTGAACATCGCGCCAGGCCAGCGAGAGCTGACGCTCAAACTGAAGCGCTGGACCGACATGAAGGCCAAGGGCTGGTACAGCGGCGACTCCCACGTCCATTTCCTCTCCACCCAGGGCAGCCACGCCGAGTCCCAGGGCGAGGACCTCAACGTCGTCAACCTGCTCCAGTCCCAGTGGGGCAGCCTTTTCACCAACACCGAGGAGTTCACCGGACAGCCGAGCGTATCGCGGGACGGCAACAACATCGTCTACGTGTCCCAGGAGAACCGGCAGCACGTCCTGGGCCATATGATCCTCTGGGGCCTCAAGAAGCCCATCATGCCCTGGTGCAGCGACGGGCCGAGCGAGGCGGAGATCGGCGGTACCATGGAGACGACCCTGAGCCACTGGGCCGACGAGGCCCACGCCCAGGGGGCCACTGTGATCAGCCCCCACTTCCCCACACCCAACGGCGAGCCGGCCACGCTGGTCGCCACCGGCAGGCTGGACGCGGTGGAGATGATCCGCCACACCAGAGTCAACCACATCGAGTACTACCGCTACCTCAACTGCGGCTACCGGGTGCCGCTGGTGGGCGGCACCGACAAGATGTCCAGCGAGGTCTCGGTGGGCATGTACCGAACCTATGTCAGCATCCCCGGAGAGGAGGAGTTCAACTACGACAACTGGTGCAGGAATGTCGCCAGAGGGCGTACGTTCCTCAGCGGCGGGCCCATCATCCACTTCTCCGTGGACGGACACGAGATAGGCGACACGGTCAGCCTGTCGGGTCCCGGCACGGTGGAAGTCGAGGCCTGGGCCGAGAGTATTTTCCCTATCCACAGCCTGGAGATAGTCCAGGACGGCCGGGTCGTGGCCTCCGCGGAAAACCCCAAAGGGACCCGCCGTCTGGAACTGAAGGACAGCATAAAGGTGGACGGCCACACGTGGCTTGCGGCGCGCTGCGGAGGCCCGGACTACTTCGATTCTATTCAACACCACGACGTCTGGAGCCGGGGCGTGTTCGCCCACACGTCGCCGATATATGTGGCGTGCGGCGGCGACTGGGAGATGTTCGATGAGCAGGCCGCCCAGTACATGCTCACCATGGTCGAGGGGGGCCTGGACTACATTCGCGACACCGCGCCCTTACACGCCCCCGGCACCGTTACCCACCACCACGGTGAGGACGACCATGTCGCCTACCTACAGCGGCCCTTCCTGGAGGCCCGGGATGCCATCCACCGGCGTATGGACCGGCTTGGATTGGCACACTGACAAGCCCCTTATACTACCTGCGCGTGGAGGGCTGTGATGAGCGGACCCGATAGACAGAAAAAACCCGGCATGAAAGAGTACGAGCCCCTGGACCTGTCGCCGTGGTGCAACGCCGGCCTTGAGGCGCTGGGCGAGGGCGAGGAGGCGCCGATAGGGCGCCAGACCTTTCGCGGGCTCCCCTTCCTGGTCGGTGGCGATACACTGGACAGCGGCCGTTGCTTCGTGGCGCTGAACGGTTCCTCAGATAGTGTGACGATACCCGTCGGTCAATCGGCCCACAACATAATATTCGCGCACCGGCTCCTCGAGTCGAAAATCCTCGAAGGCGGGATGGTAGGCATCCGGGTGGCGGAGTACCTGGTCCGGTATGCCGGCGGCGAGGAGGTCCGGCTGCCTGTCCGGGATCGCTTTGAGATAGGGTCGTTTTCCACCGACCCGGAGGAGGCCCTGGGAGCGATCATACTGCTGAGGGCCCCATTAGGGGCGTTAGGCAACCAGAAGGACTCCCTTCCGCCGCGTAACGCAGGGAGTTGGGAAGAGGCTGGCCGCCGTCAGACCGAGTTGGAGTTCTACCCTCCGCAGAGCTACTACCTGTGGGCCTGGCCGAACCCCCGGCCCGATACGGCCGTAGAGTCGGTTGAGATCCTTCCCAAAGGGCCGCGGTTCATCGTCGCGGCCATCACGTTGGGGCATCTGGACGAGCACCCCTTTGTACGCCAGGGCAGGCGCGAGGCCCGTATCACGCTGACCGACCCCGCCGATGCCGGGAAGCCCTTCTCTGTGGACGTGGAGGTGGACCGCGGTGTCTCAACCTACACACAACCCCTGCCGACGGCCACGGCCGAGGAGTTCATCGGCGACCCGCTCAAGGGATGGGGCGAGGCGATGAATAAGCAGTCCAGCCCGGTCTACGCCAGAATAGCCGCTACGCCCTCGGCCACAGTCAAGGTACTTCAGGACGGTGCGGCCGTCGACGAGGTCCGGTGGGGCGATGTGGAGAAGAAGGGCGTCGTCACCACCCCTCGCGCGCGGATCGAGCTGCTGGACAGGGGCAAGAACTGGGTCCATGTGACCGTGCTGGACGATGACACCGGCAAGCCCGTGCCCTGCCGGGTCCACTTCCGCTCTCCCGAAGGAGTTCCCTTTCAGCCCCACGGGCACCACGACCACGTCAACTCCAACCTGGGCACCTGGAATATTGACATGGGCGGAGACCTGCGGCTGGGCCAGATCAGCTACGCCTACATCGACGGCAAATGCCAGGGGTGGCTGCCCCGCGGCGACGTCATCGCCGATGTCGCGCGAGGGTACGAGTACGAGCCACTTCGGACCAGGGTCCGTATCGAACCCGGACAGCGAGAGCTTACGCTGCGGATAAAACGCTGGACCGACATGAACGCCCGGGGCTGGTACAGCGGAGACCCCCACGTCCACTTCCTCTCCGCCCAGGGCAGCCACACCGAGTCCCAGGGCGAGGACCTCAACGTTGTCAACATGCTCCAGACCCAGCTAGGAAACCTGTTCACCGACTCGGAGGAGTTCACCGGCGCCCCCAGCGTATCGCGGATCGGGAACAACATCGTCTACGTGTCACAGGAGAACCGGCAGCACACCATGGGCCACATCATCCTCTGGGGCCTCAAGAAGCCCATCATGCCCTGGTGCAGCGACGGGCCGAGCGAGGCGGAGATCGGCGGCACCATGGAGACGACCCTGAGCCACTGGGCCGACGAGGCCCATGCACAGGGCGGGACCGTGATCAGCCCGCACTTTCCATCGCCCAACGGCGAGCCTGCCACCCTTATCGCGACAGGCCGCCTCGACGGCGTGGAGATGGTCCGCCATACCAGGGTCAACCACGTCGAATACTACCGCTACCTCAACGGCGGCTACCGGGTGCCGCTGGTGGGCGGCACCGACAAGATGTCCAGTGAGGTCCCCGTGGGGATGTACCGGACCTATGTCAGCATCCCCGAGGACCAGGAGTTCAACTACGACAACTGGTGCCAAAACGTCGCGAGGGGGCGTACCTTCCTCAGCGGCGGGCCCATCATCCACTTCTCCGTGGACGGGCACGAGATCGGCGACACGGTCGGCCTGTCGGGCCCTGGAACGGTGGAGGTGGAGGCCTGGGCAGAAAGCATCTTCCCCATCCACACCCTGGAGATAGTCCAGGACGGCCGGGTTGTGGCCTCCACGCAAGACCCCAGAGGGGCCCGCCGCCTGGAGCTGAAGGACAGGATCAAGATAGACGGCCACACGTGGCTTGCGGCGCGCTGCGGAGGCCCTAACTACTTCGACTCCCTGCGTCACCACGACGTCTGGAGCCGTGGCATTTTCGCCCACACGTCGCCGATATACGTGGCCTGCGGCGGCCAATGGGAGATGTTCGACGAACGGGCCGCCCAGTACATACTTACCATGGCCGAGGGGGGCCTGGCATACATCGACCAGATAGCGCCGCTGCACGTCCACGGCACGGTTACGCACCACCACCGCGAGGACGACCACGTAGCTTACCTCCGGCGGCCCTTCCTGGAGGCCCGCGACGCGATACACCGGCGTATGGACCGGATGGGGATCGCCTACTGACGGTTCCGCATCCGCACGGTGCCGGTTTCGGAAATTCTAGTGCTTGGTTCGATAGATACCAATACGATTACGTGCCGTAAGGCAAGTATCGTTCTTGATCGGCTCGAACGGGGGATGCAAGGGGGCGTTGCCCCCTTGCCGGGGTCCGGGGTGCCCCCAAAATAACCTATCGGGCGGGTGGGTGGGATAGATCAAGAATTGTGCAACTAATCACTAAAGCTTACAGGCGCAACCGTTGAATCAGAAAAAGGATGGTAAAACACCCGATGCCCTGGAGGGCATCCGCGTGGCGGACTTCACCTGGGTCCTGGCCGGCCCCCATGCCACCAAGATCCTGGGCGACTTCGGTGCCCAGGTCATCAAGATCGAGGACCGGGACGGACGAGACCTGGCCCGCAGGTTGCCTCCCTACCCCACCGAGGAACGTGGAGTCAACCAGAGCGGTTACTACATCAACCTGAACCGCAACAAGCTCAGCGCCACCGTGGACCTCAGGGACCCGCGGGGCAAGGCCATCGCCGAGGAGATAGTGTCCGTCAGCGATCTGGTTATCGAGAACTTCAGCGCAGGCGTGATGAAGCGGTTGGGCCTCGACTACGAGTCGCTGATCAAGATTAAGCCCGACATGGTAATGCTGAGCATGGCGGGACTGGGCCAGGTGGGCCCCATGAGCAGCTACGTGAGCTACGGCCCTATCATACAGGCGCTGTCCGGTATCACCTATCACACCGGTTACCCTAACCGGCCGCCGGTGGGCATCGGCTACTCATACTCGGACTTCGTGGGCGGAATCAACGGAGCCTACGCGGCCATGGTGGCGCTCCACTACCGCCGCAGGACCGGCCGTGGCCAGTTCATCGACCTCTCACAACTGGAGACCAGCGTCGCCTTTCTGGGCCCCGGACTCCTGGATTGGACCGTCAACGGGCGTCCACCTGAGCGTTACGGCAACCGCCCGACCCACGTCGACGCCGCTCCTCACGGCGTGTACCGTTGCCTGGGCGACGACCGCTGGTGCGCCATCGCGGTCTTCACCGAGGAGGAGTGGTCTGCCTTTCGCCTCGTCATCGGCGAGCCGCAGTGGACCCTCGAACACCGCTTCGAGAAGGCCGAGAGCCGCGCTAAACACGCCGACGAACTGGACCGGCTGGTAGAGGAGTGGACTTCCACACAGGTGGCCGAGGACGTGATGGAGGCGTTACAAGAGGCAGGCGTGGCGGCCGGGGTAGTCCAGAACGCCCAGGACCTGATCGAACGCGACCCCCACCTGAAGGAGCGCGGGTTCTACGTGGAACTGGAGCATCCCGAGGTGGGTCCCAGGCTGTTCGAGGGGACGCCCATCAAGATGTCGGAGACGCCGGGAGGACCGCGGCGAGCGGCACCTCTGCTGGGTCAGGACAACGAGTTCGTCTACCGCGACATCCTGGGTATGCCGGACGAGGAATTTGTCCAGTACATTATCGACGAGGTCGTGTAGTTAACCGGTGAACGACCCTCGTTGCCTACCAGAGTCCCATTGACAACCATGAGCTGGTTGGGGTTAGATTGGGTATTCAATCATCACTTAGGAGTATCGACACAACTGGATGATTGAGCGGGGCTGAAATGAAGAAGGGGTTAAGGGCGCATTAAGGAAGATGAATGGGAATGAAAAGGTTATCGCTTCTAGTTGCTACGCTGCTGGCCGGGGCACTGCTCTTTGTGTCTCTGGCGGCTGCGGGCGGTCAGGGTCAGGGCGCGGGTAACTCGCGGATAGTGGCCGCCCTGGGAACGGCGACGGTACAGGGTGAGACCGTTATCGTCGAGGTCATCGTGGCGGTTCCCCCTGGCGCCAACGCCAGCGATGCCGCCCGACAGGCCCTCGAAAGACAGGGGGCTCGGCCCTTCGACTCGGCGGCCCTGGGCTCGGAGGGGTTCACGGTCACCGGACTGGTATGGGAAGTCCTGCCGGTCGTCCAGAACTACAATGCCAGCGGAGAGCCCGGCGCCATCGATGGGCTGACCGCTCTGACCAACACCCACGGGACATGGGACGGCGTGGGAGCATCGTTCGCAGACATCGACTTCGGAGCCTTAACCACCCGATGTCCCTCGCTGGTCCGCGAGTGCAAAGGGCCCCAGGTCTACGATGATTTCAACGACGTGGGGTGAGCACGGCTGGACCGCCAGACCCTGGGGGTGACCTGGTTCAGCACCACGCGCGACGAGGCCGACATGGCCCTGAACATCAGGTTCAACTGGAACGATGATGGATCGGATGTTGACGCGGAAACCGTGCTACTCCACGAGAACGGCCACGTACTCGGCCTCGGACACTCGAACACCCTGGGCGCCGTAATGGAGCCGGTCCACGCCGGGACCAGGCGAGGGCTCCATAGCGACGACATCGAGGGTATCACGTTCCTGTACGACACCGCCGCCGCAGGGAGTGTCTCGGGCACGGTCACCGACGGCACCGGTCCTATCGCCGGCGCGCTGGTCGTCCTGGAGGGCACCTCGCTGCAGGCAACCACTGAAGCGGACGACACCTACACGATAATCGGAGTCCCCGACCCGGTCACATACACGGTGACCGCATCGGCCGGCGGATTCGAAAGCGATTCCGTCGACCGTCTACTGGTGGATGGAGCAGACGGCGGCGAGGTCGCCGACTTCACGCTCGCCCCCGCCCCGACGGACGATGGTGGTACCGGCGGGCCGCCGCCTTGCAAGGGTAAGAACAAGAACGACCCCGGTTGCTGACCTAACAGCCGTTTGAATCTTTGAGAGGCGGGTCCGTGGTGGCCCGCCTCTTTCTTTGCCCCCGGTAGGCAAATCCGTGTCTACCGGCGGAGACATCGGCAACGATTGCTGGTGTGAGGGAACAGTGTCCACTATACTGGCCATCTGGGATCAGCCCGGAGGCCAGGCTCCAGGACCGCTGGAAAAAGACGAGGACGAGGTACAGATGGCCGCCAATCTGGGGATAGACAAGCTGGAACTGACCGAGGACTGTGTCGTCGTAGAGTGGAGCGACGGGCACCAGAGCAAATACGACTCCAAATACCTGCGCATCAACTGTAGCTGCGCCGAGTGTGTGGAGAAGTGGAGCAATCGGAAATTGCTGGACCCGGCCACGGTGCCGGCCGACATCCACGCCGAGGACTACCTGATGGTCGGGCGCTACGCCGTCCAGTTCCTCTGGAGCGACACCCACTACACCGGTATCTACCCCTTCAAGCCGCTGCGCGCGCTATGCCAGTGCGACGAGTGCAAGGCGTCCAGGGAGCGGACTGGGATTTAGGGGTCAGGGTTTGGGGTCCAAGGGACCTTACCCCCGAAACCCTGTACCCTATACCTCCTCCTTAGGCCGGCTTGAACTTGGGCAGCGCGATGGTGTCGGTGATGTCCTCGAAGGTCACTTCCAGGGCCATGCCGATGGGCAGCTTCTCCGGTGTCGGTTCGCCGATCCCCACTATGTTGGTGGGCATCCGCGGGCCCTCCTCCAGTTCGACTATCGCCGCCACGTACGGCGCGTCCTCGGCGAAGCCGGGATGGGGCACCCTGTGGGCGATGCCATACGTATACAGGGTGGCCTTGCCGCTGGCCTTGATCCAGGTGGTGTCCTTGGAAAAGCAGCAGGGAGATATGTCCCTGGGGTAGAAATAGGCCTCGCCGCAGGAGTTGCACTTCCTCAGCCAGAGCTCGCGTTGCTTTGCCTTCTCCCAGTAAAAATCAGACTCGCCCTGGGGGCTCGGGATCGGTTTGTTGTACTTCTGGGTCATTGCGTTGTCCTCCGTCGGATGAAACCGGATGTCGCGGATCGCGAGCTAATCTACCGCTAGGATCGTCGTGCCTGTGGATGAGAGCGATCCGCCGGTGCCGTTGACCAGCGCGATCTTGGGGTCGTCCAGCTGGCGCTCGCCGCACTCTCCTCTGAGCTGCCGTACCGCCTCCAGAAGCAGGAACACGCCGTACATGCCCGAATGGGTGTACGAGAGGCCGCCGCCGTTGGTGTTCAGCGGGAAGTCTCCGTCCGGCGCGGTCCGCTGGCCCGCGACGAAGTCGGGCCCCTCGCCCGGCCCGCAGAAACCCAGACTCTCCAGCGTTGCGAGAGTGGTATAGGTGAATGAGTCGTATACCATCGTCAGGTCGATGTCGTCGTGGGTCAGCCCCGCCTTCTTCAAGGCGTTGGGGCCCGTCCGCCTGGCGACCGTGGAGGTGAAATCGGGCATCTGGCTGATCATCCCGTGCCCGTGGGCCTCGGCGGCGCCCAGCACATAGACTGGTTTCTTCTTGAGGCTGCGGGCCCGCTCGGCCGTGGTGACTACCACTGCGCCGCCTGCGTCCGTGACAAGACAGCAGTCGAACAGGTGGAAAGGCCAGGAGATCCAGCGGGAAGCGTGGTAGTCGTCGAAGGTCATCGGGTCCTTCATGTAGGCCTTGGGGTTCATCAATGCCCACTTGCGTGTTGACACCGCGATCTCGGCCAGGGCCTGCCGCGTCCGCTCCTCGCCGTACTCGTGCATGTAGCGCCTGGCCGCCACCGAGTAGAGGATGGGCGCGCCCAGGAAGCCATAAGGGTCCTGGAACTGGGGGTCTGGCTCCGACAGGTTCCGCCCGGCGCGGTTTCGAGCGCTCCGACCGGCCTCGCCGTGGGTGATCAGTGCAACCTCGCAGTAGCCCGCATTGATGGCGGCCATGGCGTGGGCAACATGGATGACGAAGGACGACCCTCCGACCGCGGTGCTGTCGGTATATCCGGGCTGTATGCCCATGTACTCGCCGGTGACAAGGGTCGAGAACCCCGCCGTCAGCAGCCCGTCGACGTCTTTCACCGACAGGCCCGCGTCCTCCAGCGCGTTATACCCCGCCTCGGCGTGGTGTTGGAGAGAGGACTTGTTTTCAACTTTCCCTATCTCGTCCGATTCGGCGACACCAACGATGGCAACCGACCTGGATAAATCGGCCATGACGGGCTGGACCTCCTTGTGACTTTTGAATTCCGTGCCGCTGTAGGCGGAGCCTCGGTCTGCGACGCCGTCAACGCCGGGACCCTGGCCGCCGTTAGGATATACTCGCTACGGCTCACAGGCAAGGGGAGTAACCGGGGTGAGACGGATTCCCGGTTGGAGCCTACCAATTGGTGAAAGCGCCGTCGTTGCGGCGCAGGCTCGGAGGCCAGCCGCCAAGCTCCGTCCGTAGAGACTCCGCGAGTTCTTCGTCGAACTCCACGCCCAGCCCGGGACTGTCCGGCGCGAAGGCGTAGCCGTCCTCCCAACCGATCTGGACCGGGAAGAGGTCGGTGGAGAAGCTGCCGGGCCGCATCGGCATCTCCTGGACCCCCACGTTGGTGGAGGCCATGCACAATGCGACGCAGGCCGCCGCGCTCACGGGCCCGAGAGGATTGTGAGGCGCGATGTCTATGTAGTGCGTCTCGCACCAGTGGGTGATCTTCAGCGCCTCGGTCAGTCCCCCGACGATGCAGAGGTCTATCCGGGCGTAGTTGATCAGCTCCTCTTCGATAACCTCACGGAAGGACCACTTGCTGGCCCACTGCTCTCCCGCCGCGATGGGCAGGGATACGTGGCGGGCCAGGGTGCGATAGCTGGCCGGGTTCTCCGAGCGCAGCGGGTCCTCGATGAAGAAGGGCTTATAGGGCTCCAGCGTCTTGCACATGGAGATGACATGGGCGGTGTCGAGGCGCGTATGCACGTCGAAGCATATCTGGATATCCGGCCCCACCGCCTCTCGAACCATGGCCATCTGCTCCTCGGCCATGCGGATGGACTTCACCGGCTCGAGGCCACCAGCCGTATCGGTGAGTTCCAGGTCGCCGACGGTCACAGGCTGGCCCCATCGCACGAATTTCCACCCGTCTTCCACGGCCTTCTTGCATCGCTGGACCAGCTCGGCGTCGTCCTTGCCCTGCGTGTGGGGGTAGCAGACCACCCTGTCCCGGACAGGGCCGCCGAGGAGCTTGTACACCGGTATTCCCACCGCCTTGGCCTTGATGTCCCAGAGGGCGATGTCAATGGCGCTGATGGCGCAGGAGTAGACCTTGTCGGCGGGGAAGAAGGAGCCCCTGAACATGTGCTGCCAGAGTCGCTCCGTGCCGAAGGGGTCCTGGCCGATAACCAGCTCGGACAGGTGCTCGATAGCCTTCTCTATGGCGGAGCCCCAGAAGCGGATACCCACCTCGCCCAACCCGTGGATGCCCTCGTCGGTCTCCACCTTGACGATGAAGTATGGCCGCCCTTCGGCGTCGATAACCGGGAAGCTCTTGATCCGTGTGACCTTCATGCCCTACCTCCTCGATTTTCGATGCAAATCACCACCGTCGGCGGTGCGGTGACCGCCGCAGTCGCGCCGCCAACATAGCGCAGGGCATCGACGCGGTCAAGAGCCACCGGCGAAACGTGTAGCGACCGGGCCGAAAACTTCTGGTACACTTCAATCATGACGCTCGCAGAGTTTGAAAAACTGGTCCTGGAGGCGTTGGACCAGATCCTCGACGAGATCAGCGACCGACTGGATAACGTCGACGTGGTGGTGGAAGACTGGCCGACGTCAGAGCAGATGGCGGGGTCGGGAATCGAGGATGGGCACTATCTGCTGGGGCTGTACGAGGGGATCCCGCTGACGGACCGTTACGGCTACGACATGGTCCTGCCGGACAAGATAACGCTGTTCCAGAAGCCCATAGAGGCCATCTGCTCCAGCGACGAGGAGGTCGTCGCGGAGGTCAGGACCACCGTCGTCCACGAGGTGGCACACCACTTCGGCATCGACGACGACTCCCTGGACGAGATGGGAGTGTAAGCTGAGGGATACCACTTCGACGATGCTCTCCGAGGGCTCGGTCCTTCCGCGGAAGGACTCCGAGCCAGGACAGATTACAGGTATCGGAGAGTCCGACGCGTTCATTGTAAGTACGTCGGACAGGGCAGGCTTCCAGACTCCCGGCTAATCCCGACTCGTCGGGACTGCACACCCCATTCTTTTTCAGCCCGCTAGGGTTTCCCACCCTCCGACGGGCCGAAGAGGTCCTCGACGTCCCGCTCCATCTGGGCCTTCAGCTCCACCGCGTCCTTGAAGCCCAGCTCCCGGTAGGACTCGGGCGTGCCGTATTCCCTGGTGTGGATCACCACCGGCATGGGCATGGCGTGCCCGAACACCAGCGCCTGCTGCTTGGACTCCAGCCGGGCCAGCACCGACCGCAGCTTCCGGCTTCCCGATACCCCGGTCAGCACGGCGTCGACGTCCTTCTCGTTGTCCAGTAGATAGGTGAGCTTGGTGCCCAGCTGGCTCATCACCTCGTCGTCGATGCCGCTGGGCCGTTGGTCGACCACCAGTAGCGTCACGTTGTGCTTGCGCATCTCCCTGGCGATCGTGCCAAAGATCGTCTGATTGGCCACGCCCGGGTTGAGGTACTTATGGGCCTCCTCTATGGTGATCACCAGGGGCCTGGGCTTCTGAGTATCGTCTCCCAGTGCGGCCTCGGCCATCTGGGCGTAGCGCTCGTGGATCCGCCGGGTCAGCAGGTTCGCGACCAGGACGTAGGCGGAGACGTCGGAGCCGTAGCGCCCAAACTCCAGCACGACGTGTATCCCTCGATTGAGGTAGTCGAGTATCTGGCCGACCGAGTCGTGCGCGGCGTTTTCGTCCATGAAGTCGAAG
>PVBE010035984.1_pt1 | contig 11558 bp, 8 predicted proteins | sample 1631181 | NCBI WGS metagenome assembly PVBE01 (sample SAMN08397723, study PRJNA350692) | Marine metagenome, whole genome shotgun sequencing project. | isolation source: water | place: Pacific Ocean | collected 2012-04 | reverse complement strand
TCACTCTCCCCCGCGCGTCGCTCGCTGTCGTCGACGTCGCGTCCATCATGACCAAGTTCGACCCCGTCGCCATCGCCGAGCGCGGCGGCAGGGACCGCGCCAACCCGTCCGCGGCGGAGCGCAGGTTGCGCATGGAAAAGTTTCGCACGAGCGGCGCGCATCCCGAGCTCGAGCGCGACGAGGAGGACGTCGCTCGCCGCGCTCGCGTCGAGAGAACGATGACGGGACGGGACGCGACTCGCGCCAAAGCATTCTTGGACATCGCGGTGGCGGGCGCGCACGGAGGATCGGTGGTGATCGAATTGCTGGAGGACGCGGCGCCGAGGGCGGCGAGACGGTTCGAGGCGAGACTGGTCGACGGGGACGACGACGGGGTGTGTTATCGAGACTCGTGCGACGTCGTGCGAGTGGACGATGAATTGCGAGTGGTGTTCGCGTCAAAGGCGGCGAGGAGGAGGAGGACGACGACGACGCTGGAGACGGAGGGGGATTTGACGCACGCGGCGGCGGGCGTCGTCGGTATGGATCGAAACAACGGAGAATTTTCCGTCACCACGCACGCGTGCGAGTCCTTGGACGCGTCGAGTCAGGTCGGGTCTTTATCCAGTTCCTTTTTAATTTTCCTTAATTCTTCCTGTTAGGTGGTGGGACGCGTGGTGAGTGGATTAGATATTCTGAAGGCGTTCACGCATCGAGAGAAGGGCGCGCAGGTGCAGAATGATATTTCCGTTTCGGCGTGTGGCGTCGTTCGAGGAGGCGCCGACGTCGAGACGCTCGTCGGAGTCGCGGCGAAAGGGCGCGCTGAAGTCGCCGCGAAGGCTCGAGCGGCGGCGTTGGCGTTAAAGAATGAGACGAAACACGACACGCTGAAGCGACTGCGCGCGGAGAGCGCGGCGAAAGGTAAAGAGATCGAAGAGATGGTGCGGACGACAGTCGCGAAGAAGACCAAGATGAGCGACGCCGCACCCAAACGCAAGGGGGGGATGCTAGACTCGATGTTGGACGACTCCTCATCGGATTCCGAAGAATAGCTCAATTAGATAGATGACAATACAGCATTAGTGAGAGCGATTATTCAACGCTAGATTGCAGAGAGGAGTTCCTCGATGACGGACACGTCGATGGCCGCCGGAGCCTTGCCTTTTGCCATGTCGTAACCCTTGCGACGCTCACGGTCGGTCGGAGGCGTGAGCGTTTGCTCGCCGAAAAAGTTCGTCTTGGTCACGACGCTCAACACTTCGACGTCCTCGGGAGCGTCGTTCATTCGAGTGGTGGAGACGTGACACATAAACTGGGCCAAATTTAATCGCTTTGTGTACCCCTCGCTCGTGTCCCCCTGCTTGACGTACAAATCCTGGAATTTAACGTCGTACATGTTATCGACCAAACGCGCCGAGTAGTCGCTGAGCAAGAGCGGACCGTTGCCTCGCAATTGGCCCGATCGCACGACCGTCAAGTCGAACCCGACCTTTTCGGACGCCTCGGCGAGCGTCGCCTCGGCCGCCGCGAACGAATCCAAAGCACCCTTGCTCCCCTCCACATCGCCACCGATGGGTAGACTCATCTGTCCCACCTGCACCATTTTTTGCGTGGGTTTATTTTGCTCGTCGAAGGGCTTCTCGCCGCGTCGATTCACCCCGACTCGGGAGAGTACGACGACGCGCTTCGCCTTGGACGCCCCGCGTCCGACGACGCTCGCCGCCACCGCCGCTTTTTCCCCGTTCTCGTGCGCCAGGATCACCACGTCACACTCCGATATCGTCTTCTCGACCTCCTCCACCGCGCTCTCGTCCACGATGGCGCACTTTTCCATCTCCGCGCGCGTCGTCCCGAACCTCTTGATGAAGATATCTTCCGGCATGTCATCCGGGACGAAGCCGTCCAGCGCCTCGGACGCGACGGCGACGTTCGCCCCCCCCACGCGCGCGGAGAGGAGACCGACGAGGAGTCTACCCGTGGACGAGTGCGCGCCGAGGATGCCGACGCGAGGCGTCGGCGACGACGGTGCGGAGGACGATGAGGTGGTCGAGGATTCGGTCGTCGCGCGCGTCGCCGCGCTCGAGAGGCGACGCCGGTGGACGCGCGCGGAAACGCGAAACGGCGACGCGGTGCGCGAGGCGGCGACGTTCGTCGACATGACGCGCGAGACGACGGCGAAACGCGCGAGTTGTGTGGTTGAGGCGTCCATTCGAAATTGGATTTCACCGCATTGCTCGCCGCTCTCGCCTCGGCGACGTCGTCGGATACTCTCGCGGACGCGCGACGGAGGCTACGCGAACGCTTCCATCGATCGGTCGTCTCGCTCGACGTGCGCGCGCGTCGACGCGCGGCTGAGCGCGGCGAAGGGTGCACGAGCGCGTCGAGATAGAAAATGTCGACCACGAGGTGCGTCTGCGCGACCGCGATCGCGCCGAGACATCGCGCACGCGCGAAGAGGCGATGCGCGACGCTTTCGTCGACCGCGCGAGCGCTCGAGCGCCGGTTAGAGAGATGGGAGGACGCGCAAGGCGTGGAATTCACGTAACGAGATTTCGCGCCAAAATCGAAACTTGAACACACAGAAGGCCCGGACGAGCGCGCACTGACCCGTGGCGACGCTTTCGACGCGCTCTCGACGCGCAGGACGAATAATAATACTCCAAAGCTCGGCAGATTCGTCTCCATCGGACGGGTGGGCGTTCCGAAACCCGTGCAGCTGCCGAGCGAACGTTTCGAACACGGAGGACAGGACCCGAACGCGCGTTTAGTGCCGAAGAACGGTGCTCAGAACTGGAACGGCGATCGAGATGAGAATCAACGAAGAGATTATCATCATGATCGATATCGAGACGATCGACGGAGCTACGGTGACGACAGAGAGCGTGGATACGGGAACGACGGCGATCGGGGGCGGAGAAGTCACGATTTCGGGGGGAGAGACTACGGCGACAACTGGCGATCGAGCGATCGCGGTGAACGAATGAGTGGTTCCGGAAGAGATCTTGGACGTAGTTGGAGAGATCGGGATCACGGATTCGGGCGACCGGAGCGCACGAGTCCCGACCGCGAGAAGAGTTGGAGGCGCAAAGAGGAACCAGACCTGCCGCCTGTGACGGCGCCGGCGGCTCAGGCTCCTCGGAGAAGTTTTGAAGTCCATCACATCGCCGAGGGCGCGTTAGAGAAGTTACACATCACGCAGGGGGAGGGTGAGTGGCTGGAGGATGGCGATGACATGTCGAGGCTGGCGCCGCCGGCTTGGTTACTGCAAGACTCTAAACATGACGGCTCCGTTCCCGAACCTCGCAAGGATAATGCTGCTGACTCATCACCGCGTGTCAAGGTGATCGCTCGACCGAAAGAGCAGAAGACTCCGTTTAGAAGTGCCAAACTGCCGGAACATCTCAGGAATTCAAAGCGAGAGCCGGGTGAAGAGAAGAAGCTCTGGACGCCCCCCAAACCGATTGGTTCTGCGGCAAAGAAATCTGGGGAAAAGACTCACATTAGCCCCGCAAAAACTTCTTCGAAAACACAGGCGATTAGCGTACCGGAACCGAGGTCGAGAAAAAGCCTCGACGTGCTTCCTAGTCCGAAAGCTCAACCTCAGCCTCGCAAGTCGAGTTCCGCAAAGTCACGACCATCGCCGCCGCCGCCAAATGTGCCCCCGCCACCGCTTCCGACGAGCCCGATGCCACCACCCATGCCGCCGGGAGTTCCAATCGGAGTTCCAATTAGATCACCGGCCATCCCACCCAGGGCTCCACCTTACATGATGCAGCCCCCTTTACCACCAACGCCACCACCTCCGTTGCCGCCCGGCGTTCCCCCAGGGGTGCAACCTCCAGTTCCGGCGGGACTGCCGCCGAAAGTTCACTCGACGAACGGGACGCATGACAGCACTAAAAATGCGAAAACGAACGAGTCTGCGCGAGTGAAACCGCCCGCGAAGAAGAAGAAGGCGAACAAGGTCCCATCGGGTTCTGGAGAAGTCTCGTCTTCGGAGAAGGAGGACGTCGGTACCAAGGACGCGGCGAAGACCAAAGCCAAGGCGAAAGCGAAAACCAAGGCGAAAGCCAAGGCGAAGGCGAAAGCTATCACTGACTCATCTCAGAATGAATCTTCCGATAACGCGACGCCCGTCCACACGCCGGCCAAGGCGAAACCAAAGCCGAAGACGCCGACGTCGAAGAAGAAATCCAAGTCGGCGTCGGATTCTCCCGCGGCGAAAGATACTTCTCCGAACCGAAGCGACGCCTCCAGAGCTGCAACAAAGATCACCATCTAATACCACATGTAACTCTATTATTTACACTACAATTTATCACATGAAAACTACTTCTACTCGCTCGCTCGCTCACTGCACTCCAAAGACGGATTCCAGCGACGTCGCCGACCCGCTCGTTCCCGCCCCCACCGTCTCCCGCCTCTCGAAACACTCGGCCACCGTCTGATCTTCCGCCAACCTACACGGTTTCTCACCGCACACGCACGCGCAACACGTGTCCAAACTCTCATAAAACACGCTCGTCGGCACTTGAACCAACGCGCTCGACCTCGGCTCGCGCCAATACAACGTCATCGAAAAGCTCCCGCTCGCCCCGTTGTACCCGATCGCCTCCATCTCCACGTCCTCCCCGGCGCGCAGAAACTTCCATCCCGTGATGTTTCCTCCCTTATTCGACGTCGCCGTCACCCCTCCGTTCAACGTGAGCGACCCACCCGCGTTCGTCTCCAGCGCGAAGAGCGTCGTTCCCGTGACGACGGCGCGCAGGCGTCCTCGAAACCGCGCCAACGCGTTCGCGCTCACGCTCCCGCTCGCGAGCGGCAGCGCACCGACGACCGAGACATTCTCACGATTTTCCGTGTGCGCGGGCGTCGCCCCTCGAATGTCCGGTACGCGCGTCGGCGGCGCCGGATACGCGAAGACGTCCAATCGGAGCCCGCGGGCGTCGAGCGCGGGCGCGGGGGCGACCGAGACGTCCGAGATGTCCACGGCGGCGCGCGCGGGCGTCGGCGCGAGAGACGCGAGCGCGCACCACGCGATGAGCGCTCGAACGACGCGTCGCATCGCCGTGCCGAGCGACGACGCGGTGTGACGGGAACGAATGAACGAATGCGTGACGCGCGAAAGACGGGTATCAACAATCGGTGTGGGTATTCAGACTCTGTATCTCCCCTGCGGTTGACCGGCGGCGCCGGGTAACGCCTGCTTGGCGATGATGCCCTCTATGATGTTTTTCACGTAACTCTTCCCTTCCTTGACGACGCGCTCGGTGGGACCCTCGATGAGAAGGTAGAGCTTGCGGTCGCCGGGGGCGAGGGGACGTCCCGGCGGCGCGTACTGTCCCTTGGCGGTGACGGCGGCGCCGGTGTGGTCCATGATTTGCGCCAGCGTGTCCTTTTGCGTCACCTTGTAACGGGCAAACTGAGGGAAATCGTTAATCTCTAATTCGGTCTCAAAGTGAGAACCGGATTGGGTGGGTTTGGATTTCGAGCCCGGACGCGCGTGTTGCGCGGTGAGGGCGGCGGCAAGCGCGGCGGCTTTGGCGGCGCCGGCGGACGCGCCGTGCGCGAGAGCGTAGCTCTGGGCGACGGCGATGGCGTTTTGAGTGCCGGGTGTCATGGAAGATGATGTCGACGCTTGTCCGGTGACGGCGCGCGCCGCGGCGAGTTGCGCCGGCGTGCGCTGCGCCGGCGCCGGCGCCAATGCCGATTGTTTCAACTTTGCAAAGACGGATTGCGCGGCGGCTTGCGCGATTTGCGCGGGCGTCATGCCGGCGGATTGTCCGGGCGCCGGCGCGCTCGACGGTTGTGCGTTGGGTTCAGGCGGCGGTGCGGATTGCGCCGCGGCTGCGGCGGCGGCGTGCGCCGCAGCCTGACCGGACGGGCCGACCGAGGCGTAAATCGGTCCGTCGTCGTCCTCCGCCTTGCCGCCGAATACGGGCTCCTCCTCGCTGTCGCTCTCTCCGTCGTCCACCGCCAATCCCGCGGCTCTGGCCGCCTCTCGCTTTTGCCTGCGCAGCGTCTCTTGTTCCTCTTGGTTAAACTTGAACCCAGAACCACCGAAACCAGAGCCCGCGGCTCCGACCAACCCGTCCTTGCGCTTGCGATTGAATTCGTCAGCCATTCGTTGCACGTCGTTGGGCACGTTCTGCTTGGAGTCTTTGAGCGCTTTCACCAGATCGGGCGCAAACTTTTCTTCGTCTTCGGAGATGAACGTGACCGCCGTGCCTTTTTGTCCCGCTCGACCGGTTCTTCCGACGCGGTGCACGTAATCTTCTAAATGGTTGGGCGTATCGTAGTTGATGACGAGCCTCAAATCCTTCACGTCGAGACCTCGCGCGGCGACCGACGTGGCGACGAGGATGTTACACACGTCGGATTTGAAATCGGAGATGGTGCTGTGACGATCGCTCTGTTCCTTACCGCCGTGTAGACTGAGACACGGATACCCGCTCTTCAAGAGTTCTTTAAAAGTAGAATCCGCCTTGTCTTGAGTCGCCACAAAGATGATAATCTTTCCCTTCTCGTACCACTCTCCGAGAAGCTCCAAGACTCGAAGAAACCTATCTTCCTCGGGTCTCACCTCGACCAACTGCTCGATGTCGGAATTGACCACGGATTTTCCGCCGATTTGAATCTCAACCGGGTTATCGAGCGCCGCGCGGGCGAGCGCCTCCATGGTGTGTGGAAACGTCGCGCTAAACATCACTGTTTGACGATCGGGACGCAGATTCGACAAAATGCGCGTGATTTGCGGCTCGAAACCCATGTCAAACATACGATCGGCTTCGTCGAGCACCATGTACGTCACTCGACGCAGATTGGTGATCTTTCCGGAACCAGTCGTGAGCAGGTCGATCATGCGTCCGGGCGTGCACGCGACGATCTCCGCGCCCCGTTTCAATTCTGTGATTTGTCCCGAGATTCCCGAGCCGCCGTACACGGAGACGGCGGCGAAACCCATCGGCTTTGCGAAACGCTTGCAATCTTTACCGATTTGCGTCACCAACTCTCTCGTGGGTCCCATGATCATGCCGATGGGACCGTCGCCGGGGGCGAGCGGATCCTGAGCGTTGATGTGACGCAACATCGGTAAAACGTACGCCAACGTTTTACCGCTGCCAGTCTTCGCGACGCCGATGCAATCCCGCCCAGACATGATCACCGGAAGCGCTTGCGCCTGAATGGGCATGGGTTTCTCGAATCCCGACCTGCGAATCAACTCGTGCACGCGATTGCTCAATCCAGCCTGCGCCCACGACTTGATGGGCTTGGGGACTTTTTTACCGCGACACTTGATCCCGTCGAGCTCCACGCGCAGCGCACGAGTTTCAGCCTTTGTCATGGACGCAATCTCTCTCGCCTCGATGTAGAAATTCTTCTTCACCGGTTGATAATCGATTTCGTCGTGGTTGACAGTTCCGAGTCGTTCGGTTTTGCTCAACTTCGCCGTCTGCCTTCTCACCCACGCCTCGTCGTCATCGTCATCGATTTCCTCATCCGCGCCGCCCTCTTTACCACCGTCTGCTGTCTTACCGCCGCCTCGCTTTGCCTCCTCTTCGGATTCCGACGCGCCGTCGCTGTCGTCGAAGACGTCGTTCATGGCTTGCATCTTCTTCGACGCCTTTCTCACCTTCTTCACCGGCACGTACTTGCTCGCGACCGTCGGGATGACGGGACGCAAATCCACCACAGACTTTTTCACCCCCAACACGATCGGTCTGTTCGACGTCGACGCGCCTCCCGACCCGTTTCTCGCCGCAGCCTTGCCCGCCGCCGCAAACATATTCATCAGAGCCTCCTCCTCCGTCACCTCCATCGGCGTCGCCTCCGCGTTCGCCTCTCGCTCCGCCTCGGCCGTTTCTCTCTCCGACTTCTCCCGCTCCTCGCGCTCCTTCGTCTTGGCGATCTCTTCGTCCATAGCGTCGTCGTTTTTCGCCATGAACGCGTCCAACGGGTCCTCCTCTTCATCCGTCGTCTCTCCTCTACTACCGGACGCGCTCCGTCCTCGACGTCTCCCCGGCGACCTCACCGTCTTCGACCTCTTCGCGTTCCTTACCTCCCTCTCTTCGTCCTCGTCGTCGTCAAAAATCGGCGGCGGTTTCCTCGGCGCTCTCGCGCGCGCGTCGTCGTCGTCGTCGTCGTCGAACATCCCTCGAACCACTCCCGGTCGTCTCACCGCGCTCGTCCCGACCATCGCGAACGACGATTTCGACGACGATTTCGACGACGACGACGTCCCCGTCCCTCTCCTCGTCGTCGTCGCCCCCTCCTCGCCGTCGAGCGCGTTCGCCGCCGCCCGCCCGCGCGCGCCCGCGCGCCGACGCCCACGCGCGGCGTCGTCTCCCCCGTCCGCCTCGTCCTCTCTCGCGCGCTTCGATCGACGCGGTGGCATCGTCGTCGTCTCTCCGAGAGTCGCCGGCGTCGACGGACGCGCGCGCGCGACGCGAGACGCCGCCGAGTGAGGGAATTCGAGAGAATGTCGACGACGACAATCTCGCGAGATCTCGACGCGCGCGGACGCGAGGGCGAAAGCGAGAGCGCGCGAGAGCGAGGGGCGAGGTGAAGGGAGAGCGGGCGTCGCGCGAGAGAGAGGGAAGGGTTCGAGCGAGAGAGGCGAAGGGGCGAAGACGCGCGGGGTCTTTTGAATCGTCGTGCATCGGACCGTGGGTGGACGTTGACGACGACGGAGCGACGAGGCGCGTGAGAGCGAGATGTTTTCGAGGTTCGGCGGTGGTGGGAGGTTTACCGCGTCGTATCGCGCGTATCCGGTGAGTTTTATCGATCGACCGCAGTTGGAGTTGGGGGATAAAGTGATTTTGCCTCCGAGCGCGCTCGAGCGGTTGACGCGCATGCAGATCGATGATTATCCGATGTTGTTCGAGGTGACGAACGCCAAGGAGCGAAAGAGCACGCACTGTGGGGTGTTGGAATTCGTCGCGGACGAGGGAGTGGTGTATCTGCCGTATTGGATGATGCAAAATTTACTCTTGGGCGAGGGGGACATCGTGAAATTTTCGTACACGACGTTGCCGAAGGGCACGTACGTGAAATTGCAGCCGCAGACGAAGGATTTCTTGGATATTTCCAATCCGAAGGCGGTTTTGGAGACGACACTTCGTCAGTACACGTGCTTGACGGTCGGCGATACTTTTGTCATTCATTACAACAACAAGAAGTATTTCATCGACGTCGTCGAGGCGAAACCGGGCGACGCCATCGGTGTCGTAGACACGGATTGCGAGGTCGATTTCGCACCACCGCTCGATTACGTGGACCCGTACGGACCGGATAACACGAAGTTTGAGGACACGAACTCGGGAGCCATCAACGCGCCGACAGGGGACAAGGACACTGACGACAAAGCCGGAACGTCATCCGACGCCGCCGCCGAGGCTGAAGCGGCGGCGCAACCGGCGACGAAGACTTTCTTGGCGTTCGCTGGTAGTGGTAACCGATTAGATGGGAAGAAAATCTCGGACGTTGCGCCGAAAGAGGTGGAAGTTCCGACGACTTCGTTGCGCGTCACCAAGGAGTGGCAACAGCTTCGCCAAGGCGGCGTTCTCGGCGGGGAGACTAGTAAAGAACCGGAGAAACCCGATCCTGACGCCGACATCGATAGAAAACGGAGTGGTAAGGTTGTTTTCGGTGGCGCGCGCGCGGCGGCGATCGCACGAAAGAAGGAGAAGGCTGCGGCGGCGGTCAAGGACAAAGAGGAATCCAAGGGCAAGGACGACGCCGGCAAATCCAGCTTCCAAGCTTTCCAAGGAAGTGGGAACAAGCTGCGATGATTGATTCTTAGAAGAAATGTTGAAATGTGTACACGATTCATGATTTTTAAAACATTCAGCCAGCCTAATACAGTACGCTACAGGAGGAGTTGTTTCTTCACGTACGCCCGAATGGAGCGTCTCTTCTCCACCGCCCTCAAGGTAAACATGTCCGCGATCACCTCCTCGTCGACCATCCGATCGACGATCTCCTCCGCCCGCATTAAATCATTCGTCGCGCTGCAACACTGAAGCAGCATGTTATACGTCACGCTCGTCAACGTGATGGCGTACTTGTCCTTGGCCCCGTTCACCAATTGCATGGCGCGTCCCCACCCCGGCGGGTCCGCGTTCAGGTACCCCTTCGCCAGTTCCACCACCGCCACTTCGTCCGGATCGCACACGCCCTTTTCAAATATTTCATCGTACACCTTTTGCGCCAGCTCCATGTTCCTCCCGTTGACGCACGCCGAGATGCACGCCGTGGCGGCGAACGCGTCCGGAGTCACCCCGTCCCTTCCCAATCCCACGAGCACGTCCACCGCCGTCGACGCCGCCCCGCGCTTGGCGCACTCGCGCAATTTCGTCGTCGCTTCCTTGAGCATCTTCATCTCCTCCGCCGACGCCGACGCGCGCGCGACGACGACGCGCGCGGGCCCGACGTCCCGCCGCCGCCGCGAGGGCGGCGCGCGCGCGGAGGCGACGTTCGCTCGCGAGACGGCCCGCGCGGACATGACGGCGCGAGAGGGACGACCGAGAGCGCGCGCGCGCGCTCGAACGTCGAGTCGATCGTCGTCGACGAGTGGCGTCGGGACTCCGAAGGGCGTCGAGGGCGGTTGCTCTACAAGTGCTCTACGAGCGCTCCGCGCGCGCGACGCCGTCTACGAGGGCGGCGAAGAGAACAGCGCGGCGACGCCTATGCTCAGACCGGTGCCGACGAGGACGGGATTATCGAGAGACCAAAATGGAGGCGTCTTCTTCGCGGCGCGGAGGATCTCCTCGAGCGATGGTTCGCGTCTCGGCGCGTCGGCGGCGGCGTCTCGCGCCGGGGACGTCGACGCGGCGGACGTTTCCTTCCCTTCGTCATCGTCATCGTCATCTCTGAGGAGATATCGCGTCTCCGGATCGATTTTACGCAACCATTTCTCAAAGAACCATCGCTCGATCGGTCGCGCGTCGTCGGTTTTCAGCTCTTCGAGGTACGCGCGCAGCGCGCCGCTCTTTTTGTTTCTCGCGAGCCCGAGCCTGGCGTTCGGGACGAGGACGAACCACCAGAACGCCGTCGTCGCGCCGATGGCCGAGAGGACGATGAGTTGATTCCGAAGCGCGTCGGCGTCCATAGGAGACGGAACGTACGAGGTGGAGGCCTCGAGCGCGCGCGGTGAGACGTCGGTTCTTCGGCCCGACGTCATCAGCGGTGAAGATGAATCGCATCTTCCTCGACGAGGACGACGCGAGATCGAAGGACGGTTGGGAACGAGCGAAGCGCGCGCGCGGTCCATGTCTCGCGAGCGAGCGAGCGAGCGAGCGTCGAGAGACGCGCGCGCGGCTCGGATTGCGGTAGTGCGGCGCCGCGGCTCGAGGAAGAGACGAGACGCGCGCGAGTACGAATGTTCAATCCATTCCACTACATTACAACAGCTCTGGTGCGCTCACCAATCGTCGTCTCGGTCTCGACGATCGTTCCCGTCCGAACGCCACACTTGGACGTCGTCCGAGCGTCGATCTCCGGACCAGCCGCGGTCTCCGCCTCGTCGCTCGCGCGGGCGACGATCGTCGAAGCGTCTTCCAGAATCTCGTCTGTCGTCG
>PVBE011872115.1_pt1 | contig 11559 bp, 8 predicted proteins | sample 1631181 | NCBI WGS metagenome assembly PVBE01 (sample SAMN08397723, study PRJNA350692) | Marine metagenome, whole genome shotgun sequencing project. | isolation source: water | place: Pacific Ocean | collected 2012-04 | reverse complement strand
GATGTGGTGGTGGAAGTTGAAGTGGTTGACGACGCCTGCACGGGCGACTTGGACGGCAACAACGAAGTGGATGTGCAGGACATCCTGCTACTCATCGCGGCGTGGGGCGACTGCCCCGCGGGGGACGCCTGCGCTGCCGATCTGAACGGTGACGGCACCGTTGCTGTGCAGGATGTGCTCATCATGATTGGTGCCTGGGGCGAGTGCCCCTGATCTCGGCACTATGATGCCCGCCGAATGACGCCGGCGACAACCAACGAGACGCACAGAGGCACACTGATGCCGTGGGTTGTCTGGTGCATCGGCACGCTCTACTTCCTGTTCGACTACACAAATCAGGTCGTCCCAGGAGCGATGCAGTTCGAACTACGGCATGCGTTCGGGGCAACCGCTTTCGAGTTTGGCCTCATTGCCGCCAGTTACTTTTACATCTATGCGGCGATGCAGATTCCCGTGGGCATACTGGGCGATCGGTTCGGCCCCAAACGTCCGCTTGCGGTCGCCTCCATTGTTGCGGCGACGGGCTGCATTCTGTTTACGCAGGCTGACTCATTCGCCACAGCAACACTCGCTCGCATGTTGATCGGCATCGGTGCATGTTTCTCGTTTGTGTCGGTGTTGATGCTCATTCGAAACTGGTTTCCAAGCAACCGGTTCTCTCTGCTGATCGGCCTGACGAACATGGCGGGGATGATCGGCGCAATTGGCGCCGACAACATCCTCTCGCATCTGGCCATGCCCGAACATGTCGGTTGGCGGAATACGATTGCGAGCCTCGGCATCGCTGGCGGCATCATTGCGATCGGCATCATCTTCATTGTTCGCGACGCCCCACCAAGCGTGTCGAGAATAGCTAAGAGCAGTGCTACTGAGCGTGGAATCGCATGGAAGTATCTCCGCGTGATTCTTCGTTCGCCGCAAACGTGGATCAACGGCGTGTACGCGGCGACGATCGCAACGACCTTCATGACCTTCGGCGCCGCGTGGGGTTCGCTGTTTCTTCGCCGCGGATTCCATTTGTCACCGGAACAGGGCGCGAGTCTGGCGTCGCTGGTCTTTGTCGGCGCAATTCCTGGAAGTTTCTTCTTTGGTTGGTTCTCCGGGAAACTGAAGCGACGAAAGTTGCCGATGATCATCGGGGCAGCGGGTGGACTCACTTCTTTCCTGTTACTGGCCTATGGGATCGGGGATTCTGTCTGGCTGGCTCGCATCCTCCTGTTTACGATGGGTTTCTTCTGCTGTGGCAATGTCGTGGCGTACGCGCTTGGCGACGATCTGAGCCCCAGAGGAGGCGAGGGTATCGGGCTTGGGTTCGTCAACACATGCCTGATCGGCGGCGGCGCTGGTTTCGGCCCGCTCATCGGCCTGTTGCTTGACTGGCAACACCCCGTGTCGAAAACGGGCCACACGCTGTACACGATGTCCGAGTTACAGATCGCCTTCCTTCCGTTGACGATCTGCCTGTCCTTGTCGCTGCTCGCGTCGTTGTTCATACGCGAGACCCACTGTCAACAGCGCACATGATTGCGCTTGCCGTCGGCGGGATCGGCGGGCGCGGGATGGGACAGATGATGCCCGGCGTCGACCGCTTTCTTCAAGTCCCTCAGCAACATGTCGGCCATGTCCCAACTCATGCCGCAGCGAACCACGATCCGCAGCACGGCGAGATCCGAACGATTGTCTGGGAATGTGTAGGCCGGCAGTTGCCAACCGTTGTATCGCATGTGATCCGAAACCTCGAAGACATTCACCTTGTCGGCAAATTCATCCTTGACGGAAAATGCGAACACCGGAATGTCATCGCCGCGCGAAATCAAATTGAACGGTCCCATCTTTTCTATCTGGCTTGAGAGATGCATCGCCACATCCCGAGACTTGCTGTGGACTGCCGTGTAGCCTGCGCGCCCGAGCCGAATGAAGTTGTAGTACTGGGCAAGGACCTGATTCCCGGGTCTTGAGAAGTTGATTTCAAACGTGGGCATGTTGCCGCCGAGGTAATTCACCTTGAAGACGAGGTCATCCGGCAGATCGCTCTTGTCCCGCCACGCCACCCAGCCGACACCTGGATACACCATGCCGTACTTGTGCCCCGAGGTGTTGATCGACTTGACGCGATCGAGTCGGAAGTCCCAGACGAGGTCCGGCTGGAGAAACGGCGCGACCATGCCGCCGCTGGCACCATCCACATGGATGGGAATGTCCCAGCCCTTTTCCTTGTTCAACTTGATCAACGCGTCATTGACGCCCTTCACGGGTTCGTAACTGCCATCGAATGTTGAGCCCATGATGACGACGATGCCAATGGTGTTCTCGTCGCACAGTGCGATGGCTTCGTCGACACCAAGGTGATACCGCTCGCCCTCCATGGGGACGAGACGCTGCTCGACGTCCCAGTACTTGGCGAATTTGTGCCAGCAAACCTGCACATTCACACCCATGACGATGTTCGGCTTGTCCGTTTGTTTGCCTGCTTCTTTCATTCTCTCCCGCCACCGCCACTTCATCGCCATCCCCGCGAGCATGCATGCCTCGCTCGAACCAACTGTCGACGTGCCGATGGAGTTGGCCTCGTCCGGTGCGTTCCAGAGATCGGCGATGATGTTGACGCAGCGTGCCTCGATCTCGGCGGTTTGCGGATACTCATCCTTGTCGACCATGTTCTTGTCGAATGTGTCGGTCATGAGTTGGCGGGCCTGCGGCTCCATCCAAGTCGTGACAAAGGTTGCGACATTCAGCCGCGAATTGCCGTCAAGCATCACTTCGTCGTGAATCAACTGGTATGCGATGTCCGCCGACATTTCATTGTCCGGCATCCGGTACTTCGGTACGGTCGTGTCCAGCGCTCCCGTGCCGAATGACGGTCCCGTAACTTCATCTCGCCTGTCTGCCGCCACCTTCTCGTACATCGTTTCACTCCTCTTTGTACTTCCGAGTTCACTATGTCTTGGGCGGCGATTCAAGGTGGACATAGAGCCGTCGCCATGGATCATCACTCACAATACGCCAGCGATGCCCCTTGCCTTCAAGATCCTCGGCCAGGAACACATCGCCCGGCCGCACAGTCAGCCGCTCCCCGTTTCCGAATTCAAATTCAACTTCGCCGTCCAGCGTGACCACGAGTTGCCTGCGCGGTGCAGCGTGCCAGTCGTACTCCCCGCCCGGCTCAGTTTCCGCCAGCCGCACGCTGTGGCATTCAATGTTCTCGCTGACATGGGTGCCGTGACCGTGATCGGCCGCGCCGATCGACCAGGTGCCGAGGCGCGAAACAAGGTCGGCGTCCGTACAGAATCGAACGAAGTCGAGGTTCATCGGTTGGAGGCCCCTCTCAGCCGCCGGTGGCGATGATGGCGTTCTTGATCTGCCAGAGCGCGGTGGCGATGCAGGTCAGCATCAGAAGATGCAAGATCGCGTAGATGCACTTCCATGGACACTTGTTCTTGCCGCTGCAACACTCATTGTTTGCGTCACTCATTGGGTACTCCTTCGGGCGGTGATGCTACACGGTGGAGACCGTCGCCGCCAACAAGACAACCGCGGCTGACTGGAATCCCAATCAACCGCGGTATCAACGCCCCGGGGGGAGTCCTCGGAAGTGGGCCGGAAGTCCCCCATGCCACCCAGCAGGGCTCGAAACGACGCGAAAGCGAAACACGTCGCATGAAACACATGCGTCATCGCTGCTGGGCAAGGCAGTATTTTTGAGAGTCCCTCTCTATCGGCCTGCTAGACCGTCAACACGGGGACCGTAGCGAATTTCCCCCCGAGGATGGCTTGGGAGTCTGCGCCAAGCCAGTTCTCCAGCAGTGTGGCGTACACCTGCCGGAAGTCCGTGTTGAAGATCAGATCGCCCTGATCCAGACGGGACATCGAGGGATGGGTGCCGAGAAGCCCTGGCTTCACCGCCTCGCCCATGAGGTACATCGGGGCGGCCGTGCCGTGGTCGGTGCCGGCACTCCCGTTCTGCGCAACCCGCCGGCCGAATTCGCTGAAGACCATCGTGACGACGCGGCCGCCGTTGCCCTGCGCCTTGAGATCCTTTTGGAAGGCGTTGAGGCCGTCGCCGAGTTGACGCATGAGGTTGGCGTGCTGATTGAGTTGGCTGGCGTGCGTGTCGAACCCGCCGAGACTGGCGTAGTACACACGAGTACCGAGTCCGTGTCGGATCATCGCGGCGATCATCTGCAGTTGCTGTGCGAGGCTGCTGCCCGGGTATTGCACCAACGGCGCCTTCGACACGGCTTCGCGGATGCGGTCAGAGGAGAGCTGCGCATCGAGCGATGTGCGAACGAGGAAGTCCAGTTGCGAATCTCCGCTACCGCCGCCGGCACGATTGATCTCGTCGTATGGTTTCTCAAGTGCGTCGTCGACGCTGCCGCCGGCCCACCGGAAGAGTTCCTCGGTCTCAAAGGTGACAGGTTTCTGCACCTTCCCTTGCATTGCGTGTGGCGTGTCCCGGCCAATTGCGATCGCCGCTTCGGGATCGGGCGAGCCGCCGCATGTGTTGTCGAAGTATCGACCGATCCATCCATATCCATTTGCGTTCATGCGGGCCGTGTGCCAGATGTCCATGGATGTGAAGTGCGATCGATTCGGGTTCGGGTAGCCAACGCCCTGAATGATCGACGCGACTCCCTCGTCCATGAGTTCCCGAAAACCAGTCAGGTTGGGGTGCAGCCCGACGCCGTCGGCACCAGGAATGGACAACGCCGTTCCGCCGGGACGGTTCGACGAACCGGGTTCGCCGATCGCGATGTTTGGTCGCTTTGTGTAATACTCGCGGGAGCCATAGGGCACGACCGTGTTGAGGCCGTCATTTCCGCCGCCGAGTTGCACCACGACCAGCACGCGGTCCTCCGGTACCCCCGCTCGTGATGACACGAGCGATCCGAGGGGAAGCATTGTTCCAGCCGCGGATCGTTGCATGAACAACGGCACGGTTGCAGCCATTGAGATGAATGCCATGCCCTGTTGGAGAAAGAGCCGGCGGCTCCAAGCTTCGTTCGAGCCAGTGCTGGCACATGAATCGCAGTGGTCGTGGTGGTCCGTCATATCGTCACCTCACGAAAGTTGGTACTCGGGCATGGTGGTGATCAGCGTGAACATGCCGGTCAGTGTTGCATTGTCAATTCTGTCGCCTCGCCCTCGGAGGTAATCCCGAAGCGTCGCCTTGCGGTCGGCGGGCGGGGTGGGAGTTCCCAGATGCACCTGTAGGAGGTGATCGATCATGCTCTCGGGCCTCGGCATGCCGCCAGGCAGGTGCGCCATGGCGTCAAAGCGAGCGCTGTCCGCCTCCCAGGCGTATCCATCCGGCCGCTGTCCGGTCAACAGGAACAGCAGGGTGTTGTGGCGCATGAACATCGTCGAGGTGTTGATCCATGCGCGGCCGCCGTCCCAGCCCTTGACCGAGGGCGGGAAGAACAACCGCTGTCCCATGAGGTCGCCAGCTGTAACGAGCGTTCGCAGGAGTTGCTGCCGTTTGGGCGGATTCAAGGTGCGAACCGCCTGCACGATGAGTTGAATCGGACTCTTGATGACGGCACGATCGTTGACGGGGTCATAGAAGTGTTCCGAGAGAAAGATTGCTCGAAGCACGGGTTTGACAGCCCATCGCCTGCGGCGAAACTCTCTGGCGAGCGCCTTGACGAAGGTCGTTGATTCCTCCGTCTCGCCCTGTGGCAGGTCGTTGACGAAGAACCGGTACATTTTCCAGAGAATGAATTCCGTCGCACTCGGCCGGGCAAAGATCAGGTTGACAAAGTCGTCAGCGTCGAACTGCCCGCGGGATCCGAGGATTGACTTCACTCCGCCGTCATGGTTTCCGGCGCGGAAGACGAACTGGTCATCGTCATAGGTGTACCCGGTGAGCGATCGCGCGCCCTGTTTGATGTCGTCTTCGGTGTATCCCTGGCCTTCGCCGAGCGTGAAGAGCTCCATCAGCTCCCGGGCGAGGTTCTCATTCGGTGCCTGCTTGCGATTCTGATCATTGTCGAGGTACTCGATCATCGCCGGGTCGCGAATGATTCCGCGGACGAGGTCGTCCTTGAAGTTGCCGCACGCATTCGTTCGCAGAAAAGCGTTCTGCAGGAACATGTGATAACTGTCCTCGATCGTGCGATAGCCTGTCGCGAAGTGACCGTGCCAGAAGAGGGTCAGTTTCTCCTCAAGCGGACGCGGCGTTTCGATCATTCGTCGAAGCCACCACTCCTGCATCTCAGCGATCTGGCGACGGTCTTCCCGCTGCCTCCGCTGTCGCTCCAGCCTGAGTTGCTCGACCATGGACTCGTCACCACTCTGGCGGGCGCGGCGGATGTTCTGTCGCTCGGATGATGTTGGCGGCCGCATGATGCCGGATTCAAAGTCATCGACAGCGAGCGGAGCGGGATCCGCAATATTCTCGTAGTCCACGATGTAATCGACCGCTGCCTCGAGGCCCAGATCGGCAAGAGCCTGTGCCTGACGGGGCGTTCCACCGAATCCTGCGCGGGTGAGCAGGTGTCGAGCCTTCCACTGGTCGAACGCCCCGGGGTCCAGCGGTTTGAGCGGATTGGCTGTCATATCGCCCTCCATCATCTTGGTACCAAGGTATCCAACGCCACCTCGGACTGGACTATTGCTCCTGACTTGTGCTGATACGCCGCTTTCGTAGGTAGTGTTTGAGGCGAATGGCGTTTCCAATGACCGTGACATCGCTCAGGCCCATGGCGGCTGCGGCAATGAGCGGTCCGTGGGGTCCGAGAAGGCCGAATGCCGCGAGCGGGATGGCCGCTATGTTGTAAAAGAAGGAGAAGAAGAGGTTTTGCTTGATCGTCCGCAGGGTGGCTCGCGCCAGATGTACCGACTGTGCGGCCGCCGACACGCTGTCGGAGGGAATGACGATTGAAGCTGACTCCATGGCGACATTGGTGCCCGAGGCGATGGCGATACCGACATCGGCTGCTGCCAGTGCGGCAGCATCATTGATTCCGTCGCCCACCATGATGGAGGGACGCCGCGCCGCGGAGACTGCCGCCGTCTTGTCTTCCGGGCTTGCTTCGGCATGAACATTCTCTTCCGGGATGCCAAGTTCCGCGGCGACCGCCCGCGCCGTTTGTTCACGGTCCCCGGTCAGTAGTTGCACATCGATGCCCAGTGCCTGCAGAGAGGACACCGCATCGGCGGCATCGGGCCGCACCTCGTCTTCGACGCCGAGGCGGCCGATGATCTCGCCATCGACTTCGACCCGGCAGCTCGCTCGGTCGTCCCGAACTACGGAGACATCCTTGTTCTCTACCGTGCCGCGAACACCGACTCCGGGAAGCGCCTGGAAGTTGGTGACGGTCGGCAGGGTGATGCCGCGATCCTTGGCGGCGGTGACGATGGCCGCTGCTATCGGATGTTCACTGGTCGCCTCCACGGCGCCAGCCGTGGACAGGAGCGATTCAGGGGATATTCCGGGGGCGGGGTCGATGTCGGTCACGATTGGCCGGCCAAGAGTGAGCGTACCCGTCTTGTCGAAGATGCAGGTGACTGCGCGGCCCGCTGCTTCAAGTGATGCTGCATTCTTGATCAGGATGCCGCGCAAACTCGCTTCGCCGGCGCCGACCATTACCGCCATCGGCGTCGCCAGCCCGAGCGCGCATGGACATGAAATCACGAGCACCGTTACTGCTGCGACAATGCCGATCCCCGCGTCACCGGCGAGCGACCAGCCGACGATCGTCACGGCTGCAATGACCAGCACGATAGGCACGAATACTGACGACACACGGTCGGCGAGCCGTTGGATGTCGGCCTTGCTCGACTGTGCGGCGGTGACGAGCATAGCGATTCTCGCAACCGTGGTGTGGCGACCGTCGACAGTCGTCTCGATGACGAGTTGCCCGGATGTGTTCATGGAACCGGCGATGACGGTGTCTCCCGGCTCCTTCGGAATCGGGAGGGGTTCACCCGTGACAATCGCCTCGTCCACATCGCTCTGTCCATCGACGACTGTTCCGTCCACCGGAACCCGACCACCGGGCCGAACAAGAATGCGAACACCCTCGGCGATGTCCGCCGTCGGAACGCGGCTCGTTTCTCCGTCCTCGCCAATGACTTCCGCTTGATCAGGCTGGAGTTGCAGCAACTCCCGAACAGCCGTTCCGGCTTTGGCTGTGGATCGTGCCTCAAGCCAATGCCCGATGCTGATCAGTGCGAGGAGCGCAGCTGCCTCGGTGAAGTACAGGGGTAGATCTGCGTCGTATCCGAGACGCTGGGCGACGAACACCCACATCGAGAATCCCCACGCAGTTGACGCACCCATGGCAATGAGTGTGTCCATGTTGGTGGTATGGCGAAGCGCGGCAGCAATGGCGGAGCGGATGAAGGCAGTGCCGACCAGCACCATCGCGAGCGTCGAGGCGAAGACCATCATCCACGGCAGCCACTGGCTGTCGTGGATGCCAAGTGGACCCGCCAGCCAGTGGAGGGACTCGGCAGGAATCCAGATGGCCCACCCGATGATTGCACGCCGTCGCCACGCGGCCTCGTGGTGCCGTTGCCGTTGTTCTATTTCGGTTGCCAGAGCGGCGGGATCAAGCCCCTCCTCCAAGGCGGTGGCCTCGTACCCTGAGTCGGCGACGGCCTTCTCCAAGGAGGGGATGTCCAGATCCTCGCCGTACACCGCCGCACGGGCCGTCGCGAAGGCGACCTCCGCACGCTCGACACCCGGTACCGCCTCCAGCGCAGTCTGCACAGCGTTGCTGCACGCCGCGCAGTTCATGCCGTCGATTCGTAGATCTACCTGCTCCATGGAAGCGGCATGATAGGCACTATGCCCTACCCGGATATACTGGTGGGATGCGTCTGGCCCTGTCCCATTCCACTGTGTCCCTCGCGGCGATGATCGCCGTCTTGTGCTGTGCAACTGCGGGGGTGGTATCGGTCACCACCAGCGGACAGCAGGTGCATGTCTTCGTGGTGGAACGTGGGGGTGGTCGTCTTCCGGCCCGCGTCAAACAGGTTGCCATTGAGCATGCAGCCAAACTGTCTTCAGCCCCGCAGCGGGTTCTTCTCCGCCGCCCGGTGGCCATCGAAAGTGAACTGCAACGGATGAACCTCCCGCCGCCCGTGGTCTGAGTTTCATGTCGTAGTGCGATCGCCCTCCGGACTCCGGAAGAGAGGGCCGCAAGTTTTTTCACTCACAGGGGGACATTCAATCGATCGAGGTGATGCATGGGTATTCCCGTCGTCGGCACTGTGACCCGCAAGGTCTTTGGTACACGCAATGACCGGTTGGTCAAGCGATACATGCGACTGGTGGATCAGGTGTCCGCCTTTGAGGATGATATTCGCCGGCTCAGCGACGCTGAGTTGCGGGAAAAGACCGGTGAGTTTCTGGAACGCATCAAGGGGGGAGAATCCGCGGATGGGATGATCCCAGAAGTGTTTGCCGTCGCCCGCGAGGCGATGGACCGTGCCGTGGGTATTCGAAACATCTTCGACCCGGACTTGGGTTTTGATCCGGCGACGCTTCCCGAACAGGCGAGGAATCTCTTTGAGGAGGTTGCGGCGACCATCGCTGCTACCGAACCACGCGAGCCGGAGGGCGAGCTGCTGGGGAATGACGGCCCTGTTCCGGCATGGCAATTCGTAGACATGCCGGTCGAACTGTATGAAGCGGTGCGGAGCCTGTACCCGGAGTCGAAGCCACCGTTTCGCGCAAGGCCGTTCGATGTACAGATCATTGGCGCAGTCGTGCTGTATGAGGGGAAGATTGCGGAGATGAAGACGGGGGAAGGCAAGACGATCGTTGCGCCGTTGGCCTGTTATCTCTCTGCGTTGCAGGGTGAGCAGGTCCATGTGGTGACGGTCAACGACTATCTCGTGCAGCGTGACCGGGACTGGACCTTCCCTTTCTTCCGACTTCTTGGTTTGACCGTCGGGGCCATCCATCCCCACCATGCACAGCCGCCGCAGATGAAGCAGCGGGCCTATCACTGCAATGTTGTCTATGGGACGACCAGTGAGTTCGGTTTCGACTATCTCCGTGACAACATGAAACTTTCGGTGGCCGAACAGGTGCAGCGGCACCGGCAGGTTGCGATTGTCGATGAAGTGGATTCGACGCTCATTGACGAAGCAAGAACACCGCTCATTATCTCCGGTTCCGCGCATGAGGGGCAGCCCCGCTATGACCTCGCGGATCGGCTGGCGACGCACCTTCTCGAACGACAGAAACCTTGGGAGGAATCCGATGGCAAAGTCCAGTCATGCCTCGTCACGATCAGTGGCGTCGAGGGTGACATCCGGAATGCGGCGGACAAGTCGAAGATTCCAGCCATGAAGGAGCGGCTGGATGCGGAGAAGGGCCGGCTGCCGGCGCTGGAGGAGGAACGCGATCGGCACACACAATTCTTCGAGATCGAACTCGACAAGAAGAAGGCCACGCTGACGCACGATGGCGTGACCGAAGCCCAAAGAGAGGCGGATATTGGCTCTTTCTACGTCGGCGAAAACATGGATGTGCCCCACCTGCTGGAGCAGTCCATTCGGGCACATACCGTCTACAAGCGGGGCCAGGACTACATCGTTGAAGCGAATGACAAGAACGAGATGGGCGTGGTCATCGTGGACCAGAACACCGGCCGAAAGATGATCGGTCGTCAGTGGTCCGACGGTCTGCATCAGGCGGTCGAGGCGAAGGAGGGGGTGCCGATCAAGGAGGAAACGCAGACCGTCGCGACGATCACCATTCAGAACTTCTACAAGCTCTACGACAAACTTGCCGGAATGACCGGCACGGCAGATACCGAGGCTACTGAGTTCTATGAAATCTACAGCCTCGATGTCGTAGTCATTCCAACGAATGTTCCGGTCATTCGCATGGATCACAACGATCTCGTCTTTACAACTCTCCCTGACAAACTGGAAGCCGTTGTCGATGAGATCCGTGTCATGCACGACATCGGCCAGCCGGTGCTCGTAGGAACCACGAGCGTGGAGAAGTCGAAGGAACTCAGCGACATGTTGAAGTCGAGGCACCGTGTAGATCACGAAGTGCTCAACGCTGAACAACATGAGCGGGAGTCGGAGATTGTCAAATTTGCTGGTGAACTCGGCGCGGTCACGGTGGCGACGAACATGGCGGGGCGCGGTACGGACATCAAGTTGGGTCTCTTTGGCCCTGAAGAGCAGTTGGATCACTGGAAGAAGCGGGATCTCTGCCCACGGGATGTGACGCCGGACATGGACGATGACGAAATCATTCGGCGGGTATATCGACACATCGCACCGAGGGAACTCGGGCTGCGAAAACCCGATGTCGATGCCATGGATGACGATGCCATTCGCCGCGCGTTGCTGGAGCACTGGTGGGCAACGACCTGCTGGTGGGTTGATCCTGACAAGGCGGCGACAATGAAAGACGAGAAGATGATCGCCGATCTCGATCGCAGCGGTGCCTGCATCTTGCATCGATTGAGGCGATTCAGGAATGTCGAGGATCTCGGTGGCCTGCATGTCGTTGCCACAGAGCGGCACGAATCTCGCCGGATCGACAACCAGTTGCGGGGCCGAAGTGGTCGGCAGGGCGATCAGGGG
>PVBE011033113.1_pt1 | contig 11559 bp, 19 predicted proteins | sample 1631181 | NCBI WGS metagenome assembly PVBE01 (sample SAMN08397723, study PRJNA350692) | Marine metagenome, whole genome shotgun sequencing project. | isolation source: water | place: Pacific Ocean | collected 2012-04 | reverse complement strand
TGGGAAAAAACTTTTCAATTTCTGTAGCCCAATTCAAGGCTAGGTTGGGTGGGCAAACAATCAGACATGGAAATGCGCCTTCGTGTTGAACGCTTGCTAGCGCTTGAAGTGTTTTCCCTAGACCCATTTCGTCTGCTAAAAAGACTTTTCTATTTTTAATTATGTATTCGACTCCTGCCTTTTGATAAGGAAGAAGTTCTCCATTTAGATCGGGAATTTCTATGTTTGCATCTCTTGCTCTTGAAGCGGCAATCTTCTCTGCTTGAGACTCAATAATCTTTAGTTCCATCGACTCAAGTTCTTCAGGAATAGGCAGTTTGAAATTGCGACAAAATTCAAGTGCTTGAGGCAGACTGCTAAGAGGTGTCGCCCAAACCTTTTTCTTTGCATTCCACCTAGAACCAGCAATAAGTTTGACTTCTGCTACTTTTACAGAGTCATATCCAAATTTAATATGAAGACTTTCTTTAGATCTTTCTATACCTTGCGATTCATAAGGGTGATCTGGTAAATCTAAAGTCCTTAAATCGGGATCAAGCCAATAATCAAACTGAACGGCATAAGATTTGATTTGTTTTAGGCTAGTTACAGGAGTTCTCCACGCCTTATTAAGCCGATCCCACCTTGCTCCAGCAATTTGCTTAATAGCGGAGACTTCTGTAGAATCATAAGGGCTATATAGAACTATTTCATTATCATTTAAAATGATTCGCTTTTCCTCCATAGGTTCCATATTAACTTCGGAAAGTTTTTTCCGCAATACCCCTTGCATTAGTCTTCAATTTCAGATAGTATTATCTTAAACCCTTCGGGGACAATCAGAGAGAGAGGTGTAGGCAGAAAATGTCACACGAATTAGAAATAAAGGACGGAACAGCAAGTTTTGCTTACCGTAAACAAGGTGGAGCGCCTTGGCACAAGTTAGGGGTAGCCGTAGATGGTCACCAAACTGCGCCAGAAATGCTCGAATTAGCAAGGGCTAACTATGAAGTAGTCCTACTTCCAGTCCAATACACAGCGCCAAATGGCGACATAAAGGAGATGGAAGACCGTTACATCACAGCAAGAGTTGACGAAACTGGCGAAGTGGAACCATTTGAGACAGTTAAAAACCGTTATCGAGTAGTTCAAAACGCCGCAGTTCTTGAAAAGGCTTTAAATGTCTGTGGTGCTTCTCATGGAGACGCATTAATGGACACATGTGGTGTTTTAAAAGACGGACGAGAGTTCTTTGCCACCATTGATCTTGGAACTTTAATACTTGACCCAAGTGGCGTAGCCGATCAGATCGGCAGATACCTCGTTGTTCATACAAGCCATGATGGAACTACTCCTATCACCTATGCGTGTACCGACATTCGTGCAGTTTGCGCCAATACAGTTCGTATGGGACAAGAAGTAGCCAAGTCAACCTTGACAGCACGTCATACAGTTAATTATGAGCGTGCATTAGATGAAGCCAATGAGGTTCTAAACATTTCGACAGAATGGGCTAAAGCGTTTCAGCAGACAGCAGAAACAATGCTTTCTATTCCTGTTCCAGCAGGAAGTCCTAAAATAGACACAGTTCTTAATGGTCTTTGGCCAGAAAAGGACGCAGATACTGACCGCAAAAAAGAGAACCGTTCAGAAACCTTGTCATTAGTCCGTGGGCTTTACGCCAATCGGAAGAACGCAGGTGGCTACGGTTACAATGGTTGGAGTCTTTTCAATGCAGTAGGTGAATATTATGATCACCATTGGTTTGAGGACGACAAGCGCAATGCTTCAGCATCCATGCAGGTAGGCAATAAGTCTCACCTCATGAAGGTAAAAGCATCCAGTCTTATTTTAGATCTCGTCTAATGATCAAAGAAGGGGAGAACAAGGGTCTGGATCAGTTCCTTGCACAATGTGCGGAACTGAATCCAGATGCCCTTCTTTTTGACGGTTTTAATTCATGCATAGTCGGATTCGGAAACCAATATTCTAAAAATTCTGTTTTCGTTTATGATGATCTTAAAATGATTGACCATTTAGTTGAATACGAAGACATGTCCGTAGAAGAAGCAATGGACTACCTCTCTTTCAACACATGGGGAGCATGGATGGGGGACAATACTCCTATCGTTATAAGGTCTTTTAAATGATTGTCAATTTAGAAGAGTGGGAATGGCGACACGCAATGCATGTTGCGGCGGCACGCACCACGGCAAATTGGAAAAAAGATGATGCACCTCAATATCGAGGCAATAAGAGTCGGATGGAAGACAACAGAACCTCTAATGAGCGTTCTTGCGTCTGTGAATTAGCCGTAGCAAAAGCAACTAATCGGTATTGGTCGGGAAGTGAATGGCCGTCAGACCGTCATGATGATCATAAGGATAAAGAAGCAGATGTTGGAACAAATATAGAAGTCCGATGCATCCGAACTAGAAAGGCTTTTAAAATCAAAGAAGCAAGTGATGTTGGCAAAGGAAAAATTTTATTTGGAACAGAAACCCTTCTTACAAGTGACGGCAAAGACGAATTGAAAACAGTGAAGATTTACGGATGGATTGCTATCGACAAGGCTTGGGAAGAACTTGTCAACAACAATCCGCCCGACTATATCAACAAAGCAGAAGAACATGGTTTCCGAACACGAGAAGTTCCAATTGAAATGCTTCACCCCTTGTCCTTAGATGCCAACGGGAATTATATTGACAAGAGAACAGACTTAACGGAGGAGGACTGATGCCCACTAAAAATTCTTTTACTATTCAATGGGAGAAAGAAGACTTCACTCAACATGGCTACTTAGCCACATACGCAATAGGAGAATGTCGTTGCGGAGTTTGCAAAGACCATTGGGAAGACTGGGTGATGAAAGATGTCAAACGAGATGCTGACTGAAGAAGAGATACTAACTGAAGAAGAGATCGTCAATTTCGCTCAACTTCATTTGGAACATTTAGCAAAGGATGAAGGATGGCAATGGGAGGGTATTGAGTTTTTCATACTCTCTACCGTTACTACTTTGGCTGAACTCCATGATGTGGTTTTACCGATATGGAAAGATGTTAATGGTCATGTCATAGTTGTTGGCTCTTTTGGAGGGTCAGACAAAGAACCTGATTGGGTGGGAAACCTACGAAAAAAAGCAGGACTCTTTTACACGAGAGAAGAATTCTTTTGTTTTGAAGCAGAATTTTTATCAGGTATTGAACGAACCTCTATTTGGGAACAACTTTGTGCGGAGCGTCCGTACTACATGGATTATCAGAAAAAAACGACAAGAGAGTTTCCTTTGATTAGGATTAAAAAATGAAGAAGGAGTTAGGGCGAATGGAGAAAGCGATCAGAGGCTCCATGAGTAAAAGTTCCGTTGTAGACGACGTTGTTTGGTATGGATGGGAAGATCTTTGCGTTAAACATGGGGCAATAGACTGCCATTGCGAGAAGACCGCTGAAACAGAATGGCCTCAGACAGATAAATGGGATGAAAACGAACCTTTTTAAAACTTGCCAACCTACTACTGATAGTAGTGTTAGCCTGATTAAGGGAGGTAAACAATATGCGCTGTCCCAACTGTAAAAATGATCTAGAAAGTCAGATCAACCATGCTTCCGAAACAGGCATGTGGCAATTTAGACTTACTTGTGAATGTGGAACCAATTTCTTATGGAGACAAGGACGAATCCGTCAAGTTACCTATAAGTGCTATAGTCCTTCAACCGTCGTCTCTGCCTAGCAATAGGTGTCCAAGTTCGTCGAAGTAAACGTCTCTCCTTATCGCTAGTCCCACCCCAAATGCCTACTTCGCTATTAATTATTGCATAATCAAGGCATTCTTTTTTCACATCGCATTCTCGACAAACCGCATAAGCCGCTTCTCTACGCAACCGTTGATTCTTGTCTTCACGGTAAATAAAAAAAGTACGAGTGTTCGTACCTTTGCAATTAGCGGATTCAATCCACTCTTCCGTCTTCAATACCCTTCTCCTACATAGAAGCGTAATCGAGAACAACAAATGGCCATTCGTCGTCATTTCCACGACGCATTAAAGTTGGCCACTCTCTCTGATCTCTCATACCCCTGTAATGATTCACTTCTACTAGATTAGGGTCTGTAGGGTCTGGACTGATGGCAATCCCAAATTCTGACCAACGACTCCAAACAGCGGAACCAAAAGGTCGCAAATCCCTACTCTGACCAGAGCCTAAGGGGGCATGGTGTTCCAGCCAAAGGGCACAGCCATATTCGTACCTTATGTAATCAAGAAACTTAGCCATTTCGGTTGTAACTGATTCAGAGGTTCTCCCACCGGGATCAATGAATGCTTTATAAAGTGGTCCAAGAACAAGGAGTTCAGGACGAGTTTCCTCTATCCATCCAATAAGTTTGTTTCGATCTTCAGGCTTCAACAAGTCAAGACCATCAGGTTTAACTACCAGATGTGCGTCCATGTTTTTGGCTTTATTAAAGTTTTCTATTCTTTGATAAATTCTGCGTGCAGTTCTACGAATGATTCGTTCAGGGTTTTCTAAATCGACAAACAAAGTACGAATTGGTGGCATCGAATCGTTTTTGAAGGGATGAATACCAGCCGCAGATTTCAAAGCAACCTGTCGAGCCAAGAATGTTTTACCGACACCTTCTGCCGCTACAACAATTACACGTTCCTGTCTTTCTAAAAGATTAGGAATTAACCAATCATAAGAATCTTCCGTTTCTTCGTGAAGCAAAGTCGCCCAATCTACAAGCCGTCCTTTTTCTTCTATAGAATCTTCCTCAGTTTCAAAACCATCCATTAAGCGTTTAGTTTTATTTACTCTTTGAGCAAGAGGAAGACTGTGATCCATAGACATTAAAGTTTCAACAAAATCTGTAAACTCGTCTCTGATTTCACTAGCAACTAATTCAAGATCACCTAATTCAAGTCCCATACCTATGTGGTCTGAAACATCTTTTCCTTTAGCAGGTTTCTTAACTACAACTTTTGAACCAACTTTGCGTAATTCCGAAGCAACACTGCTTGCGTGGATTTCACCTGCTTCATCATTATCTTGAATAATTACAATTTTTGCATTAGCAAGAGATTCCGTGTGAGCAGGCAACCATTTGTTTTGTCCTTCATCACCAGCACCACCCGGATTGCAAGTAGCAACTTTTCCAAGACGCTCTAAAGTCTTTACATCCTTCTCGCCTTCTACGACATAAACAACTTTGTCATTAGAAATCTGCTCTAAAACCTCTGGCAATTTATATAGGGGTTTATTTATTCCTTGAGTGCCCCACTTCCACTCGTTATCTTCCCAGCGTTGTTGACGAAAGGTCTTCTTTCCATCTTCGTCACGCATACGAAGAACCTGCATTACATTTTGTCCTTCAGCATTTTGATAAACGTAAGTATCTTCTAATTTCATTTTTCCTTTAGATTTTTCACCAGAATCGGGAAATAACTCATTGGGCTTAACACCCATAGAAGCACAAATTTCTTTAAAGTCACAACCCCCACCTCTGTGACAATTCAAAAGAACCTGACCTTCTCGTCCAATCCCTATAGTTAAAGAAGGATTCTGGTCGTCTTGCCTGCATGGACAGGCGGCTACCCAACCCTGTCCAGATGTTTGAACTTTGTCCAATTTGGAAAGAGCAAGATCTACTTCAGGAGTCCTGTGTTGAGCCACCTAAATACCTTTCTCTTTCTTCATCTCCTACCATTTTCTCATACGACTGCAAAAAAAGAGTTCTATCTGCATTCGTGCGTAAAGAAGCACCATTATTAGGAAACGATCTCATTGCTTTCGCCACTAAATCGTGGGGTTTTGTAAAAGGAACGCCCGATTCAGAGGCTTCGATAGCGGTTCGGAACTGAGACCACGCTTCAGCAGAGGTCGGTATGGGATCATTCCTTACAAGATCAATCGCTAAACGGCGAACTTGCCCCACACGAGGTATGAATTGTTGATCTAAAAGGATCAACTGATCTACAGCATTTTCGACATCTTTTTCAGGGAGGTCTGACAGGTAACGCCACCACACGCTACAGCGCTCTTTGAAAGGTGGTCCTGTTGTTATTACATCCCAGTTGATACAAAGCCTTTTGATAATCTTAGTAAACTCTTCCTTGTTCATAATACTTAGAAGGGTTCTTTGCCGTTGGCGTAAGCCTCCAGTGTGTCAAAGTCCGAATCATGGTCATCTGCGAGTTCAAGAAACATTTCTATGTGCTTCTCATCTCGTAGGATTAATTCTATGTCGTCGTACTTTTTACCCTGCGGATTATGACCCATATGCCAAGATGAATAGGTCGCTCCCCTTATAGCATCTTTGCAAGCATCCAAGCCATAAAGTTCTATTGCCTTTTCTATCTTCCTGCGACGCTTATCACCTAGTACAGGTACGCGTCCTTTTCTAGAAGACTTACATTCGGCAATCCAATAGTGAAAAACTTCTAAGATTTCCTCTGGTGTCGGTCTTGCCATCCCCCCATCCTTTCTCGTTCTCTTCGACACTTCGAGTTTAGGACAAAATCACACCGATGGCAAACGGTCGTTAACTGTCAAAAGTTTTGAGTTGTCTCGCTGTAAGGAATACGGTGGCAGAGTCCACTCGCATCATTCCATCAGGACCAGTTCGCACACTCACATCAATTTGTTCGACGGGGATACCAAAACGCCCTGCAAGGATTGCTTTGTATTTCATTCCTTTGGCTTCTGCCTCTGACAGTCCATCATCTATGGGTGTCTCCTGAGGAATGGCTAATGATTCACTCAGTTCTTCAAAATCTTCTGCATCTATACATTTAATGCAACCAATAATTCCAGTTGGTGATTTTCGTTTTCTTGTTACCGTGTGTCCACAAATGAGTTGGTGTGCCCACACAACTTTTCCATAATGACCCAATTTAGTAATACTTACCGCTTCCCTACGGGGAGCGTTACGAGGACTCGGCATTCTCCCGCCTATCACACCAAACATGAGCAGATCCAACTGCTTCTTCCAACTCATCAGACCATGGCATACATAAAGTAACCCACCAGTCTTCACCTGTCCAAGCAGGTGCTAAATCGTTTTCACTCATAGGTGCCACTTTGTGGAGTCTTATAACAACTTCATCAACCTTAGGCCAAACACCCTTTTGGTTTTCAATCCACTTTTTGGCTAATAAAGCCGCTTTCTCGTCTTTAACGTCGATTAAGTATTTAATTACGTCTCTATTTCCCTGTTTAGGCAGAAATCTTTCCAAAGAACTCATTTCTATCGCCGCCACAAGGTCTTCTGGTATTTCTAACTTTGTTTCAGGCACCGCTACCTAACTCCTTATAGCAATGACTACATATCGTTTCATAGTAATCATCTTTTGTTAAATAACATAAACAAAACTTACAAGTATTGTTTAATCTCTTTGTTTTAAGTGGGTTATTAACATCTTTCTTTATAACCCCTTGTCTGTTACCTCTCATGAGTGTAAAGTTTAGATGATGGGTTGGAATAAGGCAACTATTTGCCTTCCCCCTCAATCAAGAGAGAGATTTAAACCATGAAATTTACTCCTACTACATTAAAATTATTTGTAGCAACAGTTTGCACCTTGTTTCTTTTTATGGCGGCGGCAAGCAATAAAACTGAACTAACCGAAAACAATGTCACCAACAACGTCACCTATGATGTTGTGTTAACACGAGCACCCACGACAACACTTGTGTCAACAACTACCACTCTTCTTATAAAGAATGAAACGGTATGGGGACTAGTTGAAGAAAGTCAAATCTGGGATCAACACAAAGAGGTGGAAACTGTCGAAGAACCAGTTGCGCCAACTACTACGATCGCGATCGTGCAAAATTCGACTACAAGTGACAGATGGGGAGTCGTTTCAGAAGAAGCAATGGAAGTTTACGAACAAGAACAAACATGGCTTACTGACCCAGTTGACTATTCTGACATTCCATTCCTAATTGACAACTTGTATGGCTTTTGGGAAAAAGGAACACACATAGTTGATTTACAACGCATGTTAGGAATGGAATTTGTAGATGGCATTTATGGTCCATCTACCCGAAGAAAACACATGGAATGGTTCGGTTCCTTTGAAGCCGCACAACGATACTTTTTTGATCGTGAAACTTGGTACTTGGAAACAGTACGTTCTTCTCCTGATACTGAAGCAGGGTGGAAACACAATTGGAACGACTGGGATGAACCTCCAACCCTTGAGCAGTTAGTAGATATTTACTTTGAACCTGTTGACAAGGCGTGGGCGTTACGCGTTGCTTTCTGCGAGTCATCAGCCTTGCCTTCAGACACATACTCCAATGCTGTTAGTTCTGCTTTAGCCGTAGGTTGGTTCCAGCACCTAAGCAAATATTGGTTACAAAGGGCAAAAATTTCTGGCTGGGAAGGATATGATATTTTTGACAGTGAGCCAAATGTTGCAGTTGCCGCATGGCTCTTTTATGAAACAGGTGGAGCGGAAAAACATTGGAATCCAAGCCGATCCTGTTGGAAAGATACACCACATGGACAATGAACTTATTGAAAGCACAGAGGAATACGACGTATACAAGGCGACACTAGGACACTTGTATTATTTTAAAAAGGACATGATAAAAGGTGAGTTCAAAGGTCAAAAGGCAGGCACCACTAAAACAAAGTATCCTGACGGCGTAGAACCACGACTTATTCCTTTAAGAAAGAAATACAGACAACAGTCATGAGGGTGTCAGAAACAGTAATGAAACAACTTGCTAAACCACCTGTTAAACCACATCCTGCTAAATTCACAGACATTCACCTTGAAGAAATTGTCAAAATATTAGGTGGGGATCGTGAGTTAAATGTTTTAGATCCTTTTGCTGGGGTGGGAACAATACATAAATTGCCTTACTTCACTCGTGGGTTGGAACTCGAACCCGAATGGGCAGACCAACACCATGCAACAGTTGTGGGCGATGCGTTAAACACAGGATTTGACAATGAGTCCTTTGATGCCGTTATTACATCTCCTTGTTTCGGAAATCGAATGGCAGACAACTTTGAAGCAAAGGACGATAGTAAACGACACACATACCGTCACTATTTAGGCAGACCACCCTCTGAGGGAAGCGCCGCAGTTATGCAATGGGGTGATGATTATAGAGAGTTTCATCAGAAGGCGTGGCTGGAAGCAAAAAGAGTTTTAGTTCCAAACGGAAAATTAGTTATCAACATCAAGGATCACATCCGTGGGGGAGAAATTCAACATGTGACCCAATGGCATATAGAGATATGTCAAGAAATAGGCTTGAAACTAGTAGGTGAAATTACAATTCCAGTTAGCGGTCTTACTCATGGAGAGAATCACGAGGTTCGCATTCCACATGAGTCGTTACTGGTGTTGAAGAAAGAGGTTGTGGACTAGTCGTCCATATGTTAAAATAGACACTGGATCTGCTAAAAACGAACATTTTTGACAGTTTCCTGAAGTGAATGTTTTAAAAGCCATTCACCTCCTTTCTGTTGTTTCGGAGGGGTGGGTTTAAAAGTTTGACGGCCCCCATCCCTCCAAAACTTCTTTCCAAAATAAGATGAGGATCTTTCTATGTCAAAAAATAAATTCCGAGCAACCGCTTCATTCAACAAGCAAAAAATTGAAGTCGGCTATTACAACACCAAAGCCGAAGTAACTGCCGCAAGAAACGCCGCTCGACTTGCTTTACAAAAGTGGGAAGATTTATATCCCGAAGAAGAAAAAGAAGAAAAAAAGCCTGAAAAGAGAAAGTTGCCTAGTCCTGACACTTTAGTGCACTTCATTCATCAAGGAACTTATGACGCAGTAATTGAAGAAATTGCTGATGCCGCTTTAGGTCGATATAAACTGACCAAACGCCATGACCATATAAAAGGTAGATTTCCTACCAGTCAAAAGGCTAAAAGCGTTTACGGTCTAAATCGAACCAAGCCACAAGCGCTATCAGAGCACCTGTAAAGATTCCTGCTAATCCGATCCATTTGATGAGATTCCACACCATTTTTCTACCGTCTCTTTCTTGATCTTCAGGCGAAAACATATCGCCTCAACGCTAACCCCTTGATTATAAAGGGTTTTTATAAAGTCCGAGTAGCGATAATGCTTATACCCCACTTGACAACCCCATATGAAATATGATATAATAGAGTATTACTATAATAGCGTTAAAAGAGAGGTTTTAACTTGACCATTTATTGGGACAACAAATATGTGGCACCCGAACACGCGTTCGATACCACTCGCAAAAGCGAACTGGTGGCTGACCTCATTATAAAATCGGAAGATACTACGGGTATCTCTCTTGCCGCGCCTGAAATGGAATTTCTAGGAAAAGCCGAAAGTCTCATAGAGATACTTCATGACGAAAAATATGTAGCGGCTTTACGAACAGGTGTTCCCTACAGCCTCGCCTCATCAAATGGCTTTGAATGGGATGAAGGTATTTGGGACATGGCAGTTCACAGCACGGCAGGAATTCTCAACGCAATCTACGAAACAGAAAAACGCCCATTTGGAAGCGTAAACGGAAGTCTCTCATCAGGACTCCACCACGCCGACAATAAAGAAGGACTGGGTTTCTGTACCGTCAACGGATTAGCCGTAGGTGCCTACTATGCACACACAGAAGGACACGCCAAGAAAAAAGTTTTGATTATTGACTTCGATGCCCATTGTGGTGGCGGAACAATGTCATTCATTACCTCCTTAGGGATGGATTGGGTAGACCAAATAGATTTAAGCACCAATGCTTTCGATTCATATGTTGCTACAGGCAATCACAAACTTGCGATTCACCGTGGCAACGAGGCAGGTTACCTACAAGAGGCTTGGAACCTTTTAGAAGAAACCAACTGGGATGATTACGATCTTGTGCTGTACAACGCAGGCATAGACCCACATCCGAGTATTTCAACAAAAGGTTTAGCCCAAAGAGATGAATTGGTTTTTAACAGGATTTTTCAAGAAACATTGCCTTGTGTGTTCGTATTGGCTGGTGGTTACACCTCGTCATACGGAACTATAGAAGAAGTAGCAGATACGCATTTCAATACGGTTCTAGCATCCGAAAGGATACTTGACCTTGTTAAGCCATTTGCATTGACTGAAGAAACACGATAGAATAATCTCATAACTTAAATTACTAACTTAAATGAAAAGAGCCGTCACATGACCAACAAGAAGAGAAAGCCCACCCCTAAAAAGGCTTGGCATCCATTAGAACGAAACCCACAATGGTGGGTAGACCAGCAGGCAGAACGCGTCTATGCAGACATTCAAAAGCGTTATCCTGACATCCCCAAAGAAGCCATCGAAGAACAAACGGCAGAAGAGACATGGGGTAACGACACCTACACGGTCAACGTCCATTACCAAGGCAAAGACCGTGATGGGTTTGTCGAACTGGCAATCCATAACCACAACCGCACAACCCACATTCCGTGGCGACACATGCAACAGATTAAAAATGAGATACTCGGAGAAGAACGTGAAGGCGTTCAAATCTTCCCAGCAGAATCTCGACTAATAGATACTGCTAACGAGTATTGGATGTATGTGTATCCAGCAGACTCAGCGCCAATG
>PVBE012792025.1_pt1 | contig 11560 bp, 11 predicted proteins | sample 1631181 | NCBI WGS metagenome assembly PVBE01 (sample SAMN08397723, study PRJNA350692) | Marine metagenome, whole genome shotgun sequencing project. | isolation source: water | place: Pacific Ocean | collected 2012-04 | reverse complement strand
CTAGAGGATTCGAACCTCTGACCCTCGGTTTAGAAAACCGATGCTCTATCCAACTGAGCTAAGGGCGCTCTAAATAAAAAAAAAAAAAATTATTTTAATCTATTATATTTAAAATTATCAGAATAACTTTTAATTTTAAATTTTTTTTCTTTTTCATTGATTAAAGTATAATCTAGTTTATTTTTTTCAACATATTGCAAAGCCTGTTCTAAACTATCAAACTGTAATTGTACCTGTTTATGTGTATTATCTGACTTTTGCCAACCCATTAATGGTTCTATACCTAAATTATTATCTTTTGGAAATTCTACAATCCAGTGTTTATATTTTGAAAGACCTGACTGTGTTGCAGTTTTAGTTGGTTTATAAATTTTTACTTTCATAAATTAATGGTCGGGGCGAGAGGATTTGAACCTCCGACATCTTGCTCCCAAAGCAAGCGCGCTACCAGACTGCGCTACGCCCCGTTAATATTTAAAGTAAGATTAATATAAATAAATATCAATATTAAAAGAGCAATATTTAACTAATTTTTTTTAATCTTGAATTAATTGATAAAATATAAATTAATAAAAAAAAAGAAATATATAATTCTATTATTTCACTTGTACGAATATGTAGTAAACTTGGTATGTATTTGCATTTAATATCAATACCAGGTGTGCCATAACATAAAAATTTATATGAGTTATCCAAAAGATAATAAAATAAACAAATTAATGATGTGGGAAAAGAATAAATTGTAGGATAAATAAATGATGTCAGTTTTTTTTGATTTAAAATATTCTTTTTATTTAAAAAAGGGCAAAAAATACCAGCAATTATAACAAAATAAGTTAGTAAAAGTCTGGGTTTTTGATCAAACCAACTATTTATATTGTGAAAGTTAGTCTCATACTGATCATTAATTTTTTTAAAAAAATTATTTGTTTCCCAATTAAACCATTGTTGACCCCAACTAATTTCTTCTCCAGCAAAATAAATTAAACCAATTAAAAAAAAAATAATAATAAAAAATAAATTTCTTAAATTTGAATTTTTTTTTAATTTTTTTAGGACTGAAAAAATTGCAACTATGGAAAAAAACAAAACAAAAAATGTTACGTTTTCAATAATTCCGCTCTCACCTTTAAAATAAGTAATAAAAAAATTTATATTTAAAAATTTAACAACAAAAATAATTAATGTTGTTAATATTGGAATAAAAAACCAAATCAATGGGTTTATATCATTTTTTTTTAAAATTTTATTAATTTGAAACATAGTTAATTATCAATAATATTGTTAATAATTTAAAGAAAAAAAAATGTTTAAAAATAAAAAAATTTATGTTGCACCTATGATGCAATACACAGATAGACATGATAGATATTTTTTACGAATAATATCAAAGAATGTAATTCTGTTTACTGAAATGATACCTACGAATGCAATTATATATGGAAACAAGAAAAAATTATTAGAATACAATCAGGGTGAGCATCCGATCATACTCCAAGTTGGTGGAAGCAGTCCAAAAGAAATATCACACTGTGCTCATATTGCAAAAAATGAATTTAAATACGACGGTTTTAATATAAACGTAGGTTGCCCAAGTAGTAAAGTAGAAAATGGTAGGTTCGGTGCATGTTTAATGAATGAACCTAAAATAATTGGAAAATGTATCAAAGAAATAAAAAAAAATACTAATATTCCAGTGTCAGTTAAATGCAGAATTGGTTTAGGTGAAAAACAAAATTATTTTTTTTTAAAAAAATTTATATCTTCTGTTTCAGAAAGTGGGTGTGAACAATTTTTTATACATGCAAGAAATGCTGTTCTTTCAAAATATAATCCAAAAAAAAATCGTACAATTCCCTCTTTAAATTATGAATTTGTTTATAGAATAAAAAAAGATTTTCCAGATCTAGAAATTATTATTAATGGTGGCATTGATAATATTTCTTCTATAAAAAATCATCTTAGTTTTGTTGATGGGGTCATGATAGGAAGAGAAATTTACAAAAATCCTTTTTTTCTAAAACAAATAGAAGAAGAAATATTTCATAATAAAAGTATAACAACTAGAAAAAAGGTTCTAGAAAAATTAATTCCTTATATTAAAAATGAAATGGAAAAAAATAAATCAAGTATACAAAGTATTACAAGACATACTTTTGGTCTTTTTACTGGAATAAAAGGATCAAAGAAATGGAAACAATACTTAAATAACATCAAATTTATGAAAGGTAATATTAAAGATATTATTCTAAATGGTGTTAAAAATATAAATGAATAAACAGTCTGAAATATTAATTTATACTTCAAATAATTGTGCATTTTGTAATTCTGCAAAAGAATTATTAACTAACAAAAAACTAAAATTTAAGGAAATAAATATATCAAAAAATAATAACTTAAAAGAAGAAATGATTAAAAAAACTAATGGTCTTATGACTGTTCCACAAATTTTTATTAATTCTAAACATATTGGTGGTTTTGAAGAATTAAATAAATTGACTTACTCTAAAAAACTAGATGGAATAATCAATAAATAAATTTATGAATTCTTTAAAAAAATTTATTATAAAAAATGAGTTAAATTTTCTTTATTTTTTTTTATTATTAGCAATATTCAATAATGTATCTCATTTTTTTAGAAAAAATTTATTAGGTGATAGAATAGATTTTTGGGATTTTCACGTTTATTGGTGTTCGGCAAATAAATTTATTAATGGAATAAATCCCTATGGTGGTGAAACAATTAAAAATTGCTTATCCCACTTTAATTTTGACTTATACTTTTCATACCCACCAATAGTTTTAAAGTTTTTATCTTTTTTAGGTTATTTTGATTTAAATACAGCAAAAATAATTTGGGTTTCTATAATTGGATGTTCTTTTTTTGTAATTATTTTTTATTTAAAAAAAATTTATGAGATACCAAAAATTTTCTTTTTTACTTTATTATTAATTTTTACAGGTGGAGGCCTTATTTGGGGTGCTTTGTTAGCAGGTAATATTTCTATTATCCTCTATGCAATTTTAACAGTTGGAATTTATTATTATTTAAATTCTACAAAAAATTATATTTATTACTTATCCGTTTCAATTGTATCATTAGCTAAATTTCCATTCTTAATTTTTTTTGCAATGCCATTTTTTATACATGGCTTTAAATATTCATTTATTAAATATTCATCTTTTGCAAAAAAAGATGGATCTGACAAATTAAGTGAGGGATATAAAGATACAAAAAAAGTTTTTTTTTACTTCTCTTTAACTTTAATTGTTTATTTTCTTCAATTTTATTTTGATAAAGAGCTCTTTATGAGTTTTGTTAATTCGACAAAATCTTATAGAGGCGAAGACTTTTTATTAATTCACGGAACAGGAATTGGTATTCACGGGTTGATTGATTTATATCAAAATATTTTATATCAAAAAACAAATTTAAGTTTTTTTAATCCTTCAGGATCTATTACTTTTCTTATACATATTTTTATTTCAGGAACATTTTTCCTTTCAGCATACTTTTTGTTTCAACCTGGACTTGTTAATGGTAGTAGGCAAAGATTGCTACGTGTAACTTTCTTTATTGCTATTTTTCTATGTTGTTTTCCAAGAATTTCTACTTATGATTTTTTTCTATTAATTGCTGCTTTTTTTTACATCATGAGAAATTCTAGTATGAGATTATTAAGTTTGAATTGGAATTGCATTGCCTGTTTATTAACAATATCTGTCTTAGCAATTTACGACTCAAGATATCCTGCTTTTATTATATCCTTTTTTCTATTTTTGTTTTTTTATTTACAAATTAAAAAAAAGGATCCTTTTTACTTAGATACTGTCATACCTAAAAAAAGCCCTCTGTATATCAAAGAACTTGATGATGATTGGGATTAATGTATTTTAAAAAAAACTAATAAAAAAGCTTCAATTTTAAAATTACTAATAATGCTCTAAAACCATCAATCCAAGATATCTTTTTTCCTTCTTCAAAAGTTCTCCCTTTATAAGAAATACTAACTTCAGAAATCTTCCAAGTTTTTTTTTTTAAAATTTTACAAACAAATTCAAAATCAAACATAAAATCATTTGAATTAATAACAATATTATCAATAACACTTCTTTTAAACATTTTGTAACAAACTGCAGCATCAGAGACTTTAGAAAGATATAAAATTGATATAAATTTTGAAATAAAAAAGTTAGCTAAAGCAAAAGATTTGTAATGATAATGACTAAATTTATGAAATCTATTACCAAGAACTATATCGTAACCTTTTTTTATTTCTTTATATAATTTATTAATATCTTTAGGAAAATATTCTAAATCACCATCTTGTATTAAAATTATATCATTAGATTTTGTATATTTTAATCCTTCAAGAACAGCTGAACCCTTACCCTCATTTTTTTCTTTTAAAACAACAGTTATATTAATTTCTTTTTTTTTCTTTATTAACCACTCTCGTGTTCCATCACTTGAAAAATCGTCAACTACAATAATTTTTTTTTTTATTTTAGGAGTATCTTTAATAATTTTTTTTAAAATTTGTTGTATTGAATTTATTTCATTAAAAACAGGTATGATAATTGATAGATTCATATAATAAATTTGGTGACCCCAACGGGACTCGAACCCGTGTTGCAAGAATGAAAATCTTGAGTCCTAACCGCTAGACGATGGGGTCAAAATTAAATATAAATTTTTTTTTAATCCATTTTTTAGTATTTATCAACTAAATAATATCTTTTTCAATAATTACATCTTCTATAATAGTTTCAAAATATACTTTATTTTTCCATAATGACCTTTTTACAGATCCAATAAAAGAAAATAAAGTTTTATTATAATTGCTTAAAATACTATTACCTAAAGAGCTATCCATTGCATAAAAGATAATTGCTTTTATGGTTTTTATTCCATCAGTGATGAAAAATGATAAATGTTTTTTAGTTTCTCCAACTAAGTTAGGTTTAATAATTTTAAGATTGGTAAATAAAAATTTAGGTTTTGGATTACCTAAACCATAAGGTGCAATATTATTAATTGAATCTATTAATTCATCATTTATAGCGTTTAAAGATATTGTTTCATCAAAAAAAAAACTTTTATTATTATGACTTTTATTTTCTTTTACATATTCTTCAAAAAAAGTTTGAAATAAATTTAAATTTTCTTCATTTATCGACAATCCAGCAGCCATTTGATGCCCTCCTCCGTTAACAATAATTTTTTTTTGTTTAGCTTTTAATATTAATAATCCAATATCAATACCTAAGATCGACCTACATGAACCTTTAAATATTTTTTTATTTCTTGTAAGAATTATAACAGGTTTATTGAACTTTTCTTTTAATCTACTGGCTACAATTCCTAACACACCTTCGTGCCAGTCTTTTCTAAAAATAAATAATGATTTATATTTATTTTTTTTTTCCTTATAAATTTTTTCTAATGCCTCTTCAAATACTTTGTCTTCAATTAACTTTCGTTGATAATTTAAAGTATTTAATTGTTTTACTAGTTTTTCCGCATGTTTTTCATCATTTGAAATTAATAATTGTTCGCCTATATTTGCTATGCCTATTCGACCCCCTGCATTTATCCTAGGTCCGAAAAAAAATCCTAAATCCTCTTCGTCAGGTTTTTTATTTAATTGTCCCTCATCAGCTAAAACTTTAAGTCCTAAATTAGAACGTTTTGAAAGAATTTTAAGACCTTGAAATACAAAAGTTCTATTTATATCAATTAATGGAACAACATCACATACTGTTGCAAGGGCTACTAAATCCAAATAGTTTGTAAGATTAGGTATTTTTTTAGATAAATTTATTTTTTTTATTAGCTTTTGAATAAAAAACAAAAAAATAAACACTAAACCAGCAGTGCATACGAAATTATATTTTGAATTATCAAATATTGTATTCGGATTTATTAAAATTAACTCATCAGAATGCTTTTCATTTGATTTATGATGATCAATTATTATTAAATCAATTTTATTTTTAAATACATATGAAATAATATCGTGCGAATTAGTTCCACAATCTAACATAATTAATAACGAAGTTTTTTCTGATTTAATTTTATCTATAGCTTTTTTATTCGGACCATAACCCTCAGTTATCCTGTCAGGTATATAGGAAAAAACTTCAATATTAAAAAATTTAAAATATTCTCTCAATAGAACTATTGAACTTAACCCGTCAACATCGTAATCACCTAGAATCGCAATTTTTTCCTTATTCTTAATTGCGTCTAAAATCCTATTTCCGCCTTTTTCCATATCATTAAAGATCGACGGATTAGGTAAATAAAAATCTAAAGTTGGTTTTAAAAAATTTTTTATCTCACTTATTTTTTTAAATCTCGTCGATAATAAGGTTGAAGAAATATTTGGTAGAGAATATTTTTGAGATATATTTAATATTAACCTTGGATCTAATTGTTTCTTAATCCAGTTCTTCTTTAGCAGTGAATCTTTCATATTATGAATAAATTATTCTTTTTTATTTTTTAAATTTATTTTTTTTAAAAACTATTTTCTTGGTTTTTGTAGAAATAATTAAAGAATGAGTTGTAAAAATATTTTTTTTTTTTTTTACACCATTTAAAAGATATCCATTAGTAACTCCGGTTGCTACAAATATTGAATCTTTTTTAACTAAATCATTTATTTGATATTTTTTTTTTAGATCCTTTACACCCATTTTAGTCGCTCTTTTTTTTTTCTCATTGTTATCAAAAACTAATCTACATTGCATTTGTCCATCAAGACATTTTAATGCTGATGCTGCTAAGACACCTTCTGGCGCTCCGCCAATTCCAACATAAATATCTATATTAAATTTTTTAATTGATGTAGAAATTGCTCCATATATATCTCCATCAGGTATTAAAAATTTTTTTCATTTTTTTTTTTTTACTATATCAAATATATCTTTATGTCTAGGTCTATCTAAAAAACAAACAACTAAATCTGTCATTTTTTTTTTTTTATAAAATGATAATTTTTCTAAAGTTTCATCCAATGGATTATCTAGATCTATGAAATTTTTTGGTAATCCTGATCCTACAGCTATTTTTTCCATATATACATCTGGGGCGTTTAAAAAACTATTTTTGTTTCCTAAAGCAATAACAGTTAATGCGTTTTTTTGATTATTTGCAGTAATTTTTGTCCCTTCAAGTGGATCAAGTGCTATATCAAAATTTAAACCACTTAATCCAGTTCCAACTTTTTCACCAATATATAACATTGGCGCTTTATCTCTTTCACCTTCACCTATAACAACTGTACCTTTAAAATCTATTTTATTTAATTCATATCTCATAGACTCTACAGCAGCTCTATCTGCAGAAGTTTCGTCTTTTTTACCAATAAAATTGTATACTGCGATAGCTGCTAATTGTGATACTTTTAATATTTTTGAATTATAATGAAATAAGTTTTTTTTATTCACATTAAAGATTTTACATAATTATTTTATACATGTAAAACCTGCATAATTATTGCTTTTTCTTTAACAAAATTACAATTATTTAATTTATTTGAAACCTTATCAACTGAACTTTTCTTGCAATTATGTGTAAGTATAATTACATTAAATAAATTTTTATTCAATTGTTCTTGAAATAATGACTTCATTGAAATTTTATAATTTTTTAAAATTGTTGTAATAGCAGCTATAGCTCCTGGTTTATCATAGACTTTAACTCTTATAAAATATAAATTATTATTTAGGCCATCATTTAAAATATTTATTTTTTTTAAGCCTTTATGTGGAATTCCATACATAAATTCGTATTCGTTTTTGATTGATAAATTTATTAAATCAGATATCACAGATATAGATGTTGGATCACCACCAGCGCCTTCTCCAATAAGAATAGTTTTATTGTTGTTATTGGCATCAATAATTATTGCATTTAAATTATTATTAACATTTGATAATTCTTTTTTTTTTGAAATTAAAAATGGTGAAACGATTAATTTTATTCTATTTTTGTCTAAATATCCTATCCCTAAAAGTTTTATTTTAAAACCTAATCGATCAGCAAAAAAAATATCTGCTTTTTCTAAATTTTCAATCCCTGAATGAATGGCTCTCTTTAAATCAATTTGTTTGTTAAAGGCTATTGAAGTTAAAATTATTATTTTATGTAGTGTATCCAAACCATTTAAATCATTATCTGATTTTTGTTCAGCGTATCCTAGGTTTTGCGCTTTTTTTAAAGATTTATTAAATTCATTATTTTCATCAAACATATTTGTCAAAATATAATTAGATGTTCCATTTAATATTCCTGTAATTTTATTTATTTTTATTCCATTAAAACTTTTTTTTAATGTTGATATAATTGGAATTCCACCAGCAACAGATGCTTCAAAACCTATTTTAACTTTATTTTTTTCTGCTAATTCTGCTAATTTGTAACCTTCATGAGCTATTAGTGATTTGTTTGCAGTAATTAGATTCTTTTTATTTTTTATTGCTTGATAACAAATTTTTTTTGCTATTCCTTTCTCTCCACCTATTAATTCTAAAACAGTATCAACGTTATCTTGTTTAATCATTTTTAATGGATTATTGAACCATTTATATTTATTTTTTGTAAAATTTCTTGTTTTAAATTTATTTTTAGCAAAAACACCAAGAATATTTATATTTAAACCAGATTTTTTTAAAAAAATATCTTTATTTTTTTCAATTAGTCTAATAGTTGATGTACCAACAGTTCCTAGCCCTGCAATAACAATGTTAAGGTTTTGTATCATTAAAAAAAAATTTAATAATGAATAAAGATTTCTGCTCTTCTATTTGCTGCTTCTAAACGTGGCATAATTTCAGCATACAAAGGGTTTGCATCTGACATAGCAATAAGTTCTATTGATTGAGAATTTAAGCCTATTGTAGAAAATTCTTGCATAACTTTTCTTGCTCTTTCTAATGAAATATTAAAATTTACTAATGCGTGTTTTGTTAAATCCATATCATAATTAGTTCTACTACTTGAATGCCCAACAATAACTATTTTTTTTCCTTCATTTTTATAAAATAAACTAGCAACTTCTTTTATTTTCGATATATCATTATCAGATAATTGGCTTGAACCATGGTTAAAAGTTACTCTTGCAACAGGTATTCCTCTTTCCTCTATTTTTTTCTCAATGACTCTAGTTTTTACAACATCATCTTGTTTTTTTATATTTGTTTTTTTTACTTCAACTTCTTTTGATGAATCTTTTTCTTTTTTATTAATTTGAGCTTTTAATCCTAAAATTTTTTCAATATCTTGTGGAGTGTAATACAAATCATTCTTTTTTATTTTATCTTCGACTTCATTAATTTGTTCTTTAGTTTTTATATCTTTTAATTGTCTTGCTATATTATGAAGTTCTTTTTCTTCATCACTTACACTTGCTTTATTATTTAAATTTGAACCATCTGGTTTGAAATTTTTAATTTCAGCTAATTTTGAGATTTGTATATCTCTTATAGCATTATTAGTATCTTTATAAGATTTAATATCTCTATATTTTTTTTTATTAAAATCTGGATCTATATTTGAAATTTCGCTTTCAATAACTGGTTCTACAGGTAAAGATTCTAATTGAGAATTATTTTCTAAATCTTTAATAATGCTTTTTTGTTCTTCCATTGATATTACAGGATCTGGTCTATTTGGAACATCTGCTAAGTTTGGATAATCACTGTCCCCTTGTAACCCTTCTACATTTTTAGATTTTTCATCATTTTTATCTTCATCAATATAAATTCTTTCCATGATTAAATCTTCTTCTTTAGATCCTTTACTTGAAGTTTTAACTATCTCACGTTCATCAGTCTCATTCTCCTTCTCCTTGTTTCTTTCAGATTTAGAAAAGAATTTATCATTAATCAAAGAACAATTTGAAAATAAAAAAATTGAACTTAATAATATTATTTTTAATGAATTCATAAAGATTAGTTAATTATAATTATTTAAATTTACAAGGTATTCTTGCTTAATTCTTTTTCAACCAAGCATTATGAGATTTTTTATGATATAAAGATAAATCATAATATCTTTGTGCTGATTTCTTTAAAAATTTTATTTCTTTATTATTTAATTTTCTTAAAAATTTTGCTGGTTTTCCTGCCCATAATTCACCAGACTTAATAATTTTTCCTTGTGTTAAAAGTGAGCCTGCTGCTAACATAGAGTTTTGTTTAATTACAGCACCATCTAAAATTGTAGATGACATACCTATAAGAACATTATCTGCAATCTTGCAATCATGTATAACACAATTATGTCCTATGGTAACATTTGAGCCAATTTGGGTACCATAACCATTTGTTGTACAATGAATCATAGTTAAATCTTGTATATTTGTATTAGAGCCAATTCTAATCTTTTCAACATCTCCTCTAATTACCACATTAAACCAAATGCTGGACATAGATCCAATTTTTACATCGCCAATAACATACGAACCAGCTGCAATAAAAACATCTTTTTCAATTTTTGGAAAGATATTTTTGTATTTCAATAGCATATTAGGTTAATAAAATAAATTAATTTAAGCTTATTACTAATTGATTATACTGTATTATGGAAAGACAGGATTAAAATTCAAACCTTCGTCCTCTTTGAAACTATACTTTAAATTCATATTTTGAATTGCTTGTCCTGCAGCTCCTTTAATTAAATTATCTATAACTGAGATTATAATTATTCTTCCTTTAATTCTATCTGGAAAAACGTTGAAAAAACAATAATTAGTGCCAACAACATCTTTTATTGTTGGAATTTGACTTAATTTTAGCATTTTTAAAAAAGTAAAATCCTTTTTTTCGAATAAATTTCTTATATTTTTAATATTTTTTCCTTTTTCTAATTTAATATAAATATTTGATGAAATACCTCTGTTAATTGGAATAACATGCGGTGTAAAACTTACATTTACTTTTTTTTTATCACTATAATTTGATATACATTTTTCAATCTCAGATAAATGTTTATGCTCTGCTATTTTATATGGTTTTATAGAATTACTAACTTCGCTGAAAAGATTCTCAGTAATACTTTTCTTACCAGCGCCTGAAATGCCGGACTTTGAATCTATAATTATATCTTTTGTTTGAATATATTTTTCTTTTACTAATGGTATTAAAGGAGATAATATTGAAGTTGCATAGCAACCAGGGTTAGCTATTTTTGTTTCAAATTTTTCGCTCTCATTATAATAATTTAAATTTTTTAAATGGTCCGCTATACCGTATACCCACTTTCCGTTAGTTAAAGAATTAACTCTAAAATCATTAGATAAATCAATCACACATATATTTTTGGGTATTTTTGCGATTATTTTTTTACTTTCTCCAGTTGGAAGGCATAAAAAAATAACATCTACTTCTTTCCAATCTACTTGGCTAAATTTTTTTAATTTTGGATAATTTTTAAAATTTAGGCCTGGGTAAAAATCTGATATTTTTTTTCCATAGTTTGATTTTGAAATTAAATACCTAATTTCAACTTTTTTATGGAAACTTAATAATCTAATAAGTTCAATACCGGTGT
>PVBE012812730.1_pt1 | contig 11561 bp, 10 predicted proteins | sample 1631181 | NCBI WGS metagenome assembly PVBE01 (sample SAMN08397723, study PRJNA350692) | Marine metagenome, whole genome shotgun sequencing project. | isolation source: water | place: Pacific Ocean | collected 2012-04 | reverse complement strand
AGCGTCGGCCCGGTGACGATGAGGTCGTTGAGGGCCTCGAAGATCCCGTAGGAGTCGTTCTCGGCGAGACTGCGCCGCGCATCGAGGCCGAGCGCGCGGGCTCGCGCCAGCGTATCGGGCGTGATCAAAGAGCCCGCATTGGCTTCGGTCCCGTCGATGCCGTCGGTGTCGCAGGCGATGGCGAAGACGCCGGCATGGCCGTCTAGCGCGACCGCGAGCGCCAGTGCGAACTCGCCGTTGCGCCCGCCGCGGCCCTCGCCGCTGACCGTGACCGTGGTCTCTCCGCCCGAGATGAGGACCACGGGCGGCGGGGCCGGCTGGCTGAATCGGGCCGTCTGGCGGGCGATCGCGGCGTGCACGAGCGCGACATCGCGCGTCTCGCCCTCGATCGAATCGCCGAGGATCAAGGGGGCAACGCCGGCGCCCCTCGCTACCTCGGCTGCGGCCTCGAGGGCGTCCTGCGGGGTCGCGACAAAGGCGAGCTCGGCGCCGCGCAGGCGCGAATCCTCGGGCTTCGGGGTCTCGTCCGCGGCCGTCTCGAGATGGGAGACGACGTTGACGGGCCCGGTGATGCGGTACTTTTCTAGGATCGCGCGGGCGTTGGCGAAAGTCGAGGGATCGGCCACCGTCGGGCCCGAGGCGATCACCGCGGGATCGTCGCCGGGAACGTCCGAGATGACTAGGGTGGCCATGCGCGCCGGCGCCGCGGCCGCGGCGAGGCGCCCCCCCTTGATGGCCGAGAGGTGCTTGCGCACCACGTTCATCTCCGAGATGGTCGCGCCCGACCTCAACAGCGCTCGGCTCACCGCCTGCTTGTCGGCGAGCGTGAGCCCCGGGGCCGGGAGCGCCATCAGCGCCGAGCCGCCGCCCGAGATTAGACAGATGACGAGATCCGCTTCGCTCAGGCCGCGCACCATCTTGAGGATGCGCCTCGCCGCCGCCTCGCCCGCGGCGTCGGGAACCGGGTGGGCCGCCTCGATCACCTCGATCGACCGGCAGGGCACCGCATGGCCGTAGGCGGTGACAACGAGCCCGCTCAAGGCCCCCTGCCAATGCTCCTCGAGGGCGTGGGCCATGGTGGCAGCGGCCTTTCCGGTGCCGACCACGAGCGTGCGCCCGCTCGGAATCGGCGGCAGGTGCCGGGCGATGGCGTGGCGCGGATCCGCGGCCGCTACCGCGGCGTCGAACATTCGCCTGAGCAGTGCCGCGGGGTCGGAGACGGTGATCCGGGTCATCGCGTGCGAAACCTCGCCGGTCCGGCGCGTCGTCGCGGTTCGGGCGCAGGCGACGCCGGCTCCGGCCTGCGTGGGTCAAGCTTGCTCATGTCCGCCTTATAGCGACAGGCCGTGCAGCGGTCCATGGGGGGCTAGCCTTCCGATCTGCAAGCGCCTACATCTAGTCCTGTCGCGGTTTGACGAGAGAGGAGGCACGAGATGGACGATCGCACCGACGTGCAGAATATAGATCTCATGAACCTCGCGGGCTTTTGCCGCAACTGCCTGTCGAAGTGGTATCGCGCTGCGGCCGACGAGCGGGGGATCGCGCTCACCTACGACGATGCCCGCGAGATCGTCTGCGGCATGACTTATTCCGAGTGGAAGGCTAAGTACCAGACCGAGGTCACCCCCGAACAGGCTGAGACCTTCGCGAAGTCCGGCCACTGATCTCGGTGAGCAAATGACCGGACCCAGCAGGCCATTCGTTTGCGAGGTGGGCCGAGCGCGACCGCGCGTCGCGGCGTATGCGGCGAAAGCCGAGCTTTTGGGAAGTCCGCGCCCGGGAACTTAAGGGATTATCGGACGAGCCCGTTCGTTGCCTCGTCGGCATGAGGCGCGACGCAAGCGCCGCTCGCCGCAGGTGTTGCGCCGGCCGGCTCGTTCCGACTATCGTGCCGCGCGAAATCATCTGATCGCCCGCCACGCCAATGGCGCATGCGGCAAGTGCAACGACAACGACTGAAGAGGCGGCCCGGCATGCCCGACGTTGGCGGTATCGCGGCGGAGCGCTTGCGCTCCTTCATCGAACGGATCGAGCGCCTGGAGGAGGAGAAGGCGGCGCTCACGGCGGACATCCGAGAGGTCTACGCGGAGGCCAAGGCCGCGGGCTTCGATGCCCGAACCATGCGCCAAGTCCTGCGCTTGCGCGCACTCGAGGCGGGCACCCGGCGCGAGCAGGAGGAACTGCTGGAGCTCTACAAACGCGCGCTGGAGATGTAGGGCCCACCATCGAGGCGATCGAGAAATCCTGACGCGACGAGCTCGCGCCGGTGGACCGCTGTTGCTCACGCCTGAGTCCGTCGCGAAAAAAGTCTCTTGTCTTTGGTCCGGTGTGACTTCTCGCGGATTCGGGAAGCGCCGGCCCTTGGCCACGCCGGCCGGCGGCCGCGCCCGAGCAGTGGCGCGACGTGCTATGCGTCCAGCAGACCCAACAGGTGGGCAACGACAACACCGTGCGCTACCGGGGCCGCGTCCTGCAAATCCCGCCCTCGTGCCTGCGGCCCCACTTCGCCAAGGTCATGGTGCGGGTACACGAATACCCGGACGGCGCCCTCGCGCTGTTCTGGGGGCCGCACCGCATTGCCGACTTCCCCGCGCCTGGCGCGCCGGGCCTTCGGGAACAGGCCGCGTGATCCGTTTCGACGCCGGCCAGGCCCGTGGACCTGTGGACAACGCTCCGCCTTGCCCACAACCCCGCAGGTCCCACACCAACAGAAGCGGTCAATTGACGCGCTACATAAATCGGCCAACTTGACGCGTCACCTACACCTAACGCTCGGGTCAAATGAAAAGATGATTCACTCACCCGGGCGGTTTGCCGTAGAGAGCGTCCAGGCGCGCGCCATAGGCCTCGCGGACCGCGTGCCGGCGCACCTTGAGGGTTGGCGTCATCTGCCCGTTGGCGATGGAAAAGGGTTCCGGCGCGATGGCGAAGTGGCGCACGCGCTCGAGGATCGAGAGCCGCGCGTTGGCGCGTTCGACCGTTGCCGCTAGGGCCTGGTGGAAGGCCGCGTCGTCGGCCAACGTCGCGAGATCGCAGGGCTTTCCGTTGCTCTCCGCCCAGCCTTCCATGAACTCGGTGTCGGGCACGACCAGCCCCACCAGGTACGCCCGGTAGTCGCCGTAGACCATCGCCTGGGCGATCTCGGGCTCGTGGGTGAGAAACCCTTCCACCCGGAGCGGCGAGAGCGAGTCGCCGCCCGAGTTCTTGATGATGTCCTTCTTGCGGTCGGTGATCATGAGATACCCGTCCGCATCGAGCTCTCCGATATCGCCTGTAAAGAGCCAGCCCTCGCGCAGCGCCTCTTCGGTGGCCTCGGCATTGTTCCAGTAGCCCTGCATCACCAGCTCGCCCCGGATCAGGATCTCGCCGTCCTCGGCGATCCGCACCTCGACGTCGTTCAGGGGCGGGCCGACGGTGTGGATCCTGATGCCCTCGGGTGGGTTGACGCTAACCACGGGGGCGCTCTCGGTCTGCCCGTATCCCTGCAGCACGGTCATCCCCAGCGCCGTGAAGAAGACCCCGACGTCGTATGTGAGCGGCGCGCCGCCCGAGATTAGCGCTTTGAGCCTGCCGCCGAATCGGGCGCGGACCCGCTCGCGCACCAGCCGGTCGACGATGCCATCGAGCACGCGTTCGAAGCCCGAGAGGCCGGCCGGCTCCTCGTAGGCGCGCCGGCCCAGCGAGATGGCAGCGTGAAAGAGCTTGGCCTTGAGGCCGCCGCCTCGCTCGACGTCGCGGCGGATGCGCTGGTGCATGGTTTCGTAGAGCCTGGGGACCGCGGTCATCAGGGTCGGGCGCGCCTCGGCGAGGTTCGTCGACAGGTGCTCGATCCCCTCGCAATAGTAGATCTGGGCGCCGATGGAGACTGGGAAGAACTGACCCGCGGTGTGCTCGTAGGAGTGCGACAGCGGCAGGAAGGAGAGGAACACCTCGTCGTCGAGCCCGAGGGTCGACAGTCGGTCACGTGCGCCGTGGCAGTTGCTCAGGATTGCACCGTGGCTGAGCATCACCCCCTTGGGCACGCCCCCGGTTCCCGAGGTGTAGATCAGGCATGCGGTGTCGGTCCGCTTCCAGGCCTGAGCCCTTTCGGCGATCCGCCCGAGCACGGCCGGCGGCACCTCGCGCTCGTTGCCGACGAGGGCATCCCAGCCGACCAGCGTGAGCTCGTCCAAACCGGCCGCCGCGACGGGCTCGATCGTGATCACGAACTCCAGTGCTGGCGCCCGCGCCGCTGCCGCGAGAAGGCGCTCGCCCAGCGCGGTGGTCGAGACCACTGCCCCCTTGGCGGCGCTGTCGGTCAAGACGTGCAGGTGATCGTCCGCGGTGTTGGTGACGTAGGCGGGCGTCGAGATGCCGCCGAGCGTCATGATCGCGACATCGGCGATCAGCCATTCGGGCCGGTTCTCCGAGAGGATCACCACCCGGTCTCCGGGCCCGACGCCGCGCTCCTCGAGCGCGACGGCTAGGCGCGAGACCTTGTTGCCTACCTCGCGCCAGCTCAAGGGCCGGTACGCCCCCTTGGATTTTGCCCACAGGAACGGCTTGTCCGCCAGGCGCTCGGCCTGCTCAAAGAACATCGCCGCGAGGTTGGGCCAGGTGCTCGCGTTCGTCCCCATGTCTCTCCCTGCTCCTACGCCCGTTCCGTCGGCGCTTGGCAACCGCGACGACTGGACCCATATCGATGGGAACCCCGATAATAGGCAATCGCGACCGCCTTCACCAATCCCGACGAGTCCAATTCCAACCAGTCGAGCCGAGGTGAGCATGAACAGACTGCCTGAATGGGACCTCGGCGACCTCTATGCCGGGCCCGATTCAGCCGCCCTCGACGACGATCTCAAGACGGCCGACCACGACGCGCGCGCTTTTGCCACGGAGTTCAAAGGCCGCGTCGCCGGCCTCGACGGCGACGCGCTGGCCGCGGCGGTCTGGCGCTACGAGGAGATCGAGGCGCGCCTGGGCCGGGTGATGACGTTCGCGCAGCTGCTGTTCTCTGGCGACGCCGCTGCCGCCGCGCGCGGGTGCTTCCTCCAGACCATGCGCGAGAGGGTGACGGCGATCTCCAACCACGTGCTGTTCTTCACCCTCGAGATCAACCGGATCGAGGACGGCGCGCTCGAGGGGAAACTCTCCTCCTCCGCGCTCGCCCGCTACCGGCCGTGGCTCAGGGACCTGCGCGCGTTCCGGGCGCATCAGCTCTCGGACGAACTCGAGGAGTTGCTGCACGAGAAGGCGGTCGCCGGGCGCAACGGGTGGATGCGCTTGTTCGAAGAGACCATGGCCCAGGCTCGCTTTCCCGTCGACGGCAGGGAGCTTACTTCGAGCGAGGTCCTCAACCTGCTCTCCGACCGCGATCCCGCCATGCGCAAGGCCGCGGCCAAGTCGTTCGGCAAGGTCCTGGGCGAGAACGTGCGCCTGTTCGCGCTGATCACCAACACGTTGGCCAAGGACAAGGAGGTCGAGGACAAGTGGCGACGCTACGCGAAGCCGGTGTCGGCGCGCAACCTTGCCAACCACGTCGAGGACGAGGTGGTCGACGCCTTGGTGGGCTCGGTCAGGGCCGCGTACCCGGCGCTCGCGCACCGCTACTATGCGCTCAAGGCCGGCTGGATGGGCCAGGACCAGCTCGATTACTGGGATCGCAACGCGCCGCTCCCCGACGACGACGATCGGCAGATCCCCTGGGACGAGGCGCGCGAGCGGGTGCTCGGGGCGTATGCCGGCTTCTCGGGCGAGATCGCCGAGGTTGCCGCCGTGTTCTTCGACAAGCCCTGGATCGACGTGGCGCCGCGTCCCGGCAAGGCGTCGGGTGCCTTCGCCCATCCCGCGGTACCGAGCGTGCATCCCTACATCCTGCTCAACTATTACGGCAAGGCCCGCGACGTGATGACGCTCGCCCACGAGCTCGGCCACGGGGTCCATCAGGTGCTGGCGGGGGGGCAGGGATACCTGATGGCGGGAACGCCGCTGACGCTGGCCGAGACCGCTTCCGTCTTCGGCGAGATGCTGACGTTTCGCAGCCTCCTCGATGGGGCCGAGGAGGCGCGCCGCCGGGTGATGCTCGCCGCCAAGGTCGAGGACATGCTGAACACCGTGGTCCGTCAGGTGGCGTTCTTCGATTTCGAGCGTCAGATGCACGACGAACGCCGCGCCGGCGAGCTCAGCATCGACCGCCTGGGCGAGATTTGGTTGGGAATCCAGACCGAAAGCCTGGGCCCGGTGTTTCGCTTCGATGAGGAGTACCGCAACTACTGGTCGTATATCCCTCACTTCATTCATTCGCCCTTCTACGTCTACGCCTACGCCTTCGGGGACTGCCTGGTGAACTCACTCTACGACGTTTACCGTGAGGGCCACGAGGGCTTCGAGGGCAAGTACGTGGAGATGCTGAAAGCGGGCGGCACGCTGCGTCACAAGGAGCTTCTGGCGCCGTTTGGCCTGGACGCGACCGACGCCGATTTCTGGAAGCGAGGTTTGGGCGTGATCGAGGGGTTCATTAATGAGCTTGAGAAGACTTTCTGAGCGGCGGGCGCTCCGGAGCCGGAGCGGATGACCGGGGAGCCGCGGACCGGAACGCTGGGTGGGCGCGTCAAGCGCTACGCCAAGGTCTCGGCGAGAATGGGCGGGGTCGCCGCGAGGTTCGTCGGCGGCCACTACCTCGGGCGGCTACGACCCGGTGCTGGGTGCCGCCGACCTCACTGCGGCGCTCGGCGGCCTCAAGGGGCCGCTGAGTGAAGGTCGCGCAGATCATGTCGACGATCCCGGACGCGCTGCCCGAGACCTTCGCCCACCAGCTCGCCGAGCTCCAGGCGAACGCGCCGCCGATGGGCTGGCCGTTCGTGAGGCGGCGCATGCAGGCCGAGCTCGGCCGCGGCTGGCAGGAGCGCTTCGCCGATTTCGAGCACAGCTCGGCCGCCGCCGCCTCGCTGGACCAGGTGCACCGGGCGGCCGCCCCGGGCGGGCGGGCGCTCGCCTGCAAGCTTCAGTATTCGGACATGCGCTCGGTGGTCGAGGCGGACCTGCGCCAGCTCAAGATCGTGTTCGCGATCTGGCGCCGTTACGACAACGCGGTCGACCCTTCCGAGATGCACGCCGAGCTGTCGGAGCGGCTGCACGAGGAGTTGGACTACGAGCGCGAGGCGCGTCATATGGGGCTCTATACCCACATGCTGAGGCGCGAGCGCGCGGTCCACGTGCCGGCGGTGCTGAACGAGCTTTCGACCGGGCGGCTGTTGACCATGACCTGGCTCGACGGCGCCCCGCTGATGGCCTACCTCGAGGAGTAGCCCTCGCTGGAGAGCCGCAACCGGGTCGCGCTCAACATGTTCCGGGCTTGGTACGTGCCGTTCTAAGGCTTTGGCGTGATCCACGGCGATCCGCATCTTGGCAACTACACGGTGCGCCCCGACGACGCCATCAACCTCATGGATTTCGGCTGCATCCGCATATTCCCGCCCGATTTCGTCAAGGGCGTGCTCGACCTCTACGAGGCGCTCAAGCACGACGATCAGGCGCTCGCCGTCTCGGCCTACGAGATTTGGGGGTTCCGGGGCCTGTCGTGGGAGGTGATCGAGGTCCTCAACATCTGGGCGCGGTTCGTCTGCGCGCCTTTGATGGAGGACCGCGCCCGGCGCATCCAGGAGACCGAGAGCGGTGTCTACGGGGCGCGCGTGGCGGCGAAGGTGCATCGCGAGCTGCGTCGGGTCGGTGGGGTCAAGCCGCCGCGCGAGTTCGTGCTCATGGACCGCGCCGCGATCGGGCTGGGTTCGGTTCTCCTGCACCTCAAGGCAGAGATCAACTGGTATCGTCTGTTCGAGGACCTGACCCGCGACTTCGACGCGGCGCGCGTCGCCAGGCGTCAGCACCGGGCGCTCAAGGCGGCCGGTCTCGCCACCTCTTCCTGAGCGCGGTTCTTGGATCGGTACAAAATCCAAAGTGTTGATCTCCCTCAATGCTAAGCCCTGGCAAAGCTGGAATAGTCCGGCGCGGAGGAGTAAGGTGCATCCTCTTCGTTAAGACTGTATTCCTTTTGTTCTGACTACCGAATCACAGGGCGGCGCAAGAACATGAAACTCGCTATCCCCAAGGAACGGCGTCACCATGAGACGCGGGTCGCGGCCTCGCCGGAGACGGTGAAGAAGCTGGTGGGTCTCGGCTTCGAGGTGGCCGTTGAGCGCGATGCGGGCGCCGCCGCCTTGATCCCGAACGATCAGTTCAAGGACGCGGGCGCCACCATCGCCGACGACCTCGCGGCCGTGCTCGACGGCGCCGACGTCGTCTTCAAGGTCCAACGCCCGTTGACCGGCCAGGAGGGCGATCCCGACGAGCTCGGCCCGGTGAAGGAGGGGGCCATGCTGGTCGGCATGCTCGCCCCCTATGCCGACCGGGCCATCATCGACGCCTACGCCGAGAAGAAGGTGGACGCCTTCTCGCTCGAGCTGGCGCCTCGCATCACGCGGGCCCAGGCGATGGACGTGCTGTCCTCGCAGGCGAACCTCGCTGGCTATAAGGCGGTGCTGGACGGCGCCAGCGAGTTCGGCCGGGTTTTTCCGATGATGATGACGGCGGCCGGCACGGTGCCGCCGGCGCGGGTGCTGATCCTGGGGGCGGGCGTCGCCGGCCTGCAGGCCATCGCCACCGCAAGAAGGATGGGCGCCATCGTCTCCGCCACCGACGTCCGGCAAGCGGCGGGCGAGGAGGTGCGCTCGCTGGGCGCCACCTTCCTGGAGCCAGAAATGGAGGAGGTCGAAGACGGCCAGACCGAGGGCGGCTACGCCAAGGAGATGAGCGAGGAGTACCGCAAGAAGCAGGCGGCGTTGGTCAGCCAAGCGCTGACCAAGACCGACATCGCGATCTGCACCGCGCTCATCCTCGGCAAGCCGGCCCCGAGGCTGATCTCGGCGGATCAGGTGAAATCGATGAAGCCGGGCGCGGTGATCGTCGACCTTGCCGCCGCGCAGGGCGGCAACTGCGAGCTTTGCGAGGTGGGCAAAGTGGCGGTCAAGCACGACGTCACCATCGTCGGCCACGAGAACGTGCCGGCCCGGCTGCCGCTGGCCGCGAGCATGCTCTATGCCAAGAACCTGCTCAACTTCATCATGCCGCTGGTCGATGCCGAGACCAAGTCGCTGAAAGTCGACTGGGAGGACGAAATCGTCAATGGAACCGCGCTCACCCGCGGGGGCGCGGTTGTCCATCCATCATTCATGGGCAAGGGAGAATAGGTGATGGACGCATTACAAGTCGCACAGGCGGCGGCGAGCGCCGCCGAGGCCGACATCCTCATTTTCTTCCTGACGGTGTTCGTGCTGGCGGTGTTCATCGGCTACTACGTGATCTGGAACGTGACCCCGGCGCTGCACTCGCCGCTGATGTCGGTGACCAACGCGATCTCCAGCGTGATCATCGTCGGCGCGCTGATCGCCGCGGGTCCGGTCGAGGTTCACTTTTCGAAGGTGATCGGGTTCGTCGCCGTGATGCTGGCCTCGGTCAACATCTTCGGTGGGTTCATCGTCACTCAGCGCATGCTGCAAATGTTCAAAAAGAAGAGCTAGGCGAGGAGGACTAGAACCGTGACTCCAGAAATCACCGCGCTCGCCTACCTGGTCGCGGCCGTCCTGTTCATCATGGCCTTGAGGGGCCTGTCGTCGCCGGAGACGGCGCGGACGGGCAACGTCTACGGCATGATCGGCATGATGATCGCCATCGTCGTGACGCTGTTGGGCCCGGGCGTCGTCGGCTACACCTTCATCGCCGCCGGCGTGCTGATCGGCGGCGCGGTCGGCACCGTGATAGCACTTAGGATCCAAATGACGGCGTTGCCGCAGCTGGTCGCCGCCTTCCACAGCCTGGTCGGCGTTGCCGCCGTGCTCGTCGCCGCGGCGGCGCTCTACCGGCCCGAGGCCTACGGCATCGGGGTGGTCGGCGACATCAAGGTCGCGAGCCTGATCGAGATGAGCATCGGCACCGCCATCGGCGCCGTCACCTTCTCAGGCTCCGTGGTGGCGTTTGCCAAGCTGCAGGGCCTGGTTTCTGGTTCGCCGCTGGTGTTCCCGGGCCAGCACCCGCTGAACGCGCTCTTGGCACTGGTGATGCTGGCTGCCACCGTCTGGTTCTGCGCCACCGAGTCCTACGAGGCTTTCTGGGCGCTGACCGCGCTCGCCTTCCTCATCGGCTTTCTGATCATCGTGCCGATCGGCGGCGCCGACATGCCGGTCGTGGTCTCGATGCTCAACTCGTATTCGGGCTGGGCGGCCTGTGGCATCGGGTTCACGCTCGGGAACACGCTCTTGATCATTACCGGGGCGCTGGTCGGTTCCTCGGGCGCCATCCTCAGCTACATCATGTGCAAGGGGATGAACCGCTCGATCTTCCACGTGCTGCTGGGCGGCTTCGGCACCGAGAGCAGCGGCCCGGCCGTGCGCACCAGCGACCGCGCCTTTAAGTCCGGCAGCGCCGAGGACGCGGCCTTCATCATGGGCAACGCCGGCAAGGTCATCGTGGTGCCCGGCTACGGCATGGCCGTGGCCCAGGCCCAGCACGCGGTGCGCGAGATGGCGGACGCGCTCAAGGCCGAGGGGGTCGAGGTCCAGTACGCCATCCACCCGGTGGCGGGGCGCATGCCGGGCCATATGAACGTGCTCCTGGCCGAGGCCAACGTGCCCTACGACGAGGTCTTCGAGCTCGAGGAAATCAACCACGAGTTCACCACCGCCGACGTCGCCTTCGTGATCGGCGCCAACGACGTGACCAATCCGATCGCCAAGACCGATCCCTCGAGCCAAATTTACGGCATGCCGATCCTCGACGTCGAGAACGCCAAGGCGGTGCTGTTCGTCAAGCGCTCGCTGGGTGTCGGCTACGCGGGAGTGGCTAACGAGTTGTTCTTCCGCGACAACACGATGATGCTCTTTGGCGACGCCAAGAAGATGACCGAAGGGATCGTTCAGGCCCTCGCCGCTTAAGAGATCGCGCGTGGGCGAGCGCGAACGGGTGAGGCGCGTGGGGGACCGTCGAGCGAAGGCTTTGTCGCTCCGCGGTCAGGGTTGCTGAGGCGCGCGGGTGGTGGAATGCGTGGCAGAGACGAGCGCAGGCTGCGGTCGAACCCTAAGTGGTTCGGATAGAGGCCCTTGTGCCGATCGGTGTTGCGCGCCGCGAGGGACAAGGTTCGTGCAGTCGATATAATGTGAACGGCTTATACTTGGTTAGAGGGCATTTTTTATTATGTGCTTTCTTAGTTCTTCTTTCCCCGCGTCAGACAGGTAATCCGAAGATCCGACGAACGCATCGGCTGCCCGGCCACGGCCGTTCGGTCGAGATTCGTCGCTCAGGGCCGCGGCCAGTCGGCTCAGCTCCCGCGAGAGTCCGTCCCTCTCCTCGCAGAGTCGGTTGAACTGCACGTCGCACGTAGGTATGGGTGGCGAATAGTTTCGAATTTCTTCGAATATATTTGCCTTTTTGCTTTCTAGATGCTGTCGAGTCCGCTTTCATATTTGAGATATCGACGTCTGTCCCGATGGTTTTTTCATGTAGCTCAATGACTATCAATCCGTGTCTTTATT
>PVBE010471010.1_pt1 | contig 11563 bp, 11 predicted proteins | sample 1631181 | NCBI WGS metagenome assembly PVBE01 (sample SAMN08397723, study PRJNA350692) | Marine metagenome, whole genome shotgun sequencing project. | isolation source: water | place: Pacific Ocean | collected 2012-04 | reverse complement strand
GGGATCAATATCGGCACCTTCCATGCCTGTCACAATACACCCCGTGGTTACGGGCTGTCCAAACAGCTCCTCGGGAGATGGGTCCGCAAGCTCCACGGCCGGGTTGCCGTATCCCCGGCGGCCATGGGATTTGTCAGCCGGCACTTCCCCGGCGACTACCGTATTATCCCCAACGGTGTTGACCTGGAGCGCTTTTCCCCCCAGGCAACCCCCAGGGAGGAATTTCGAGACTGGAAGCAGAATATCCTCTTCGTGGGCCGGCTGGAAAAACGAAAGGGTCTGGACTATCTCCTGGGCGCCTACCGGCGGCTCAAGAGGGAACTGCCCGATATCCGCCTGATCGTAGTCGGGCCGGGGGCCAAACAGCGCAGCAGCTATGAAAAACAGGTTGCGGAAAGCGGGCTCCGGGATGTCGTGTTCACCGGACCTGTCCCCTACGAGGATTTGCCCGGCTATTACGCCTCCGCCGACCTTTTCTGTGCCCCGGCCACCGGGGAGGAGAGTTTCGGTATTGTGCTGCTGGAGGCCATGGCCTCGGGCCGGCCGGTTGTCGCCTCGCGGAACGAGGGCTACTGCCAGCTGGTGACCCACGATGTCGAGGGATTGCTCTTCCCCCCCAGGGAAGAGGAGGCGCTGGCTCAAGCCCTGCGCCTCCTTCTCACCGATAGGGACCTGGGGAAGGAGATGGGGGCCCGGGGCCGGCACAAGGCCCAGGACTACAGCTGGGAGAAAATTGCCCGGATGTCGGCGGTGTTCTATCTGGAGAAGATGAGTGGTTCACGTGAGCAAGTTCCTACACTGGCACCGGTCTGAGTTTTGAAGTTATCTGAGGTTCGACGCACAGTTTCACACCGCCTCACGGGGCATCCGGCCCGCCTATTGGCAAGGACCTCCATAGCTCCCGACACCCTTACCTGGATAGGCCTGGGGATAAGCCTGGGGGCGGCGGCGGCCCTGGCGACGGGACGTTTCCCCCTGGGAGGAGGCCTGCTGCTCCTCGGCGGAATGTTCGATATGCTCGACGGCGCCCTGGCCCGAACGACGAACCGGACCACCCGTTTGGGGGCCCTCCTCGATTCCACCCTGGACCGGCTGTCCGAGTCAGCGATTTTCTTTGGGCTCCTGCTGTTCTATACCGCACAGGGCTCGGTGTGTGGGATCCTTCTGGTCAATGCCGCCCTGGTGGCATCGGTCATGGTGAGCTATATCAAGGCCCGGGGCGAGGGGCTGGACCTGGAGTGTAAGGTGGGCTTCCTAACCCGTGAGCTGCGGGTCCTGGTACTGGTCCTGGGGCTCTTCCTGAATCAGGCCCTTATCGCCCTGGCGGTCATCGCCGTGTTCGGTTCAGCCACTGTGGCCCAACGTTTTCTACATCTCCGGCAGATGGACAGGAAACAAAGAGATTGATTTTTGACGTCACGGCTGTCCCGTGGCATACTATAGCACGGGTCTTTCGAGCCCGGGAAAACCATAAGCAGCGGAGTTAGCTATGCCAGCAATGGCCATAATAGGTGGTCAATGGGGAGATGAGGGCAAGGGCAAGGTAGTGGACTACGTGGCCCAAAAAGCCTCGATGGTGATCAGATTCTCCGGGGGGAACAACGCCGGGCACACGGTGGTCAACGACAAGGGCGAGTTCCGGCTCCATCTGATCCCCTCGGGCATATTCTATCCCGGGGTAAACTGCCTCATCGGCAACGGCGTGGTCATCGACCCGGGAAGCCTTCTGGAGGAGGTGGACCACCTAAACGAGAGAGGGGTGGATACCTCCCATCTCGTCATCAGCAACCGGGCCCATATCATCATGCCCTATCACACCCTTCTCGATGGTATCGAGGAGGACGCCCGGGGGGATGACGCCCTGGGCACCACCCGTCGGGGAGTGGGTCCCGCCTATGTGGACAAGACGGCCCGCCTGGGGATCCGCGCCGGTGAACTGCTGGATAAAAAGGATTTCCTCGACCGGCTACGTTTCGTCCTCAACAATAAAAACCAACTGCTGACCAAGATCTATGGGGCCCCGCCCCTGGTCCTGGAGGACATCTATGACCAGTACTGCGCGTACGGGCAGCGCCTGGCCCCCTTCCTCAGGGACGTGGACCAGATGGTGGAAGAGGCCCTCCAACAGGGTGATCTGGTGATCCTGGAAGGGGCTCAGGGCACCCTCCTGGACATAGACTTCGGGACATATCCCTTTGTAACCTCGTCCTCCCCCGTGGCCGGCGGAGCCTGCATCGGGATGGGACTGAGCCCGCGCCGGATCGATATTATCGTGGGCGTTTTCAAGGCCTACACCACCCGGGTGGGGAGCGGACCCATGCCCACCGAACTCATGGATAAGACGGGGTCCCTTATCCGGGAGCGGGCCCAGGAATACGGCGCCACCACGGGCAGGGCCAGGCGTTGCGGCTGGTTCGACGGCGTGGCCGCCCGGTACAGCAACCGGATCAACGGTTTTACTGGGTTGGCCCTGACCCGCCTGGATGTCCTGGATATCCTGCCCCGGATCAGCATCTGTACGGGATACACATTGGATGGAAAACCCGTGGACGGCTTTCCGGCAAGCGCCTCCATCATGTCCCGGTGCCGGCCGGTCCTTGAGGAGCTGCCCGGATGGGAAGCCCCTACCTCCTCCATTCGCCGCTTTGAAGACCTCCCGCCTCAGGCCCAGGCCTATGTGAAAAGGCTGGAAGATGTGGCGGGCTGCCCCATTAGCCTCATCTCCGTGGGGCCGGAGAGGGAGCAGACCATGGTGCTCTCACCCCTCATTTAGTATCGCCGCCGTCGGGGCCCGGAGACCGGCGTGCCTCCTGCCCTCAAGTTATCTCTGGAACGGTTCCCGATTCGGGAAGATGACCCGGACCGATCGAGGAAGTGGGGGCCGGGGAGTTTAAAAAACGCCATGGTGAACAGGGGACTGATTTGACCCTACCGGACGAAAAAGGATATTTCGGCGCCTACGGCGGAGAGTTCGTCCCGGAGACCCTGGTGCCCGCCCTGGGTGAACTGGCCGGCGCCTACGGGGAGGCCAAAAGCGACCCCGCCTTCTGGGAGGAATACGATTCCCTGTGCCGGGTCTTTATCGGCCGCCCCACCCCCCTCTACCCCACCCGGCGGCTATCGGAGTCCCGGGGAGGGGCCACCATCCTGCTCAAGAGGGAGGACCTGGCCCACACTGGGGCCCACAAGATAAACAACACCCTGGGCCAGGGGCTCCTCGCCCGGCGCATGGGCAAGAAACGGGTGGTGGCCGAGACCGGGGCCGGACAGCACGGGGTGGCCACCGCTGCCACCTGCGCCCGCCTCGGCCTGACCTGTATCGTCTACATGGGCGAGGAGGACATGCGCCGCCAGTCCCTGAATGTCTTTCGCATGAAGCTGCTGGGGACGGAAGTGAGGGGGGTGAGCACGGGAAGCCGGACCCTGAAGGATGCCATCAGCGAGGCCATCCGCGACTGGGTGTCCAATGTGGGGGATACCTACTACCTCCTGGGCTCGGCGGTGGGGCCCCATCCCTACCCCATGATCGTCCGTGACTTTCAGTCGATAATAGGCCGCGAGACCAGGGAGCAGTCCTTGGCGGATTGGGGCCGCCTCCCGGATTATGTTGTCGCTTGCGTGGGGGGGGGCAGCAACTCCATCGGTATCTTCCATTCCTTCCTTAAGGATGCCTCGGTCCGGCTCATCGGGGTGGAGGCGGGGGGCAAGGGCCTGGCGAGGGGAGAACATGCAGCGCCCCTGACGGCGGGGCAGGCGGGGGTTCTCCACGGGGCTCGGTCATATCTCCTTCAGGACGGCCATGGGCAGGTGAGCCCCACCCATAGCATCGCCCCCGGCCTCGACTACCCGGGGGTGGGACCGGAGCACAGCTATCTCAAGGATACGGAACGGGTCCAGTACCTGGCCGTAGAGGACCCGGAAGCCCTGGAGGGCTTCCGGGTCCTCTCGGTCACCGAAGGCATCATCCCGGCCCTGGAGTCAGCCCACGCCGTTTACCATGCCGCCAGGCTCGCGGAGGGGCTGTCCCCGGATAAGCTCGTCGTGGTCTGCCTCTCCGGACGGGGAGATAAAGATATCCACATCGTGGCCGAGGCCCTGGGAGAGGGCCTGTGAGCCGGACCACCGCCGCCTTCACCCCGGGGCGTAAAGCCCTGATACTATACCTCACGGTCGGCTATCCCCAACTGGACAGTGCCCTAGAACTGGTGCCCCGGCTCGAAGAATGGGGCGCCGATATGGTGGAGCTGGGCATCCCCTTCTCCGATCCCATGGCCGACGGCACCACCATCCAGGAGACCAGCTTCCGGGCCCTGGAGCTGGGGACGACCCCGGAGATGTGCCTGGAGGTGGCCCGGAAGCTGCACCAGAGGGTATCCCTCCCCATGGTGTTCATGACCTACTATAACCCCGTACTTCACTTCGGTCTGGACGCCTTCTGCCGGGCCTCGGTGGAGGCGGGCATCGACGGCTTTATCATCCCCGACCTCCCCCCTCAGGAGGGAACGGAGCTGGAGGGGTTTGCTGGGAAGCACGACCTGGACCTGGTCTATCTCCTGGCCCCCAACAGCGGCCGGGACCGGATCCGCCTGGTGGCCGCCCATTCGCGCGGCTTTATCTACCTGGTCTCCATCATCGGCGTCACGGGAGTCCGCCAGGCCCTGCCCACCGAACTGGAGGACTTCGCCTCCGGGGTCAGGCAGGAGGCCTCCCTTCCACTGGCCATAGGCTTTGGCATCTCTGGGCCGGAGCAGGCCCGGCGCGCGGCCGCGGTGGCCGATGGGGTCATCGTGGGCAGCCGCCTCATGCAGCTCCTGGGGGAGGACCGGCCCTCCCCCCAGGTCAAGGATTTCGTCCAGGGCCTCCGCCACGCCCTCGACTCTTTTTGAACTACGAGAATGTTGGGAGCTTTGGCATACCCTAATTAGCACCCACTGTAACCATTTTGAACAGCGCGTATCCCAGAGGTTTAGGTAAACCAAGTCGGGCGCCCTTTTTTGTATTGCGAGAATGTTGGGGGCGGAGGGGGCTATTTACTGGGCGACCACTGGCTGCAAACAAGGATGCGCCATGATAAGGACGGTCAAGGATGCCCTGCGGGAAGAACTGGACATCCCTACTGCGGTGATAGATATGGACGTCAATGACCCTGCCTTTGCCCCCGATGCGGAGATCAAGGACAAGCTGGAGGGCTTCCTGGATGTCCTGGAGGACCGCAGGTAAACCCGGCCTATGCGGGGCCCCCGCCCTGTCCCCATCCCGAAATAAGCTCCGTGACCCGGTCCTGGGTCAACCCTTGAATGCTTATGACGTTTCTCCAGATAGTCGTGCCCCGCTCGATGCTCAGGCTGCCCAGACTCAACCCCAGGGCCCCGGCCAGGAACCTGACCAAGGCGCCGGAATCCACGGAGTGCAGTACAACAGCCCCGTGGGCCCAGGCTTCAGGCAGTATTAACCGTTAAGACCGCTGTAGCGCCAGCCTGTTAACAAAAGGTGGGCAGGGCCTTTCGGCCCCGCCCCCTTTTGTTAACACCTGAATACGTCCCGCCTCTGGTTCCTCTTACGAGCCGGCGGTCGGCCCTAAAGGGCGGCCATGAGGTTCGCCATCTCGATGGCGGCCACGGCGGCATCGAAGCCCTTGTTCCCCTCCTTGGCCCCCGCCCGCTCGATGGCCTGCTCCAGGGTATCGGCGGTGATAACCCCCATGATTACCGGCACCCCCGTCTCCAAGGCCACCAGGGCCAGGCCCTTGGAGACCTCTGAGGCGATGTAGTCGAAATGTGGAGTCCCCCCCCGGATGACCGCCCCCAGGCCGATGACCGCCTGGTAGTTCCCGGTCTGCACCATTTTCTTGGCCACCATGGGGATCTCAAAAGAGCCCGGCGTCCGGGCTATGTCGATATCACCCTCGGCCACCCCGTGGCGGATAAGGCCGTCCTGGGCCCCCTCCAATAGCCGTGCCGAGATGAACTCGTTGAAGCGGGAAACCACTATCCCAAATCTCAGGCCCTTGCCCAGCAGCTTCCCTTGATATTGCTTACCCATAGCTTCCTCCTTGGATCATGGTTTGTCCCCTGGCTCCTTCACCTCCAGCAGGTGGCCCAATTTGTTCTTCTTGGTTTCCAGATACCGGATATTGTGAGGGTTGGGAATGGCCACGATGGGCAGCGACTCCACCACGGAAAGCCCGTAACCCTCCAGGCCCACCACCTTCTTGGGGTTGTTGGTGAGCAAGCTGATACATTTGAGCCCCAGGTCGTTGAGGATCTGGGCCCCGATGCCATAGTCTCGCAGATCTGCGGCGAAACCCAGGGACTGGTTGGCCTCCACGGTATCCATACCCTGGTCCTGGAGGGCATAGGCCCGGAGCTTGTTGTGGAAGCCTATCCCCCTCCCCTCCTGCCGCATATAGAGAAACACCCCGCGGCCCACCCGGGCGATATGCTGCATGGCCAGGTCTATCTGGTCGCCACAGTCGCAACGGAGGCTGCCGAACACATCCCCGGTGAGGCATTCGCTGTGCACGCGCACCAGTACCGGCTCCTCCCCGCCCATGATATCTCCCTTTACCAGGGCCACATGCTCATCAGGGTCTATCGAGCTCTTATACGCGATGGCGGTGAAGTCCCCGTAGCGGGTGGGCAGCTTGGCCTCGGCCATCCGCTCGATCAGCCTCTCGTGGCGGCGGCGGTAGGCGATGAGGTCGGCCACACAGACGATCTTGAGGCCGTGCTCCCCGGCCAGGGCCTCAAGATCCGGGAGGCGGGCCATGGAGCCGTCCTCGCTGAGAATTTCACAGATAACCCCGCCCGGGTAGAACCCGGCCATCTTCACCAGGTCCACGATGGCCTCGGTATGGCCGGCCCTGACCAGCACCCCACCCTCCCGGGCGCGGAGAGGGAACATGTGGCCGGGCCGGGACAGATCCTCGGGCCTGGTGGCGGGATCGATCATGGTCTTTACCGTGGCGGCCCGGTCGGGGGCGGAGATGCCGGTGCTGGTCTTGTACTTGGCCTCCACAGACACGGTAAAGGCGGTGCCGTAGTTAGAGGTATTGTCCTGCACCATGAGAGGGATGCGGAGCTCATCCAGCCTCATGCCGATAACGGGCATACAGATAAGACCCCGCCCGTACGTGGCCATGAAGTTTATGGCCTCCGGGGTTACCTTCTCGGCCGCCAGGGCTAGGTCGCCCTCATTTTCCCGCCCCTCGTCATCCACGATGATGACAAACCGCCCGGCCTTTAGCTCATCTATAGCTTGAGGAATGGTAGCCAGTTCCAATTCTTTCCCCCGAACAAGCCCGGATATCAGGCTTTGGAGAATCCGTGTTTCGCCAGAAAGTCCAGCGTAATGCCCCCAGATTTGGGCCCCGTCAGCCGCTCCACGTATTTGGCCATTATGTCCGCTTCCAAGTTTACCACATCCCCGGGTTTCCTGCCCGCCAGGTTGGTGTGCCCCCGGGTATATCCAACCAGGGACACGGTAAAGGACGAAGCATCCCCCTCGACCACGGTGAGGCTAATCCCGTCCACAGCGATAAACCCTTTCCGGACAATGTAGATCATCACCTCCCGGGGCGCGGAAACCCTGAACAACAGGGCGCCCTCCTCCGCCGTGACCGAGAGAACCGCACCCGTGCCGTCCACATGCCCCTGGACCAGGTGCCCCCCTAATCGCCCCCCCAAGGACAGCGCCCGCTCCAGATTGACTCCATCCCCGTTGCGGAGCCCCCCCAGGTTGGTGCGGCGCAGGGTCTCGGGCATTACCTCAACCGTGAAAGAGTCCCCGTCCATCTCGATAACGGTGAGGCAGGCCCCGTTGACCGCCAGGCTGTCCCCGAGCCCGGTGCCCTCCAGGACCACCCCTGCGCCCACGGTGAGCCTCTCCCGCCTCCGGGAGCGGACCGTGCCCACTTCCTCCACAATGCCGGTGAACATAGCTCTTCGGCCTACCCCCCGCCGGTATACCCGCTGACCAGGACGTCCCGGCCCAGCTTTTTCACCCGAACCCCGTTTAAGCGGAGGACATCGTCCATCCGGCCGGCCCCCTTCCCGGCCGCTGGGGTACCGGCCCCCTTGCCCCCGATGATTATCGGGGCCACAAAGGCATAAACCTTATCCGCCAGCCCCCCCTCGAACAGGGAGGTCATGAGGGTGCCGCCCCCCTCCACCAGGAGGCTGGTGACCTCCCGCCGGCCCAGGGCTCCCAGAAGCTCCCTCATATCCACCAGGCCCCGGGTCGCGGGCAGCGGGAGCACCTCGGCCCCCGCCCCTTCGAACCCCCGGACCTTTTCGGGGCCCAGGGAGTCACCCACGGCCATCAGGGTCCGGCCGGGCTGCCGGAAGACCAGGGCCGAGGTGGGTGTGCGACCGTGGCAGTCGACGATGACCCGCAGGGGGCTCTTGATGACAGCCCCCCTACCGTCCCGGGCTGTGAGCTGGGGATCATCCACGATGACGGTGTTCACCCCCACCATGACGGCATCAGCCTCCCTCCTGAGGGCATGGACACATCGGCGGGAGCGGGGGCCGCTTATCCACCGAGAATCCCCCGTCCGGGTGGCTGTCTTGCCGTCTAAGCTCATGGCGAACTTGACCGCCACAAAGGGAATCCCGGTGGTGATGAACTTGAAGTAGGCCTCATTGACCTCCCGGGCCTCGGCCTCGCCCTCACCAGAGTGGGTGCCGATTCCGGCCGATTCCAGCACCGCCCTACCCCCCCCGAGACCTGAGGGTGGGGGTCCGAGACGGCTAGGTGGACCCTGGCGATGCCGGCCTCGATAATGTTCCGGGTGCAGGGCGGAGTGCGCCCGAAGTGAGAGCAGGGCTCCAAGGTGACATACATGGTGGCTCCCCGGGCCTCTTCCCCCGCCTGCCGTAGGGCCATTACCTCCGCATGGGATGAGCCGGGGGGCTGGGTGAAGCCCTCGCCCACCACGACCCCATTCCTGACGATCACCGCCCCCACGGCAGGATTGGGGCTGGTGGTGCCCATGGCCTTCCTGGCCAGTTCCAGGGCTCGAGCCATGTATTCCATCGAGGTCCCCCGCCCTCACCGCTGCTGGAAGTCCTGATAATAGCGGCTGGCCGTGGGCTCGGTCTGGTCTTGGTACTTGCTGCCCAGCCCATCGGCGCCGTACACCCTCTCCGCTGCCGAACTTAGCCGCAGGAAGGAGAGTTGGCCGATCTTCATCCCGTAATACAGGGTGACCGGCAGCTTGGCCACGTTGGAGAGCTCCAGGGTGAGGTGTCCCCGCCAGCCTGGGTCCACATAGCCGGCGGTGGAATGGATGAGGAGACCGATGCGCCCCAAGGAGCTCTTCCCCTCCAGCCGGGCCACAATATCATCGGGAAGGGTGAGCGATTCCAGGGTGCTGCCCAGGACAAATTCCCCGGGATTGAGGAAGAAGGGCTCCTCCCCCTCGATCACCACCGGCTCGTTCAGGTTTTCCTGGCTCTGCTTGACATCGATGTAGAAAGGGCTCCGCCAGGTCTTGAAGACCAGAAGCCTGTTGTCCAGATGGATGTCCACGCTGGCCGGCTGCACGCATTCCGGGTCATAGGGGTCTATGATTATTCGGCCCCGGTCGATTTGGTCCCTGATATCCCGGTCGCTGAGTACCATGTAGTCCGGCCCCCGGTTTCATTCCCCGTGTGTTGGTATTCTATCACCTGCCCCCCCCGTTAGCAACCGACCCCCTGGCCGCACCCCCGGACCACACCCCCCGACCACAAAGGAAGGGGCCGATGCCACATCGCAGCACTGGCCCCCGTCCCCTCCCCTGCGCCGAGCCCGGGGCCTATGGCTCCGGGCTCGAAGCCGTTCGTTTACTGGATGCCATACACTATCTGAACGCTGGCGCGGACCTCGGTCTCACCGGGGCTTATGGGAGGCGGGCCGGACACGCTCTCCGCCCTGGCCACCCCCATCCCCTTCATGTCAAAGGCCGGAGCCACGAAGGGGGAGCTTAAGGAGATAAAGGTGGGCTTACCCAAGGTCACCCCGGAGGCCTCCGCCAGCTGCGCGGCCTTGGCCCGGGCATCCGCCATCGCCAGCTCCCTGGCCTGGGCGTTTAGGGGAGTGGGGTCATCGATGATGAAGCTGACGCTGTCCACCCTGGTCAGGTCTCCACCCACCGTGGCCACCACCTCGATGGTGACCCCCACGTCCTCTACCTTCCTGATTGTGGCCACCACCCGGTTGGTCACCCGGTAGCCAGTGATTACCTCCCTACCCCTGCCCCGTACGCCCTCCTCCTCGATCCACTGCTTCACGGGCTGGATACTGAATTGCTGGGTTTTGATGTCCTTTTCCTCCACCCCCTTCGTTAGAAGGGCGGCCATAACCGCATTCATGGCCCCACTCCCCAGGCCCTGGGCCTCGGCCACCGTGGCGGCCTGGACCTCGATGCCCAGGCGGAGCAGGGCGACATCCGGTGCGGCGCTTACCTTGCCCTCACCGCTTACCCAGATACCCACCTGCTGGCTGATTACCTGGCCCTGAAGGGACCGGGCGACATTACCCGCGGGCTGCTCGCCAACCCCCCCCTCCCAGGGTGCGGTCCCCGGAGAGGTGCAGCCAGCCAAAAGCAGCAGGACCGCCATTATGGAACCCACGATTACCAAAAAGCGCTTATTCATTTTGACCTCCTTCTTCCCCTCACTGTTAGGCCCGTCTCCGCCACCCGACCAGGCCGGTTGTTCCGGCCAGAATCAGGGTCAGCGCCAAGAGGAACACCTCCACCGGACGCAGCCAAGGGGGAATGGACCGGGCCTCCGGCGCCGCCGGCAGGGTTTTGACCTCACCCCCCACCCCAGCCTCCACCGGCCATCTCGCTGGCCGGTACCATCGGCGCAAGGGAGGGAAAGAGGTGGAGCATATCCCCGGTAAAAACCAGTATTATGAGCGAAGCGGCAACCGCGGTGTCGGCCCAGAGCCCACCCCGGGCGGGGGGCCGCCCTCTGGAGGGCAACGGCGAAGGAACAGGGCTGGAACACCTACGGAAGGCTGCGTACCAAGCTCACCGTGGCCTCTAGCGCCCCCAATTCCTCTCGACATGCCTCACAGACCGCCAAATGCTCCTCCACTTCTCTCTTTTCTTCCTGAGCGAGCTGCCCGTCTATACCAGTAGATTGAAGCTGTCGGCATCGTCCTCCCTGCCCCGGGCAATGAGCTGGGCCTCATCCATGACCGACCCCCCGTCTCAAGCCATTCTATCAGACCCTAGCTACCATTCCAAGCAAAGAAAGGACCCCTTCCGGGGTGGTGACAACGCGAAATATCGTATATAATTAACCTTAAGAATGTCGTGACAAAGCGAGCTTAAGGCAAACAAATGCGATTATTCCGCGAGTCCATACAGACAATAATAATGGCAGTACTCATCTTCCTGCTGATGCAAACATCCTTCCAGAGCTTCAGGGTGCAGGGCGCCAGCATGTTGCCCAACTTGGAGAACAAACAATATCTGATGATCAACAAGGCGGTCTATCTCCATGTCCGTATGGGGGAAGCCGCCCGATACGTACCCTTCCTTGACCGCCTGGGTGAAGTCATCTACCTG
>PVBE012331064.1_pt1 | contig 11564 bp, 9 predicted proteins | sample 1631181 | NCBI WGS metagenome assembly PVBE01 (sample SAMN08397723, study PRJNA350692) | Marine metagenome, whole genome shotgun sequencing project. | isolation source: water | place: Pacific Ocean | collected 2012-04 | reverse complement strand
CATATAGACAAAAGTTTTGTGTTATTATTCAAAATCAATAAAGAAAAGAACATAATCTACTTCTGGAAATTAAAGCATCATGATGATGTTTATATATGAATTTTTCACAAATCTTTAAATAACTCCAAACAACACCTTCTTCTATGGACATCCTTCCCATAGCTTGCTTAACCATAACTTTCTTCTCATCACTGCTCTTAACCAAATGGTGGATTATAAGAGCAAGAAAAGCAGGCTTAGTTGCCAAAGACATGCACAAGCCTGAAAGGACAGCAACAGAAATGGGCGGTCTCCCCGTCTTAATAAGCTTCCTATTCGGCATACTCCTATATACTGGCTACAGAACCTTCTTCAAGTCAGCCTTAGAATTCAACCTTGAAATCCTTGCAGTCGTCTCAACCATAACAATCATTGCAATAATTGGCATTATGGATGACATCCTTGGCTGGAAACTCGGCTTGAAACAATGGCAGAAACCATTGCTATGCTTATTCGCAGCCCTGCCTGTAATGATGATAAACATTGGCCAATCCTCAATGCTCCTTCCCTTAATAGGAGAAATCAACCTTGGAATCCTATATCCTCTCTTAGTAGTCCCACTAGCAATAAGCTTTGCAGCAAACGGCTTCAACATGCTCGCAGGCTATAATGGCTTAGAAGCTGGAATGGGCATAATCATCCTAACAACCTTAGGTTTTCTTGCATGGTTCTCACAAGGCTTTCCAAGAGTAGCCATGTTAGCCTTTGTCATGGTAGCATCATTAACAGCATTTCTTCTATACAACAAATATCCTGCCAAAATCTTCCCTGGCAACACTTTAACATATACCTTAGGAGCCTTAATAGCCATAATAGCTATCCTAAGCAACACAGAAAAAATAGCCCTATTCCTCTTCATTCCTTATATCTTAGAATTCCTTCTAAAATCAAGAGGAAACTTCAAAAAAGAAAGCTTTGCAAAACCATCAAACAATTCATTAGACTTACCTTACAAAAAAATATACGGCTTAGAACACTTAGCAATATTCCTAATAAAAAAGCTCAAAAGAAAAGCTTATGAAAAAGATGTTGTTTACACAATCATAAGCTTAGAAATCTTTTTAGCAATGTTTGCAATATTATTAACACTCTAAAAATGCGCAAAGGAAAACCAGAAATAATCTTCTCACTCATCTTCGGAATACTCTCAAAATTCTTTGCTTACTTCTTATTACTAGTCTTCGCAAACCTTTACTCACAAGAAGAGCTTGGAGCAGCCTTATTCATACTAAGTATCTTCAATCTAACCTTAAATCTAAGCTCACTTGGAATGCCCTTCATCTACGTCTCCTGGTTAATCAAAAAGAAGGACATCTACTCAGTATTCAGCTTCTTACTAATCCTAAACATCATCATCTTCTTGGTAGCCTTAGCCTTCTCAGCCTCTCATCCCTGGATATTTCCCTTAGCCTTAATCCTTCCCTTAGTATATCTCTTCAACACAAGCATATCCATACTAAACTCCAAATATCAATACCACCTCTCAAAACTCTTCAGCTCATTAATCGTCCTCTTCTGCATACTCTTCGCCTTTCTCTTGAGAAACTTAGAAAGGCTAGGCATCACCGCAAGCTACTCTCTAAGCTATATACTTGTGACCTCAATAATCATAATCATAACAAGAAAAAAGCTCTTCAACATCCTCTCAAACCTAAACCTAAACTTCTCTTCACTAACTGAATACCTAGAAAAAAGCATATTCGTCTCTCTGCTAACAATCTCCTTCACAATCCTCTACTGGAGCGACTCAATCATCCTAGGTCTCCTCTCAACCTTTGAAAACGTAGCAAAATACAACATCGCAGGCCATATGTCAAACATAATAACCATAATACCAATCTCACTATCATTATTCCTCTTAAACAGAAGCGCAGAATACGACAACCCAGAACATCAGAAATGGAGCTTTGGCGTACTAAACAGAAACCTAAGATTATCCTTTGCCTTCACCATAACATTAGCAATCACACTAAGCTCTCTTCTAACCCTACTAACAAAAATATTCTTCCCTAAATACATAGGCATTGAACCATTTGTAATGCTCCTCTCCATAGGATTAATCTTCTTCTCAATATATCACTTAATATACATGTATCTCGCTGGCAAGCTTCACCCAGAGAAAGCCTTCTTCCCAATTGCAACAGCAGCCATCCTCAACATAATCCTTGACATAATCTTAATTCCCATTGCAGGCATATATGGCATAGTCATAGCAACACTAACAGCCCACATGTTAGCATTCACATGGTTAACCCTAAAAATGGGCTTATTAAGGAAATACTCTCCAATCTACATCTTAATCTTACTAATTCCTTTAAGCTATATCCTAAAAGCATACGGACTAATCCTCTTAATCATCATAATACCTTTACTATTCTACTTTAAACTCATTGAAAAAGAAGATATAACCGTCATAATCAACACTCTAAGAAGAAAATCCAAATAAAAACATTAAAATACCATCTCTTTTCTAAAAAATACAGTATGAGCCTCTCAATAAAAAACTGCAGAATCCTCAAAGCAGGGACTTTAATCAACACTAACATCTACATTGACGAAGGAAAGATCAACCATATAGGCCCATTCGTCAAAGCCGACAAAAACATAGACGCCAAAGGCAACATAGTCCTTCCCGGTCTCATAGATTCCCATGTCCACTTCAGAGAGCCTGGCATGAAGCACAAAGAAGACTGGAAAACTGGCTCAGCCAACGCAGCATCAGGCGGCATAACCACAGTGTTAGACATGCCCAACACCTCACCTCCTACTATCTCTAAGAAAGACCTAAAGAAAAAAAGAAAAATTGCCTCCAAAAAAAGCTTGGTCAACTACGGCTTTCACTTAGGCGCAACACTAACAAACATAGACAACATACAAGACCTTGAAAAAGAAACCGCCTCTATAAAAATCTATATGGGTTCTTCAACAGGCTCTCTCTTAATAAGCAAAAGCAGGGAACTCTTTGAAATCCTATCTAACTTAAACCACAACCTTGTAACAGTCCATGCAGAAGACGATTTCCTCATAACATACTTCTCAGAAATGCACAGGGCAGAAGACAGCGCAGAAATCCATCATGAAATCAGAACCAACCTCTGTGAAGAGCTAGCCATCACAAAAATGCTCTTATTCTCAAAACATTTTGGAAACAGGCTGCACATCTGCCACCTTTCCACAAAAGAAGGCCTTGCCCTTGTCCAACGGGCAAAAGAAGAAAAGCAGGACATAACCTGCGAAGTAACCCCTAACCACTTATTTCTCACAAAAGAAGATATTAAAGAATTAGGCAACTATGGCAAAATCAACCCTCCTTTAAGGTCTGAAGAAGATAAGACAGCCTTATGGACTGCCATAAGAGAAGGCAGCATAGACACAATCGCAACCGACCATGCGCCTCACACAAAAAAAGAAAAAGAACAGTCTTATTGGAAAGCTCCATCCGGCGTTCCCGGAGTCAGCACAATGTTGCCTTTACTATTAGACGCAGTAAATCAAGGGCAATTAGAATTAGACGATATAGTCCGTTTAACAGCCAACAACCCTGCAAAACGCTTCAAAATCAAAAATAAAGGCTTCCTCAAAGAGCATTATGATGCAGATTTGGTAATAATTGATATGGAACTTAAAAAGAAAGTAAACAATGAAAAGCTCAACACCAAATGCGGCTGGAACCCCTTCCATGGCAGAGAACTCAAAGGCTGGCCAGTAACAACCATCATCAACGGAAACATTATCTACAACTCCGGGCAGGTTAATGATGAAGTAAAAGGAAGGGAAGTTGAATATTCTAATGAATAAGTAAACATTATATCAAATAATAGAAATGTTTATATTATAGTGGTGACTGATTAACATCATCAAACAAAAGGTGATTGAAAAATGGCTGAAAAGAAGAAAAAAATTAGTTTAGAGGAAATAACTGAAAATCTTGATCCTGACAAAATAAATGAAAGGATTGAAATGCCTCATGCAGAAGCGCATCACAAGTACAAATTAGACAAAATCAAAGTTTCTGATTATAGTGGCTTTAGAGATAAAATCATTGATTATGTGAAACACCATCATAAGGAAACAATTGGTGGGGAATTAAGTGAAGAAGACGCTTTTGGTAAAGCCCAGCAAATACTTGAATCTGAACTAGCTCCTCAGGGTCAAAGGTCAGGAGGCTTTCTTAGAGCATATGACATGGCTCGTAAAGGCAAATTAGATGAAATTATTAAAACCCTGGCAACTTCAATGGAAAGTGAACAGAGAGCTAACTATGTGAATAATGAATTCTTAAAAATTGACCCACAAGACTTTAATGCACATGTTGATTTTGTTAACCAATATATGGATAAATACGGTAGTTTATTGCCTGCAAAATTCCAAAAGAAAAGTGCAGAAGAACTGGCAAAAAACTATCAGGGTTTAATTCAGCACCACATGGGAATCGTTGAAGGCGTGAAAGAAAGAACAAAGAAATATGAGCCAGTTAAAAAAGAAGAAAAGAAAGCAGCTTAATCTTTTCTTTTAATTATTTAGTTTGGGTTTTATACCCCGATGCTTGCATCGGCTTAATACGCAAACTAAATACTAAAAATACCCCGCAGCTTGCTGCGATTGGGATTTTTTATTCTATTTTTTTTAATTCTAACTAGAAATCCTTCTTCTTCTCTTCTTTCATAGCACTAGGAGCCTGCCCGCCATGCCATGTAAACCTGGGGCGAACCCTCATTGCATACATCCTCTCATTCATATCATCAATAGCAATAGCTGACCCTTTAACCCTTGGCAGGTTATCAAGCTGCTTATCAAGCCCATCTCTCATATAACTCTGCATCAGCATCCCCAAAGCTTCAGTATCAAGCTTTGCAGTAATCCTATGGCTAAGAATAACATCAGACTGCGTCATCACATCAGTATGAATCTTGCCAGGCTGCTGTGTAGCCAATATCAAAGACATACCTGGCTGCCTGCCCTCTCTAAGGATTGTGATAATAGCATCCGTAGCAGCAGTCTTCCCTTTCAAAGGCGCAAACTCATGCGCTTCATCAATAGCCAGCCATACTAAAGGCGTCTCCTGCTTTTCTTCCTTCTCTTCTGCAAAATATTCTGTAGAAGCTGAAACAGACTCATACTCTTCTTTCTTCCTTGCAATCATTCTCTCAATAAACAGCTTTTGGGCTATAATTCCTATAACCAAAGCTTTAACCTTCCAGCCTCCAGGCATAGTAGCATAACAGCTCACATCAAGCACAGTAACCTGGCCTCCTGCAGCAAGCTCATTAATATCTGTTCCTTTCTCACTGAAAACGCCCCAATCCTTAACAGCTTTAAACCTATTCTCAGCAGCATCCTTAACAACCTTTTCTACCTTATCATCCTTCCTTATAACATCCAGTATATCATCAATAGAAAAGTTCTTGCCCTCTTTCTTCATGTCAAGCACAATCCTTTCAATAAAAATTGCTAAAGGTTCAGAAGATTGTAACTCAAAAGTCAGCCACAAATCCTCAGGGCTTAGCTCAGCAGGTTTAATTGCAAACGGAAAATCTGTTGGAATCCCTTCTTCCTTATACTTCTTATAATATCCTGTAGGTGTATAAATCTGAATATTAAGTCCTTTACCCTTCAATCCCCATTCATCAAGCAACTCCTTATCCTTCATATTAGGATACTTCATAGTCCAGTAAATTCCCATAGTATCCAGCATAATAATCGCAAGGTTCTCTGATATATCCTTAGGCAGGTCTGTCATGCCTTCTGCTATAACACCCATGGTGTAGCTATTATGCACAATAACATCATTCGCAACAAAATTATGGCTTTCTGGAACAGAAACATCATAAACCGTAAAATCTCCTTCTAACTTCTCAGCAGAAACAATCTCATCCCAGAAGATATCTGATGCAGCCAATGCTTTAATAAGTTCATTATTATCAGCAACGGCTATCTGAAGAAGCTTCTGCCTTGACGGTGCATAATTAATGCTACTTCTTGCTGCCTTAGGAGAAGAATAACCTAATTCTCTGCCTGCTTTTACCCAACTATCTGGTCTATAAGAATCCCATAATTCTTTAGGTATTGTATCTATGTTAGGATTTCTTTTTCCATTCTCTGTTTCCTTTAAAGCTCTTTTCTGTCTTTCTTCCTTCTTTCCGAAGAAGCCAATATCTTGGATAAACTTATACACATTCTCTCCTTTAATCTCTATCTCATAAGTGCCAAAGCTCTTTCTATTCAATTTTACTGTCTTTGTTCTTATTCTGGACAAAATCTCAAACCTTAATAATAAGTGCTGTACTTGATGGATAAGTCTTTCTGAAGAAGAACCATAGGAAACTCTCCAACTCTTACTACTCTCTTCAAAATATAAGGAACCATCACAACTAAACAGCCTGTTTAAGAACAATTTTATATTGGATTTTGATGATTTAAATACAATCTTTGGAATAACCTTCTCTTTGGATTTTAACCCATAAATGTCTGTTTTATCTAACCATAACCTTAGAGAGCTTTTATGATGAAATTTACTGCCTTCTCCAAACTGTCCTTTTTCATTTCTTATAGCTTTCTCAGTATTCCTTTTGTTATTTGCAGAGACTCTAAAGCAAAACTCGTTGCTATGTTGCTTAATAATTAAGCAAGAATCAAAATCACTTACAGCCCTTTTAAAATCATTTATGATTACTTCGTCTTTATTCGCAAACAGTACAAACCTATTACCCATATGTCCCTCTGCAATAAGATAAGCTAACAGTTTGACTTTATTTTCTTCAAGTATTTCTTCTCCAAAAGTATCTATCACTCTGGGTGTAGCAATCCTTGAGCCAATCTTCATCTCTTCAGCTGGAACCCAACCATTAATTGTCAGAAGCGGATGCTCAGGAGTTAGTTTAATCTCTTTCCCGCTTCTTAATTTAATATGCAAAAGCTCATTAACCCTTCTCTTAAAAAAATCAGACTTCTGCGCAGTTTTAACCTTCAGCTCTTTATTCAGACTTAAAATTTCATGGTCATCAGATTCTAAATCTTTAATAGGAACAGTGCTGCCATCATTCAATGTTATCAAAGTATCCCCATACAGGCACTTTCCCCCTCCCCTCTTACCGCACACAAACACAACATGTGACTGTGTAACATCCATGAAAACCTTATTAGAAAGCGAAGTAACCTGCCCCATCTTAACATAATGCTTCCCAAGAAGAACAGCTCCCTTAGTACCATACTTCTCTCTGTCCTTTGCATTCCTTCCAAGGATAATATCATAAGCCATGCTATAATCACAGCCTAAATAGAATATAAATGTTTTGCTTTCCAAAGGAAAGCAAAGCTACGAATGAAATGAGTATGTTTTGCTTTAAAAGCAATTTCGAGCTGATAACATAGAAATTGTTGTTATATCCCCTGTTAGGGCTGAATTTAGTGCAACGTTCCGTAGCGAAACGGAGGAAAAAGTTCAAAGTTAAAATTAGCGCCATAAGAATTAAATACTTATAGATTTTCTTTGTTGATATGGATAAATGTGAAATTTGCGGTAAGGATTGGGACATTAAAGTAGATGGAAAACATACTTACTGTGCAAAGCATTATGTGGAAAATGAAGACAAAGAATGCCTATATTGGGATGTTTTTCATATTATGCAAGGTGGAAAGATGGGTAAATCAGAAGATAGTTCAAAAAGAATTTTTGAAGAAATTAAAAAGAAATGTCCTAATCACATGAAGAGATATAAAGAAGAAAATCAAGGGATTAATTCCAATTGAAACTAATATCGTGAATCGCTGTTATATGCTTCGAGCTACGAAGTGGAGAGGACGAGGAACGAAATGACGAAGAATTAAAACTTGGGGTTAAGTCAAGTTAAGTGGCAAAAAGTTTGCTGAGTTTAAAAAGCATATTTAAACTAAATTTTTCCAAGACACTTTACTTGACTTTACCAAAACTTGGTAAAATATTTAAAGCAGTAAGAATTCTTTTTCATTATGAAATTAACAGTCTTTAAAGGAATAGCAAATGACTTAATTAGTCATCTAGATAATCAAATATGGTTTGGTTATTTTAAAGATATATCTTTTCCTACTGACATTAATATTCTTGAAGAGAACGATGGTTTAAGTAAAATGTGTGTTGCTTTTTTTAAGAAAAGACTACCTTCTTCATTTGATTTTAAAAGAATTAAGAAAATTAATCTTAAGGCCAGTAAATCAAAGACTTTTCTTAAAATAGCAGTTTATATAAACGTTGATGAAAAAGAATTCGTTGCTAAAGGCGGATCAATAATGAACAGCTAATTTTGCCAAGTTTTAATTGTATAACGCCCATTTCCAATATCCATTCCACAAATAATCCTAACACTTCCTCTTAACCACATAATCCGCTAATCCTAACAAGAACTCCTTTCCATCTCTCTTCAGGTCTCCATTGCACAAGAAATGCTTAGCCTTCATCACCATCTCATTAGCAAGCTCCTTGCTATAATCTAAAGAGCCAGTCTTAACTATAATCTCCTTAACCATCTCAACATCCTTCTTAGAAACATTCTTATTCCCCAAACTCTTCATAACAACTTTCTTATCCTTATTATTAGCCTTCTCCAACGCCTTCTTAATCAGCAAAGTCTTCTTACCCTCTTTAAGATCAGAGCCAACTGGCTTTCCTATAGTCTCCACACTGCCAAACATCCCAAGAATATCATCCTGTACTTGAAACGCTTGCCCCAACGAAATAGCAAACTTTGACAACACATCCATCTGCTCCTTGCTCGCCTCTCCAAGAATAGCTCCAATATGCAAAGGCCCTTCAATAGTATAAAGCGCAGTCTTAAGCTTATGAATCTTAAGAATATCCTCCTCATTAATCTCTTGCTTAACCCCTGAAAGTATATCAAGCATCTCTCCAAACGCTGTATTAACAACAACCCTATTAAACTTCTCCAAAGCCCTAACCTTTAACTGAGAAGAAAATTTAGTCTCAAGAATAACCTCTGAGCCCAATATGGAACCTATATCTCCTGTTATAATCCCCATATCTTTGCCAAACTTTTTACTATCAATAGCAGGATAATCTCTTTTATACCTGTCCTCATAAACCTTATGCACTGTAGGATTCCCTCTCCTCAGTTCATCATCATCAATAATATCATCATGAATCAGAAGAAAAGACTGCATCAACTCAACACACAATGCTGCCTTTATAATCTCTCTTTCATCCCTGCCTCCAACACATTTATATCCTAAAATAACCAGAATCGGTCTAATTCTCTTACCACCATTCATAGTAAACTCTTTAAGAATCTCCATAAGCTCCAATGCAGAAACATCTATGTTCTTTACCCTATTAATCCTTGAATCAAAGAACTTTCTTAATTCACTATCAATATCTTTCTTATACTTCTTTAATAATCCTTTAGTATCCATAATACCAAAAAGAAAATATAAATCTGTTTATAAATATTATGACAACTAATCCTTCTCAGCCTCTTCCTCCATCCTCTTCAGCCTATCATAATAATCAGGTATCTCATTCAAATGCGCAAGAGCAATCTTCCCTGTAATCACCGGGTCATCATCAGTAACATTAGTACTAGGATCTACCAACCCATGCTCCAACTCAACATCCATACCCATTCTAAACTGGTCAACATCAAACTTATCCCATTTAATCCCAATCTTCTCCCCAACCTCTTTAGCTTCCTCATCTGTAAAACTCTTCTTTGGTTCCATTTTAACCTCCAACTTAAAAACAGTCTATAACATCTTCTATATATATTTTATCTAAACATAACCTATTTAAACATCCTACAATTCCTTTTTTTGGGGGTATCCATGAAACTAACACCAGGCATGCAGCAATACATGCAAATCAAAAACAAGCATCCAGATTGTATAGTAATGTTCAGGATGGGCGACTTCTATGAAATGTTCTTTGAAGATGCAAAAACTGCTTCAAGAGAACTAGAAATAACCCTCACCTCCAGAGGCAAAGGCGAAACCAAAGCTCCTCTTGCAGGCATACCCTATCATGCAATAGAACCCTACATTGCAAAGCTCATAAAAAAAGGCTACAAAATAGCACTCTGCGAACAGATAGAAGACCCCAAAAAAGCCAAAGGCCTTGTCAAAAGAGACCTTGTAAGAATCATCACTCCTGGTACAGTAGTAGAATCAATCATCCTTGATGACAAAAAAAACAACTACTTAATGGCCATAGCCAAGCAAGCAGACAAATTCGGAATCGCATTAGCAGACATCTCAACAGGAGAATTCTTAACCTCAGAAATCAACGATTACTCCTCCCTAACCAACCAGCTAACCAAATTCAACCCTTCAGAAATAATCATCCCTCTAAGCCTTGAAAACTCTGACTTCGTAAAACTCTTAAAAAAAGAAGACTTCATAGTCCACACCTTTGACGACAGATTCTTCTGGCAGGAAAAAGCCAACCAAACTCTCAAAGAACACTTCAACGTCCTAAGTCTTGAAGGCTATGGCTGCCAAAACAAAGAGCTCTGCATAAGCTCAGCCGGCGCCCTAATATCCTATCTGCAAGAAACCCAAAAAAATCATGTAAACTATATCAACTCCATCCATACCTACTCAATCAACCAACACATGGTGCTAGACAAATCAACCTTAAGAAATCTTGAACTGGTAAAAAACATAAGAGACAACAGCCCAAAAGGAACCATGTTAGAAGTCATTGACAAATGCCTAACACCTATGGGCTCAAGGCTAATACACAACTGGATATTAACCCCTCTGCTAGACAAAACCAAAATCAATCAACGCCTGGATTCAGTTCATGAACTCTTCACCAACCCTCTCTTAAGAGAAGAGCTAAAAGAAAAACTAAAATCAGTCTATGACATAGAACGGTTAATTGGTAGAGTAACCTACGGCAACGCAAACGCCCGTGACCTAATCTCTCTAAGAAACTCTTTAAAATTAATCCCTGATATTAAACTCCTTCTAACCAACTGCAAAAGCATGCTTCTAACCAACATAAAAAACACTTCAGACCTAACCACTATCACTAATTTAATAACCAAAGCAATCAAAGAAGAACCTTCTTTAATCCTAAGGGAAGGCAACCTAATCAAACCAGACTACAACCAGGAGTTAGACACTCTAAGAAGCATAACCAAACACGGCAAATCCTGGATAGCTGACTTAGAAACAAAAGAAAAAAGAACAACAGGCATAAAATCCTTAAAAATCAAATACAACAAAGTCTTCGGTTACTTCATAGAAATCTCAAAATCCAATCTCCACCTAGTGCCTCAGAACTACATAAGAAAACAAACCCAAGTCAACTCTGAACGATTCATCACCCAAGAACTAAAAGAACAGGAAAACAGAGTCTTAGGTGCAGAAGAAAAAATATTCAGTTTAGAATACGACCTCTTCCAGCAGGTATTAAAAGATGTAGCCAGTAATGCAAAAGAACTAATTGCAATTGAAGATTCCCAAGCTCCGTGTATAGAGAACTATGAAATCAAAGAAGGCGTGTCTACTCTTCAAGATCAGATGAGTTGTGCATT
>PVBE011467671.1_pt1 | contig 11564 bp, 9 predicted proteins | sample 1631181 | NCBI WGS metagenome assembly PVBE01 (sample SAMN08397723, study PRJNA350692) | Marine metagenome, whole genome shotgun sequencing project. | isolation source: water | place: Pacific Ocean | collected 2012-04 | reverse complement strand
TCTGGAAAATGTCTATGTTGATCACGCTACCCGCGAGATCGATTACACGGATATCCGCTACACCGAGAATACACGGGCTACCTATCCGGTAGACTACATAGAAAATTGTGTCCTTTCGGGGATGGGCAGCCACCCGAAAAACGTCTTTTTTCTCACCTTTGACGCTTTTGGAGTCCTCCCCCCCATCAGCAAGCTCAGCCCCGAACAGGCCATGTACCATTTCCTTTCGGGCTACACGGCGAAAGTCGCCGGCACCGAGGCCGGTATCGACGAACCCGAAGCCACGTTTAGCACCTGCTTCGGGGCCCCCTTCCTCGCCTGGCACCCGAACCGCTATGCCGAACTGTTGCGGGAGAAAATTAAAAAGCATAAATCCCAGGTCTGGCTCATTAATACGGGCCTGAACGGCGATCCGGCCGCAAATCCGGACCGCGTTTCGCTTAGTGATACCCGCACCCTGCTTACCGCGGCAATTGAGGGAAAGCTGGCCAAGGCGCCAACCATCAAAGACCCCGTATTCGGCCTTCAAATTCCCAAGAGTTGCCCCGGCATTTCGGCCAAGAATCTCCTCCCGTGGAACGCCTGGCGCGGCCGGAAAAAATACGATCAAAAGTCCCGTGAATTGTCGGCCTTGTTCCAAGATCATTTCAAGCAGTTTGAAGATCGCGTATCGAAAGAAGTCATTGCCGCGGGACCAAATCCCGGCAGATAGATTTTGACTTCCGGCGCGCATTCCAACCGTTGAAAAGGAGCGTTGAGCATGCCTGTCGTCCATGTTAATTTAATCAAGGGCCGGACGAAAGAACAAAAAGCTTTAATGGCTAACGAAATTTCGGAAACGATTCACAAGCATTCGGGCGCGCCCAAGGAGGTTGTCATCGTCACTTTTAACGATGTGGATCCAGATTCATGGGCTCAGGGGGGAACCCTGTTTTCCGATAAATAATCAATAATGCCGGGGGGGCTTTTGAATGAGTTTTCGAATTGCCGTCGTTCAGCCCATGAGCCATATGCCGCCCGGCGACGGGAAAAACGTCGCCGATGCAATCGAATTTATCGAAAGAGCGGCGGCGCAGGGGGCCGAACTCGTCTCCTTCCCCGAGTCCTACCCCGGTCCGTGGAGGATGCCGGCCACTTTCGATCCGAATGAGGCCATGACCGAAGCGGCCAGCCGTTGCGGCGTTTATGTCCAGTACGGAACACTCGAACCCATCGACGATGAAGAGGGCACCGCATACAACCTCCTGATGCTGGCACGTCCCGGCGGTGGCGCTCCGGGAAAGTACCGGAGGACTCATCCTCCCGGCCCCTGGATTTATAAAGGCGGAAAATACTGGGACTTCGCGTACACCGCCGGAGATGAATATCCGGTATTCGAAACGCCCCAGGCCCAGGTCGGGCTTGCAATGTGCAGCGAAGTCTATATGCCCGAGGTTTCCCGAGCGCTTTCCATCCGGGGCGCGGAGATTATCTTTCTCCCCGCTGGAGTGGACAAAAGGAAACTATGGGCAACCTGGCGTAACTTGATCTGGTCACGGGCGATTGAAAACCTTGCCGTCGTCGTCACCACACAGAATCTCTTCAATAAATCCCAGCGGGGACTTGCCATGGTCGCCACACCCGAGGAGGTCATATTCGAGAGTACTCAGGAGGGAATGTTCCTCGTGGATGTCGACCTCGAACGGGTCCGGGACCTCAGAGCCCAGGAAGATACCCCGGGTTCCGCGGAGGAAAACGCTGCCAAGGCCGGCGTCCTTTCTCAATGGCAACGGCCCGAAATGTATGACAAATTTCTGCCGAAAGAGAATGTAACCAATTGATTATTAGAAGATAATCCATCCCCCCCCGGCAGAATTGCCGGGGATTTTTATGTCAGAGGCCATCCATGCCGCGAAGCTATTTCTTGATTCTTTACGGACACCTCATCTTTGCTTGTTTTTTTATAGGCGGAATGTCCTTTTTTTCGATCCTCGTAAAAAATTTACGGAAGAGGCTGAGTCCAGATGAATTCGCCGGAGAAGTAGTATCGATCCTCCGCTTCTATCATCCGTTCATTTTACTTTGCATGGGAATACTAATCATGTCAGGCGCCTGGTATCTGACCGGCGTCAAAATTGCGATGGGCCCGTCCTTCGGCGCCCTCTTTGTTCCCCTTGGGCTTAAACTGGGAGTGGTGTTCCTGGCCGTGATGGGATTGAGCTTTCAGTTCTTCGGACTAGGGCTGCGGCTCACCAGGGGGATTGGACCCTCCGGAAATGGCCGCACTATTTCGGACGGAACCGACGAGCGGCTTCGTCTAATAAGTGCAGTCGAAAGATCGAATTTCGTCAACTTGATATTCGCTCTTTCAGCTGCCTTTCTGGGGCTCTCAATGTCCTGCCTGCCGGTTTCGAGGATATGACGAAACCCCTTATTTACAATAAGGACGATATTATGAGTGCGTTTTCCAAGCAGCGCTCTCGTTACGGCGGATGTGCTGTGAACGATGGATAAAATGTCGGCGGGTTCGGCAGCGGCCAATTTGAGCACTTCAAGAATCGCGTCGCGGAATGTTTGAGAAGGATCCGAGTGATTGGATTCGATCTGCGCCATATAAAGGGCGCCATCTTCGGTACGGAGAGCGGCGGCGCGGGTGAACGAGCCGCCCGCATCTATACCAATACGAAGTGAGCCGTTACTCACCGTTCCCCCTTCCGTTTTCGCGCAACGCCATATTCATCAAATCGGTCATCCTGAAGGATGGTAACATTTTTCATTTGAATAATTAATTTTCGAAACTATTCTCGAACGCCCAGCTAGGGCGCTTTTCCGTAACCGCCCCCGCCGGGAGTGAGCAATTCCAAAAAATCACCCGGGGCGAGGATGGTTGATTTTTTCGGATTAATTGCATTTCCATTGATCGACATTCGGCCACAGGCTCCTGGGCCTCCTCCAAACATACCCGGCGCCGGATTTTTCGTTCTCTCGGCCATAAACGACACGGCGACGCCGCCCGCCGAATCATTTTGCATGAGGACCCGTTGCCCGTGCCCTCCGGATTTCCTCCCTTCACCGCCCGAACCGGCCACGATGCTTTTTTCAAGAAAAGTAAAGGGCGATATTCGCTCGAGAATTTCGACCGGCGTGTGGGATACATTGCTCGGAAAGCTCAGGCACGAATGACCGTCTTCCCGCTCGGTCGCTCCCGTTCCTCCATTGTGGAAAAAAAGACCCGCCGTTCGATTTCCATGTTTGTCGAGCCCGCTGTAGTTGACACACCACATGGGAGAACCGCTCGGCGCCGCCACTCGCCCGGGAATAATAGGCGCCAGGGCCAAAAAAATAGCAGCCGTGAGATAGTGCCCCACCAACATGCGGCCGCCCCCGGCGGCTGGCCGAATCGGGTTGAGAATACTTCCTTCGGGAGCTCGAACGGTAATCGGGCGAAAGCATCCCTCGTTGTTGGGAACTTCCGGGCAGAGGGCGCACTTTACCGGATAAACCGAATAGGCATAGGTATAGTTGTAGGCGACATTAATCGCCGCATCGACCTGCGAAGAAGAGCCCTCGTAATCAATGAGGAGACGCTCTCCCTCTTTCTCGATTCGGGTCCGGACGACAACCGGAATTTCGATCCCGTCCGTTTCGACTTCCGATTCGTAAACGCCGTCAGGAATATCATTCAACGCGCTACGCATCACTTTTTCAGATCGGCCTTGAATTTCTCCGGTCAACTCACGCAGGTCCGTCAGCCCATGTTCTTCCAAAAGATCAATCAACCTGATCTCGGCAAAATCATTGGCCGCCACTTGCGCATGAATATCCCCCATCACCAAATCAGGGACACGGACGTTGCAACGGATCAGGGAGACAAGCGTTTCATCCACCACACCGCCCCGGACCATCTTCATTATCGGTATCTGAAGACCCTCCTCGTAAACTTCGCGTGCGTCGGGGGAGCGTATTTTTCCGCCGATATCGGGGAGGTGGGCGGTGCTGGCCGAGAACCCGATTAGGCGGCCGCGATAAAAAACCGGCTTGGCGATATTCACGTCTGGCAAATGACCTGTCCCGCACCAGATGTCGTTGGTAATCAGGATGTCGCCGGGTTCGAGATTTTCCGGGGGAAACGCGCGCAGAAAGTGACGCACGGTAATGGGCAAGGTGCCTATAAACGAGGCGATACTGGCCGAGGATTGAACCAGGGATTCCCCCCGATCGTCGGTGATCACACAGGAAAAATCGTTGGATTCCCGGACAAGGGTGGAAAACGATGTTCGAATCAGGGTCGCCGCCGCTTCATCCACCACCCCGATAAGCCGCCGCCATAACACCTCGACTTCGATTGGATCAAAAGGCAAATCTAGCCCTCCAGCGTCGCCCGGATATTCTCCGATTTATCTTTTACGAAAACCGCGTCACCTGGAATAACAATAGTCGATTCACGCTCCTCGATGACCGCCGGCCCCGAGAAAAGATCGCCCACCGGAAGCGCGTAGCGATCATAAACCTCCCCCTCCACGAATTCCCGCCGCACACCGTCGAACATCCGTCTCACGCCTTTCGAAAAGGTCTCCCTCTCCTCCATAAAAAAGAGCCCGCCGAATACATTATCCACCTTGGGGCCCATGAGAGTGAGGCGCCATGCGGCTACCTCTATCGGAACTCCTTCCATTTTCCTCCCGAATTTCAAGAGGTACGCATCCTCGAAAAAATTTTTCATCCCCGCCTCCTCGCCGGGCAGGCCACCTACCTCATTCGGCAGCGGCACAGCAACGGTATCGGACTGGCCCCTGTAGCGCATGTCCGCCGTGATGGCCCGTTCCCATCCCTTGCCCTTTTCTTCCGGCGCCATTATTTCACTCAAGGCCTGGACCTCCATCTCCCCCAAAAGGCGATGGGCTCTTTTCCAATCGATTTCATCCACATCCGAAACATACGCACGCACCACATCAGAGCGCGACCGCGCCATCAAAAGCCCGATGGTTGACGCCACACCCACCGACGGAGGAAATACGACCCGACGTACATGAAGCTTTCGCGCCATATGGCAGGCATGTGCCGGACCCGCACCGCCTGTCGCGATGAGAGAGAAGCGGCGGGGGTCCGCCCCCTTTTCCGCGATATGCACCCTCGCCGCGCTGGCCATTTGCTCGGATACCAACTCGTGGACGCCCCAGGCCGCATTCTCGATGGTCACTGAAAGCTCCCGGGCGAGCCCCTCCAATGCTTTTTCAGCCTCTTGGACCGAAAGGGGCATTTCACCGCCCAGAAAATAATCCGGATTCAGGTAGCCGAGCAGCAAATTCGCGTCCGTGACCGTTGGCTCCGTTCCGCCAAGGCCGTAGCAGGCCGGGCCGGGGTTTGAACCCGCACTGCCCGGCCCCACCTGGGCCAGCCCCATCCGATTGACATGAGCGATGCTTCCGCCTCCCGCACCGATTTCCACCAGATCCACGGATGGTACAAGAATCGGCAGGCCGCTTCCTTTCTGGAAACGCGAGGTCCGGGAAACTTCGAAGGAATTCGCCGTGTCCGGCTCTCCCTCGCGGATGAGACATATTTTCGCGGTGGTCCCGCCCATATCAAACCCGATAGCCCTATCTTTTCCGCAAGATCGCGCCACCTGGGCGGCCGCCAGCGCCCCGCCGGCGGGCCCCGATTCCACGACCCGGATGGGTGCGCGGCGAACGCTCTCCACCCCCGTAAATCCACCTGTCGAAAGCATGATCGAGAACCTGCCGCCGAAGCCGATTTTCCTCATTCCGCCGGATAGTTTTTCCATGTATCGATCGACCAAGGGCTGAACATACGCGTTGGCCGCCACCGTGGAACAACGCTCGTACTCTCCTATTTCGGGCGATATTCCGGACGACCGGCTGATCCACATTTCTGGGTAACGTTTCCGGAGAGCGGCCTCGGCTACCTCCTCGTTCATCGGGTTCATCGGGGCATGGAGAAAATTGATGGCAATCGACTGAGCGCCTTGGGCACGAAGTTCGGCGGCCGCCGAAAGGACCTCCTCCAGATCGACTTCTGAGAGAATATTTCCATCGGCATCCGTTCGCTCGCTTACGCCCCTGCAACGGTCCGGCGGAACGAGCGGGGATGGGATTTCGAGAAAAAGGTCGTAGAGATCGAATCGCTTTTCGCGAGCAAGCTCGAGGGTGTCGGAGAATCCCGCTGTCGTGATGAGGCCCACCCGCGCACCCGACCGCTCGACCAGGGCATTCGCCACCAACGTCGTGGCATGAGTCACCACCCCCACGTCCCGCGCCCGGATTCCGCCCAGAGCGAGAATTTTACGGAAGCCAACCAGCGCTCCCTCGGCGGGGTCGTCCGGAGTAGTCAGGACCTTCGCGACGTGGACACTTTCGTCATCAGTCAAAACGACATCGGTAAATGTACCGCCGATATCGATCCCGACGCGGATATGACTCATCTCTTCAGTTACCCTTCAACCATGATTTCGCCGGCCTCGATTATCGGTTTTCCATCAAACCATACCGAGGGATTGCGAATGATTACGTCAAAGTGCGTTTTTGCCCGGATCCCGCCACCCAAATTCGCCGAGGTGCCGATGCCGAAGTGAATGGTGCCGTTGACGCCTTCGTCGTTGAGCATCTCCCCCGTGAAATCCTTGCACTCCGGGTTCAGGCCGATGGCAAACTGGGCAACATTGTAAACCCACTTGTCGTTTTGGCTAGAAAGGAGATTCTCGAGAAATATCGCCTGCTCCCCGCCGGTGATTTTCTGCACAAAACCGCCCTCGATGAGAAAGGTGACAGGCTCGCGAATTACGCCCACTCCGTAGTAGGGAACGCTTCCGTCGCATACGAGGACGCCCGCCGCGGAACCGTCTATCGGGGATGTGTTCGCTTCGATGTTGGGGACGGCGGAAAACCCGGGAGAGTCAACAATACAGCAATGACTATTCCCACCCCGGCCCTCGAGGCCGAACTCGACCTCCGTCCCCGCCGGATTCGTCACGCGCACCCTACGGGCGGCCGTCAGGCGCTCGGCCAGTGAGTCGCAAAGGGGTTTTCGCGCCCGAAAATCGGCCATCAGGCCACCCGACCGCATCATGCCTTCTGTGAACGCGGTCATCGAGAGCACCCTTGCGCCCTCGTCAATCGCCTCCCGTACCGCTTTCGTATGGGAGAGCGCAAGCGTGACGGGCATAATAATAACCCCGGCCCGGCTCATCGCCGCCCCAATGGGCGGTGCGGGCTCTTCATTGTCGATGGTTCGAGGCGGGCATATGACAAGAGATGTTCCGCCACCGGCCTCCTCGGCGGCTTTCTTTACAGCCTGTGCGATGGGCAGTCGCTCCTCGTCCGTGACGATGAGGACATCCTCGCCGTTTTTCACCCCGGCGCAGTCCCGCACGAGAATTTTCGCTCCTTTTTCCATAAAAACTCCCAGGCCACGATCAAAAAAAATAATTTTAGGACAATGCTTCCCTTTCCGCATCCCTTCCCGGAATAAGTTGAACGAGCACATTATAGTCGGGAATACCGCTACGGGGGTCGCGATGGCCACGTTTAATGAGGATATTCCCCTCGGGCCAGTATACTTGAACGTTGCTGGGACGGATGGGCGTCACCTTGACTCGCCCCCGAAACTCCCCCGCCTCGGATTTCAAAAGAACGGGGGCGCCATCTCCGAGCCCGATTCGCTCGGCATCCTCTCGGCTAAGGAACACCTCGTCGCGAAGCGCCCCGGTGAGCGAGTCGTATTCTTCAAGCACCATGCTGTTGAACTGCTTGCCCCGCCTTGTGCTCAGAAAAAAACACCCGTCCGGAATTTCGGCGGCGGGAGGCCGCAACGCCTTAAAATGAGCACAACCGTCCGGCGTCGGAAATTGGCCGCCCTCGCATAGCCGGGCCCCTCCCCACTGCAACGCATCGCCCTTTTTCTTCAAGTGCTGAACTCCCTCGTAGGCGGGGACAACCCGGGCGATTTCTTCCCTGATCGCGGCTGCGTCCCGAAAATGTATTTCTTCCTTCCTCGAGGGATAAACGCGCTCGGCCATCTCCATCAAGATTTCCCATTCGGCTTTGCTCTCGCCTATCCGCCGCCCTGGGATCTCCGGGCTAAAAATAATACGCCGCTCCGTTGTGGTTTCGCATCCCCCCCCCCGCTGCTCGTAGCGCGTCCGTGCGGGAAGGAGAAGAACCGCCTCGCCCGCCTCGGTAAACATGGCGGAATTCAGGACGATATCCTGATGGACGCGCAGGTGAATGCGCTCGAGCGCCTCTCGGACAAAATCCGGTTCAGGAAGTGTTTCGAGAAAATTCCCTCCCGCGAAATAAAGAACATCCATTTCACCCGAATGCGATGACTCGACCATTTCAACCGCCGACAACCCCACATCCACCGGGGGCATGAAATCCCAAATTTTAGCAAGCGTCTCGGCCGTACTTTCGTCGATGGCCGCCCCACCGGGTAAATTTCCGGGCACACAACCCACCTCGGCGCCTCCCTGGACGCCGCTGTGCCCACGAATGGGCATCACGCCGCAATTCTCTCTTCCGACAAAACCACGCGAAAGGGCGAGATTGATGATGGCATGGACGTTCTCCACTCCAAAGACATGCTGCGTGACCCCCATGCTCCAGACGAACACGGCTGAACGGGCGGAGGCGCACATATCGCCAAACCGCTGCATCTCTCCCCGGGGAACGCCCGCGTGTTTTTCCAGGAACTCCCAGGACTGATCGGCAAGAGCCTTTTTTAGTTCTTCAAATTCCCTGCTTTTTTCCCAGATGAATTTTTCATCAATCGCATTTATGTCGATCAAGTGCTTGAGGGCGCCGTTCAGGAATGCCACGTCGCCGCCCGTATGAATCGAGAAAAAATCGTCGGCCAGCTTGGTTCCGAACATCGCGCTTTCAAACACCGAAGGAATCCAATAGCGTCGAAGTCCGGGTTCACGGTGAGGGTTAATGACGGCGACCCGGGCTCCCCGCTGCTTGGCCATAAAGATATATTTCGTCGTCACGGGCTGACTGTTCGGTGTGTTACTGCCGATGAAAACCAGCAGATCCGTCTCGAGCCAATCCTTATAAGAGCAGGTCGAGGCGGCAACGCCGAGGCTTTGCTTCAGTGCGATTGTGCTCGGGGCGTGACAGATGCGAGCGGAATAATCAATATTATTGGTTCCGAGAAAACGAGCCACCTTTTGAGCAACGTAGTACACTTCATTGGTTATTCCGCGCGATGTCAAGTAAAAGCCCAGCCGCCGCGGGTCGATCGACCGGATGCGATCGGAAATTACCCCATACACCTCTTCCCAGCCGACGCGCCTGAATCCGGGCTCCCCGCGCTTTCTCATCATCGGATAAGGAAGCCTGCCCAACTCCCTGAGTTCGGAGCCGCTTAACCCACTCAGGCTATCGATATTTTCGAGACACGAAACATCCAACTCCGCCATTGTATTCAGGCGAAGAAGGTTCAGCCGCGTCATGCAAAGGTGGATCCCCTCCATGGTGAAATCGTGCAGGCCCGTCGTGCCAAGAGCGCATCCGTCACATACGCCATCCCGCAGAATTCTCCAGGCAAAGGGAAGTTGATCCCTGTTGCGCCAGACCACCTTCAGCATGTCGCGATAATGGTTGGGCTTGATCTCTCCGGCGCCACTGGGCATCAGCCCCGCCCACTGAGATGGATTCCACAAACGCTGCATTTTCCTCATCCGCCAGCCCCGAGAACTCCGTGAGATCCGTAACTCAATAGCAATTTTAAGGGTGATCATAACGCGGATCGAGATGTGAATGAAGCGTTTCAGTACTTTTAATTCGGCCGGGAATTACAAGATGGCTCAAGCGAATCGAACTGGGCGCGCATCTTCAAGACTCCGGGGAAGATGCGTTCCGCTGCCGGCCGTTACGTGCAGGTGTGTGAAGTTAACAGGGGGGATTCGACCTTGAGCAGAGATGCGCAATAATTCCAAGGCTGGCGGCCGGCATGCGGAAACGCATTTCGCACTTCCCGCACCCGCGGGAAGTTGTGGATATATTCCACATTGTTTCCTGGAATAGTTGGATCATTTCAGGTCCTTTAACTTTCTCCATATGTCCGTCCCTCATGGAAAACAATAGGCGGAAAACCGAAAACTTTGCTTATCGGACCGTAAAGCCTTTGTAATAATTTGGTTATATTTTTTCGCGACTTGGAGAATTCTGAAAACCCACGCGCATTCGTGCACGGAAAGGCGCCGGAGGCCACCGCCCTGGAGAGGCTCCCAAAACCCGTCAGAATAATTCCGTTCCGAATATCTTCATCCCGGCACAATTGCGTCATAGATTCGAGTAAATTCTCGCCGACCACAAAACGGGCCACCACCGTTCGCCAAGTCCCTCCCCCGCTTCCGACTATCATTTTTCTTGTCCTCCAAAGCTAAAATTCATGATTCGGGCATTCTACCGGAAGGACCTGAAATGGAGTATTCTGACAGTTCAATTTCACTTTCATAAAAAAAAAGATCGGAGGACATCGTGACCAAGCCATGGAAACTGTCCCTCTCCGAAGGACTGGGCCAAATTTCCGAGGGAAATTTGACGGCGAATGATTGGATCCGTTCACTTTTCGAAAGAGTCGACGCTTGCGAGGACAAGGTTCATGCCTGGGCCGCACAAGACAGAGAGGGAGCGCTCTCCACGGCCCAAAAAATTGATTCCGGCCGCTCACGCGGTAAAAAGCAAAGCCCCTTGTCCGGCGCGCCGATCGGGATCAAGGACATTATCAACGTCAAGGGGCTTCCCTGCGAGGCGAACTCGCCGATATTGAGGGGAAATGTCCCCGACGAGGACGCATATTTTATTTCGAAACTCAGGGAAGCCGGCGCGATTATTATGGGTAAAACCATAACAACCCAGTTTGCGACCGGGGACCCCTCCGAGACGCGAAACCCATGGAATCTTGCGCATAGCCCCGGCGGGTCGAGCAGTGGATCGGCTGCTTCGGTCGCAACCGGTATGGCGCCCGCCGCCCTTGGTTCTCAGACGGGCGGTTCCATCCTTCGGCCTTCGGCCTACTGCGGCGTTATCGGCTTCAAGCCCACCTACGGCCTCGTATCGCGGACAGGGGTAGTGGAGGTTTCCTGGTCCCTCGACCATATCGGAACAATAACGCGCTCGGCGAGGGACGCAGCGCTCCTTCTCCCGCATTTAGCCGGGGCGGATCCGGCGGATGAGAGCACCCGATGGTTCGAGTTTCCCGATTTCGAAATTTTCGCCCCCTCAAAACCCCAGAAGGCACACTATCCGAGAGAGGGAGTCCGAAAATACGCGCCGGCAGAGGTGTGCGAATGGATAGAGCGGGGGGTGAATCGGCTATCCGAAAACGGCGTCGATGTGGAGGACATCGAATTTCCCCTTGATTTTCAAGAACTCCACGACATCCACCGCATGATAATGGCCGTAGAGGGGGCGGCCTTTCATGAAAAAATGTTCTCGGAACATGCGGAGAAATACCGCCCAGTGATCCGAGCCCTGGTGGAAAATGGCCTTAAGACGGACGCGATGGAGTACGCACGAGGTCTTCGCCGGCGAGGCCGCCTTAGAGCGGATTTGGACGAAATG
>PVBE010112441.1_pt1 | contig 11564 bp, 9 predicted proteins | sample 1631181 | NCBI WGS metagenome assembly PVBE01 (sample SAMN08397723, study PRJNA350692) | Marine metagenome, whole genome shotgun sequencing project. | isolation source: water | place: Pacific Ocean | collected 2012-04 | reverse complement strand
TGCAACCCGCATTTCTGATATTCCTGAAGTGTTGGGTGACTGCGGTTATCTGGTTGACCCGGGTGAGCCTGCCCGGTTGGCGGATGCGATCCAATATATTTTGAGCCATCCAGACGAAGCTCGTAAAAAGGCGGTGGCGGCGCGGGAACGGTGCCAGCAAATGTACGATATGAAAAATTTAGAATTGGGTCTGCGGGATCTCGTGGAACAAGTTACTTCAGCAAAAGGCGGCGCATGATACAGATTCCACCGAGGGCCAAAATTCTTCTGATCAAACTACGCTCTATCGGAGACGTGGTCTATAACACCGCCGTGTATGCACCTCTTAAAAAAACTTTTCCTGATTCGCATTTAACGGTACTGGTGGAGAAGCCGTCTTACGGTCTGGTTTGTTATCACCCGGATGTTGACGAGGTGTTGTGTTTTGAAAAAGGATCGCTCTGGAAGCAGGCTCAGTTTTACAGTCGACTGATACTGGAGGGATATGATGTCGCCATAGATATGCATGAGGGAACTCGTGGCTCGGTGATGTGTTTTCTCACTCGTGCCCCGATGAGAATGGGCAATAAATTTGCAAAGCGTTCCTTTCTATATAGTACCAAAATTGATTTCTCAGATCTTGAGCCAAAGTTCCCTGTTGATTATCAAGTTGCTCTGATAAAAAAAATAGGAGTCTCCTTCGATCAAGTCACTCCTTCGGTTCATATCCCTGATCATGCGAGGCAGAAGGCCGTGGGGTTTCTGGCTGAACATGGGATCAAAAACGGAGAAGAATATTGTGTGATCCACTCTGGAACGAAAAAGGTTTACGATCAGTGGCAATATGAAAAATTTGCCCGCCTTGTAGAAAATATTCCTGACAAATATGGGCTGAAGGTGGTGCTTACTTGTGGGCCAGGTGAGGAGTGGCAAGCCGAATCTGTAATCAAGCTGGTTAGGGGCAGGCAGATAAAATATCTTCAAACCGGGCTTCAGGAATTGGGCGCTATCACTCAGGGGGCGAAATTTGCTATTTGCCACAATGGGGGGTATATGCATATGGCCTCGGCATTGGGCACACCGGTGGTTGCTCTTTTTGGCGTTGTTAATCCTCGGGTATGGAAACCGTTGGGGCCAAGAGATATGGTGATTTATAAAAATATCGAATGCAGTCCGTGCAATAAGCAAACACGAAAATCAGAGTGTTATGAAGGCGATGCGGAATGCAAGCGGGTGATTGCTGAGGAAGATGTTCTCGAAGCGGTTGAGCGAATATTGAATTCTCAATAATCATAGCACCGTATCGATAATGCCAAATTCATGAAAGGAAGTTTATTGTCGTGACCTTTTCCATTCTCAATGTATGTCAAAAACTGATCCGGTAACTAATCATCCCGTTTGCCATGAAATGATTTGCCTTGATTTTTCAGTTGAAGAGGTGACCGCCAAAGCTCGGGAATTGTTGAATAAGTCAGCGGGTTAGAAGTTGGTTTGCTTTTTCCCACACCATCTCAACGGTGATGGAATCAAAAAAATGGGATTCTTCTACCGGCGCATGATTCAGATTTTCCATTGCGGTTGATTGTAAGACCTGACACAGTTGCGGATCTATTTGGCAGGGTCCGGAATCTTCAGGGCGTGTCGGACCGAACATGGCCAGGGTTGGAGTTTTAGTCGCAAACGCTATGTGCATTGGTCCTGTATCCGTGGTGATTACAAGTCGGGCCTGGTCTATGAGCGCACAGTTGGCACGAAGCGGTCTGTGAAAGGCATGAGTGACTCGGCCCTGACCGAGCTGGCTTTCAATTTGTTGAATCGTTTGCGCGTCTTCAGGTCCGCCACCAAGAACAATTCCCAATGCGGTCTTTTCAAGAAATAGTTTTGCCAGGGAAACCATCCTATCGCTGGGCCAGCGTTTGTGGGGAAGGGAAGCGCCTATATTGAGATAGACGAACTCTTTGGCTATCATTTGATTTTGATTGAGAAATGAAATCCCTTCGGTATGGTCTGCCTCACTTAAAAAAATTTCCATTTGTGTCCCATCCGATTCAACGCCTAATTTATCCAGGATGGCGGTACGTCTGAGGATTGGGTGTGTGATTTCTTTAAATTTTAGAATTTGATCGTCCCGTAGGCTGGGAAGGTTCTGATGTGCCCAGATTTTAGAGCATCGCAGGCGGGGAAGGACCCTTCCGATATCTTTGTTGGCATGGAAAACCAGGACATGGTCATAATGTGTTCTCAGTAATCTGGGTAGCAGAGCTAACTGGCGATACCATTGCGGTTGATAGCGAATCACTTTTCGAATGTGAGGGTTACTCTGGTAAAGACTTTCCCACTGAGGCTGGATGAGTAGATCTATCCCCATATCGGGAAATGATTTTTTAAGCGAACGAATACCCGGTGTGCCCCAAAGGCAATCGCCCATTCCGGTTGTGCTGATGACTAATGTGTTTTTCACTGGTTGGCGGTTGAAGGGATCAAGGTGTGTAGTAACCGTTTTGCTTGCAGATGTGACAAATTGTTTCTAAATCATTGGGTTGATCCAGAAGTTCCTTTCGCGCGGAAACGTATTTTTCTCCGTTCCAGATATCTGAAAAATCTTTTTCAAACACATTGCCCATGGAATATTTGCTTTCTGTCACTACACAGCCGCAGGGAAAGACATCGCCATTCCAGTTGACGAACGTTTCCATCCATGGACGCTTGCAGAATTTAATCGGATTTTTACGTTTCTTCTCTTTAACATTGTACGGACTGTAATCCTGATTCTCAGGGATCCATTGCGCGTCCTCTTCAATGTTCTCTTCCACTTTTTGCAGGATGTCATTTTTTAGGTTGGTACGCATAACGCTGAAGGTGATATCAACGCCAATTTCTTTGGCGCGTTCACGGGCCATGTCCAGTTGATGTTCATTTTGTTTCATGACAAGGAAATTCCAAACCACTCCCAATTTGGAATTATGTTTTTTCTTTGCGTCTACCAGACGTTTCATATTGTCAAAAACTTTTTCTATATCACCGCCCACCCGGTATTGTTTGTATACATCCTGCGTTGCACCATCAACGGAAACGATCAATTTGTCCAGTCCGGATTTTGCAAGGCCTTCAACTTGTTCATCGGTCAGATTGTTCAGGTGGGCACTGGTGATCGTGCGTAGACCTTTGTCGACGGCACTGTACTTGATCATCTCAACAAAAGATTTATTGAGCAAGGGTTCTCCCCAGCTGTACAAATCGACAGACTGTAGCCATCTCCCAAGACTATCAATGACAGGTTTGAACTGGTCCAGTTTCATGAGACCGCGATCTACGGTATTATCACCCAGTCCGGTTGGGCAAAGCGGGCATTTCAGGTCGCAATGGTTGGTTGGGTCGAGCGCAAGTTTTTTCGGCATGGACCATAGCCGGGATACCCCGAGCCTGTAGCTGAGTTTGATGAGGATGCGGTTTATCCGGTGACGCAAATTGAACATGATTAAAATACTTTCTTGAAAATTTCGTAAACTTCTTCCACTGAAATGGATTCGGGAGAACTGAACGGTTCGTGGGCAATAGCTGTAGCCATGGGCGACAGGGGTCCGCAACATTCCACAGGATAACCGATGTGAATAGAAATCAGCTTAATATCAAAGCAGGAAGCGATATGAGTCAATCCATTATCCACTCCCAGAAACATCCATGCTTTGCTTATCATAGCGGATGAGGGGCCCAGGGGGAATCCTTTCAATTGAATTGTACCACTATAATCGTTGGGGTTGTCTTTGGAAACAAATGTAATAATTTTGCAGTCGTGATTCTGGTTAATTTTTTGGATGAGTTCGAGTATTCGTTCTATCGGCCACTCTTTCATTTCTTTTTTTGACCGAGTTTCCGGGGCAAGGATTAAAAGTTTATCAGTGTTCAAAATTCCTAGCTGGTCAAGTTTGTCTTGAGCTTCTTTCAGGTCGTTGTCATTGAGATAAAGTATGGGCCTGCGTTGTTCCAGGTGGACTCCACATTTTTCCGCATATATGTCGACGAGATGTTTTTTGTCTTTCCACCAATCCCGATTGGGGTTGTCGAGCAGGAGAACCAAATCGTGGTTTTGTGATTTTTGCCGATATGTGTACCAACGGTGACTCTTTTTCCAGACATTATAGAAAAAGGGAGTGTCAAATTGGTCGATATTTGGGTCGCTCTTAATGGTATTAAAGAATATGCCATCGCCAACGCCGAAGGTGATTCTGGCTTCCGGGTATTTCTTTTTCAAGGCGATTACCGAAGGGGCGGCGGCAATCAGATCGCCAACTCCACCGATCAATCCGATAAAAATAGATTTCGGGTTCGGGCAGGGGCAGGGAATGCCCAACCATTTCTTGAGGACTGAAGGGATCATTGTCTGGGTTCAGTCCTCTTTATGCGAAAGCATTTTCAGAGCCTGGGTGTAAACTTCATCCGGAGAAAAATCCAGGCAAATGCGATCATCACAATGAGTCAACTCGCACTCCCTGCAATCAACGTCATTATAGAACACGAAATGCTGATCATTAACCGGATGGTAAGGACGGAATATTTCACGGATAGCCTGGCTGAATAAAACGATAGCAGGGATTCCAAACGCCGTTGCCACATGACTCGGCGAGGAATCATTGTCAATGACAAGATCGCATTCGTGGATGATGGCCATCATCTGGCGGACTGTCATCTGATGAAGGATCACCAGACCGGGTATGTCATCCAGCAAAGTTTTAATTTTTGGATATTCAGAATCGGTACAAATAACGATAGGCTGGATGTTTTCTTGTTGATTCAATCTTTGTGCAAGCTGACTGAATTTTTCAAGAGGCCATTCGCGGATTGGTACTGCGGCAGTCGGATGAATCAATACCGTTTTATTGGACGGATTCAATCCTTTGTCCTTGAGTTCTTCTCTCGCCCAGCGGAGTTCATCATCAGTAAGGAAAATTTCTGTTTTGGTGCTACCAGATTCCAAGCCAAGGCTTCGCATGCAGTCAAGGTCACGTTCGATGGAGGAACGGTAGTAATCGGACTCTGGAGTGATCAGATTAAAAGATTTGTTTCTCCCTCGATAGTAATTGTTGATTCGATGTTTTGTCGTGATTCTGGACAGGAGGTTTGAGGATACGCCTCCACTGTGTGTGTTCATTGCCAGGTCAAAATTCATAGCGCTGAGTTCGTCGCATAGTTTGTCGATGTCTGTTGAGGATGGGTCTTTGGGAAGATCAAAAAGACGGTCGATATGTGGGTTCTGCTCAAACACAGGTTTAGAGTATGACCATGTCAGGACTGAAATCGAAGCATTCGGCAGAGCCTGTTTTAAATTATGAATCAGCGGAGTGCACAATATGTTGTCACCTATGTCGCGTAGCTTTATCACGAGGATATTTTTAATGAGTGGCAAGTTGTCACGCAGGACTTTTCCTTCTCGAATGTATAGTTCGTAATAACGTAGATATCCGAGGAGTTCTGTATGAGCATCACATACCGCGAAAACTATTCCCTCGAAACCTTCTTTAAATCCTTTCCTGAAAAAATAAGCCTCGCCAAACCCTTTCATAGAAGATATTAAAGCGCGTATAAAAAGAGAGCGAAGAGAGGAGCCTGGGTTATTTTGCGCCAGACGAGAGGCCCTTTCTTCCGCTTTATTAACCACGGTATTTTCGCAATCGGAAAGTGTGTCTTCCCCGTAGCGGATCAGTTCCCCATCGAACGACGCGTATTTTTTCGGAAGCTTGCTGAGAGTTTTGGTATTTTGGGAAAGACAGGTCAGAGAAGATGGCTGGGCGTCGTGCCAGTCCAGTGGATACTTTAATCGTTTTTTGAGGAAAACCATGGTTAAGGGGAGTGGATATTGGCAAGGAGTGTCTTCCTTGTTTTTTAATTTCTCCACAATTGTTTTTCTCAATTGACCGGTAACGACTTCGTCGGATCGAATGAGCAGGACCCAGCGTTTGTTCACCTGACTAACCCCGAAACTCCACTTGGAATTTGTATCCAGAGCAGGGCAATCAAATGTTGATGCCTTGAATTCTTCGGCGATTTGCTTTGCGCCCTCATCGCTTTCGGAGTGAACAACAATGATTGGCGAAACCCAGGAAGCCAGGGCATGCAGGCAGGCTCTTAGCTTTTCAGGTTGGCCCTCAAAAGAGATGACTGCGGCTGGACTATTTTTGGACTCTGAATCGCTCATGAAAATAAATTAGGTGATTCGGGGTTGCATGGTGAAAGTGCGCGCTTGGGGATGAGGGACCGTTTTGTGATTCGACTTGTTTGCAGTGATATGCTAGATTATTTGCCGACCACTTGCAATAGATCGTTCACCCTGTTTGTCCTGAGTTCCTGCCTTGAAACCGCTCCACATACTACATACTGAAGCCGCCGCCGGATGGGGGGGGCAGGAGATTCGCGTATTTCAGGAAACTTCCTTGCTTCTGGAGCGAGGCCACAGGGTTTCTGTAGCGTGCCGTAAGGGAAGTCCACTTGAAGAGCGTTGCCAATCCCTTACAGATTCGCGGTTCAACTTTATATCCCTTGCCATGGAAAGGATGATGAGTCCCGGGGCGTTCACAGCGCTCTACCGGTATATTGGCGTGATAAGTCCCGATATTATACATACCCACAGCTCTGTTGACAGTTGGCTTGGCGGTGTGGCTGGTAAGCTTGCGGGAGTTCCCGTCGTACGTACTCGGCATGTGTCCTTGCCGGTGAAAGACTTTTTCCCCAACCACCTCATATATTCCTGTATCCCTGAACGAATCCTGACCAGTGGCGAGGCGATCTCTGATATTGTCAAGAGAGTTCGATGTGTCGATCCGAACAAAGTAGTGTCTGTTCCCGCTGGAGTGGACCTGTGCAGATTCAATGCATCAATTTCTGGAAACGGAATTCGTGAGGAGTTGAAGGTCAAGCCCGATCAACCACTAATAGGGATAATTGGTGTCGTCCGCGGGTGGAAGGGGCATGACTATTTTCTTGAGGCCATTCCGTTAATTATGCAACAGATTCCCGATGCCCGGTTTGTGATTGTGGGGGATGGCCCGGGTTTCGAGCAAATAAAATCTAAAGCCCAAGCGGCAGGCTTGGAAGACAGTGTGACTCTTCTCGGTCATAGGGAAGATGTTCCTGAAATTATGGCGGCATTGGACGTGCAGGTATTGGCTTCTTTTACAGGAGAAGGTACGCCGCAGGTGATCCCTCAGGCCTTTGCCATGAAGGCCCCGATGGTTGCCACGAGGATAGCCTCTATCCCTGACCTTTTGGGGAATGGCGATCGTGGAGTTTTGATCGAACCTAAAAGCGCACCGGGCATTGCCGAGGGAGTTTTGAAATTGATCAAGGACCCAGAGCTTGCGAATCGCCTGACTGAAAATGCATGGTCGTTTTGCAGGCAGGAACTCACTGTAGATAAAATGATGGAAGCAACTATAGCCGTATATGAAGAAGTGATGTCTTCTTCTAAAAAATAATCGGATCTCTTATAAGTTTCCCGGTCTATTATGAAAATTGCTGTCATTAGACAAAAATATGTCAACTATGGTGGAGCTGAACAATTCGTCTCTGAGTACACCACACATCTTGCCAACGCCGGGCATAACATCCACATCTTCGCAAATCAGTGGTCGTCGTCCGGGCATTCCAATATTCAGGTCCATCCTGTACGCGCGATAAAGCTGAATTCATTTTTAAGAACCCTGTCATTTGCCTGGTATGCCGCCCGGGCGGTGCGTGCTGAATCATTTGATATCGTGCAAAGTCATGAGCGAACATGGTTTCAGGATGTTTACCGGGCGGGGGATGGATGTCACCGCGAATGGCTGGAAAGAAGGGCAAATTATTTACCTTCTGTTAAAAGGTTTACATTCAGATTTAATCTGTTTCACCAGTTGGTTCTGAGGTTGGAGAAGGCTATTTTCGAGAGCGGAAAATGTAAAAAAATTATCGCCATTTCCGAGATGGTCAAACGGGATATTTTAAAACACTACAAGCTTCCGGAAGACAGGATAGAGGTGGTTTACAACGGAGTGCGACTGGATAGATTCCACCCGGATAACAAAAACCGTTATCGAAATGAGGTGCGGCAGCGGTTGGGGATTGCAGGTGACGAGGTGATGGTATTGTTTGTTGGGTCGGGATTCGAGCGCAAGGGTCTGGAGTACCTGGTTAAAGCCGTGCAATTTCTGGAGCGGAAAAACTGGCGACTAGTTCTTGTGGGAAAAGGAAATTGGGAACGATATTTGAGTTTCGCTTCGGACGAGAACAGAAAAAAAATTATTCACCTTGATCCCATTGATGAGATTGAAACACTTTATGCCTCGGCCGACCTGTTTGCCCTGCCGTCTATTTATGAACCTTTTGGAAACGCCAATCTGGAGGCCCTGGCTTCCGGCCTCCCAATAATCACAAGCCGGAACTGTGGCGCGGCGGAGATAATTACACCGAACAAGGAAGGGATCGTGTTAGAGGAGCCTTCAGACGCCAAAGCTATCGCCGAGGCCATTGATTATTTGATGGACCCGGCAATCAGGGAACCGATGGGGCAATCGGCTCGTTCACTGGCAGAGAAATTTACGCAGGAGCGAAACGCCGAAACGATGCGAATAATTTATGAGAAGCTGGCTTGAAATATGGGGGTGATTTAGCCAAAGAGGTAATATATTATATAGGACAGGATGGGCGGGAACTATGGGACGAAACATATTGTTTTTGATTTTTCCGCCGGGGTGAAAGTTTTGGTCATCTGCAACTCTTCAGGTAAATGCCGTGGATAATCAGGAAACCGTACTCGCGTTTACCAACAAGCTCCTTTTTTTCTATTTTTTCCGATGAAGAGAAAGCGGATATAACGAAACTAAAAAATCATATCCTTACCTTCCGACTGCAAGAGTTGGTTATTCGCGAAGGAGAAATTGAGCCGGCTCTTTTTATTCTTCGCAAGGGGAAGGTTTATATCAATAAAACTTCACGTCCTCATTTAAAGCTTGCCCAATTGAAACCCGGAGATGTTTTTGGCGAGGTTGCTTTCGTATAAAATATTGCCCATTCGACAAATGCTGTCGCTGAGACCGGTACGGTAGTTTTAAAAATAAATGGCAAGGTGTTTGAAAAGCTCAACGCCGAAATCCAGAACAAATTCAGGGCAAGATTTATGGATATCCCCATTGACCAGTTCGATAACCTGAATAGTAGGTACCTCAGAGACGCAGGCAAGTGACAACGGGTATCCTCACCCTCTGGCATGGGCAGTAACAGCGATCCCGGCCCTCTAGTTATAGTATGAATTTTTCGAGTTAAAATAATCCATATCCAGTTTTTCTTTTAACTGTTTAGGGACATGTTTTCTAGCCTTGCTGGAAAATGAGCGATTTTTATCCATCTTTCCGAAATCTACCCAATGCCTTCTTTCAAGTGTTTTAGGGGAGATCACCTTTTTGATTTTTCCATCTGGCCCATAAATTGTGACAGGAAAGAACACGGCATCCACCCTCCTTTCGGCAGATTAAGTTTAATACCCTTCCTTCATGTATTACCAATTTAGGTTCGTCAGCATAAAAATTCCACAGTTTTAGGGTGTCGTATTATTTAAATTGTTGTTTTTATGGGGGTAGTTCTGTTTCAGGTTCAGGAATGGTCGGGCTTATAAAGAAAGGCAAGCCGGCAACCTCACTTGGGGAACTTTAAGTAAATGAGGTTGCCGGGGTAAAAAACTCTATGAGGGGTTAGGTATGTAGCCGGAGTATTTTAAATCCAGGTGACTTTTTACCCATTTGGGAACGCTGGCTCTTCCTGTGCTGACCAGTGAAACATTATTTTCTGCAACGCTGAAATGTTTCCAATGCATGGCGCTCAATTCGTTGCTCGAAACCACCTTTTTGATTTGTCCTTCAGGGCTGAAAACTTTTACTTTATGAAACATGCGACACCTCCTGATTTATGCTTCGAGAGCATTCTTCGCTTACTTAAATCCTAGCCTCATTTTCTCTGTTGCTTATGTATATGATGGTTAGAATATGCTCAGGGTGTTTCGGTAGTGTGAAGATGTGGTGACAGCTTTGTCACAAAAGCAGGTTCTTCAGGGGTTTGGTGAGAACTTTGGCTAGGAATGCTTTGGCGGGGGCGGGGAGGTCAGGCCTCCCACAATAAATAGCAGTTTTAGATCTAGTTATGCTTTGGAGTGAGCTCCATCGCATAATGGGGAAATTTTAGTTTTGCCGCGTCATGACTGCGTTTTAGCCCTTTTAAAGGGACGTTAACTAGTCATGAACCAAAAATATTTATCGCTTTCGTTGATGGTCATGCGGTTTACTTTTCTAAAGCGATTTGGAAAATATTTTGCAACTGTTCGCAGTTGGTTTGCCAGTTGAATTCAGAAATTTTTTGGCGCCCTTTTTCGGAAATGGATTTTAATAATGACTCGTCATCCAGCAGGCGGATCAGATTTCTGGTGAGGCCATCAATATCCTGGGCGGGGGAAACAAGCGCTGTTTCGCCGTCGATGGCGTAGTCGAGGCAACCTCCTGTGTCAGCTGTGACCAGGGCCGACTTGCAGGCCATGGCTTCCATGGCGGGCATGCCAAGCCCCTCGTACCAACTGGGACACAAATAAATGTCGCAGGAACTGTAAATTTCCCGTAAACGTGCAGGGCTCGGACGATAGTGGTATTCGAAATTGAAACCTTCCGACTCAAATAACGGTGCAGGATTTTCCATTTTTCCACCGAACACGACCAACTCAACACTTTTCCCCTGCGATTTAACTCTGCGGATCGATTCAATTCCTTCTGTGTAACCTTTCCAGTCATAATCATGATGGAGCAGGCAGACACGTCGTGGCGTGTTCCACTGTTTTGTGTCACAGAAAAAAATGTCATGGTCCACCGGTGTGACCAGCACCTCTGCTGTCTGGTTGTGTTTTTCTTTAAGAATGTCTTTAAGCCAGGTGGAAATCGCCAGGGTTTGCATTGGCAGGTCATAGGTTTTTGCCGCACTGTTTTTATCGCGAGTCCACAGGCTTTCGTAATGCTGTACAAAGTAAAAGGGTTTTCCTTTACTTGCTGGAAACCCGGCGGCAAGCTCTGCGGTTTGCCATGCACTGGCGATGAGTATGTCGGCGTCGGGGAAATAGGCCGAGTCTGGTTCGGGAAATACTTCCACCGCCAAAGAGTTGTTCATCCAGTCCACCGTTTCGGGAGGCAGTGTTTTCATTCCACCTCGGCGAGCTTTCAGTTTTTGATCGGGGCGGTACCATTTGGGTGCTTTGCCTGGTATAAACATCCGGGCATTATGGCCCATGGCTTGCAAACGGTTGGCGTATTCAATGAGCGCCTTGACCCCGCCGCTGATTTTTACATGTGGTAATAAAATTGTGATATTCATGATTGGGTCCCATAAGTGGGCTCTGTTTCCCGTGGCTTCTCAGGTTATTTAAAATAACACTACATATAGGATGCCCCGTCTGTTTGCGACGAGGTTGCTCACCAGAAACGGTTCCGTTTTGAAGAGCGGGGTTTTGTCATTCCAGAATTTGTTCGTAGAAAGTATCCGGGTCGTCGGGATCAAAAGATTCGTTGGCGTAGACGATGAGT
>PVBE011994003.1_pt1 | contig 11565 bp, 6 predicted proteins | sample 1631181 | NCBI WGS metagenome assembly PVBE01 (sample SAMN08397723, study PRJNA350692) | Marine metagenome, whole genome shotgun sequencing project. | isolation source: water | place: Pacific Ocean | collected 2012-04 | reverse complement strand
CAGTTTAACGCCGAGAACCATCTCCGCTGGGATTCGCTCGGCGAATTCCTCGCCATCGCCGTGTCGCTGGAGGATCTCGGCACCAAGACCGGCAACGCCAAGACGCTTATCTTGTCGCAAACTCTCAACGACGCCATCGGTCAGTTTCTCGACGAAAACAAATCCCCCTCGCGCAAAGTCAACGAACTGGACAACCGCGGAAGCCATTTTTACCTCGCCCTCTACTGGGCCCAGGCGTTGGCCACCCAAACCGACGAGGCCGACCTCGCCGCCCAGTTCTCTCCCTGCGCCGCGGCCCTAGCCGAAAACGAATCCGCTATCATCGAGGAACTCAACACCCTTCAGGGCCAACCGATGGACATCGGCGGCTACTACCAGCCAAACGATGAGAAGGCCGCCGCCGCCATGCGGCCGTGTGAAATGTTTAACGAAGCGCTGAGCGCGTTGGGCTAATCGCGTCGCGGCCGTTTAGGACGGTCTTTTTTCTTCGGCTTCTCCACTTTGTCATAGGCCTTGGGCAAGGTGGCCGCCCATTCGGTGGCCTGCCGCTGGAGCCGATGTACCAGCTTGGGTTGCTCATCCACGAGGTTACGCGATTCGGCCGGGTCCTTGGCCAGGTTGTACAGTAACGGTCCGCCGGCTTGTTGGCGGCGTAGATGGAATTTCCAATCGCCCGTGCGCAGGCTCACCTGTCCGCCCGGCGAGCTATTGCGCCAAAATAACGGAGTGGTGCGCGTGCGTTTGGCGCCGAGCCAGATGTCCGATACATCCTCGCCATCCAAATCAACAGCGGTATTTTTGGTGCCGGTGAGTTTGCAAAGCGTCGGCAACCAATCCATGAAGGAGATGACCGAGGTGGTGTTCACCTGATCGGCCGGCACTTTGCCGGGCCAGCGAATGATGAAGGGAACCCGCACGCCGCCTTCCCATTGCGTATGTTTACCACCGCGAAACGGTCCAGGCGTGCCCAGCATGTTTCGGGCGAACTCAATACGATCGGGAGCTTTGTTCTTTTCATTAGCCAACACCACCGGTGCCGGGCCGTGGTCGCTGGAAAACACAATGATCGTATTCTCGCGCAGGCCGAGATCATCCACCGCCTTCAGCAGCCGGCCGATGCCGAGGTCCATGCTATACACATCGGCGAGATAATGCCGCATGCCCGTGGTCACATCGCCGCCCAGCTCGCGACATTGGGCAAACTTCGTTTTCATCTCAGGTCCGAACTTCGATTCATCCACCTGCACCTTAGCAAACCGCCCCGCATAGGTCGGCAAAGGCTTCACGGGAAAATGCGTGATGTGGCCCCAGACGTTCAGATAAAATGGCTGCTTTTTTCTGGTGGTCTGTTTGAGAAACGCAATCGCGCCATCCATCAGATGCGCGTCCCTGCCACGGGTGGACTTGTCGTCCTTTTCCGCGGCCCCGTTGTTATTAATCACATCAATGCCATACGTGCCCGGCTTGGAATCCGGCCCGATGTGCCATTTTCCAAAATGCCCCGTGCGATAGCCGTTGCGCTTGAGCAGCTCGGTGATGGTCACAGAGTCGCCAAAGCCGTGGTTGGCCATGTATTTCGCAAACCGAGCCGGATGACGACCGGTCATCGCCCCGGTTCGGCTCGGGCAACAGGTCACGCCCGTGACATACGCCTGTGTATAGCGCGTTCCCTCCTCGGCAAGCTGATCCAACGCAGGCGTCTGGGCATAGGGATGGCCATAGCAGCCCAAATCGCCGTAGCCGAGATCATCAGCAAAGATAAAGATGACGTTCGGTTTGTCGTTCGCCAACAGGCTGCACACACAAACCAATCCGAGCCAAATCGCCCTCCTCATTTTGCCGCTGCCTTGAGGGCTTTTTGGATCAGTGCCTTGGTCTTAAGCGAGCCTTCGATCGGATCAACGTCGTGCCCTTCAAACTCGATGGTGATCACGCCGGAGTAATCGGATTCGTAAATGAGCTTCAGCATCCGGTAGTAATCGGTGCGTGTTTCATTGCCTTTGCCGTCAAACTTAAGCGCCTTGGCGCAAACGGCAGGGGCGTGTGGTAGGCATTTGGTGACGCCGTCGTACCGATCATACCGGCCGAAGTTGTTGAAGTCCGGCAATAGGCCGGCGTTGGGGCGGTCGATTTTCTTCATCGCGGCCAGAAGCCAATCGGGGTCCTGCGAATTGCCGCCATGCGGCTCGATGACCACCTTCACGCCGGAATCCTTGGCGTAATCGCACAACGCCCCGACTCCATGCGCAGCGTTATCAATGTTCTGATTACGGTCGCCACCGGATCGACAGTTCACGCGGATGGCGTCACAACCGAGTTGTTCGGCGCAGTCGATCCAGCCCTTGTGCTCATCCACCGCGCGCTTGCGGGCGGCTTCATCACGGGCGTCGAGCTGGTTCCGGGCGTCCACGAGAATCAGTACGTTTTTCATGCCCTCACCAGTGGTGCGCTTGACGAGTTCGCCAACATATTTTTTGTCGATATGCTTGCCGCCGAATGGGCGGTTCCAATATTCGATATGCGTGATTCCAAGCTTTTCCTTAGCCAACCCGGGATAATCCATATGAGTCAGCTTGCCGCTACCAATCCAGCGGTTGAAGGTGTATTCCTGAATGCCGATCTGGAAACGGTTCGGGTCATTCTTGTCCTTGGCTAACAAGGTGGGCGCGAAGCTCAAGGCGGGCAAGGCCATGGCGGCTTGACCAATAAACGTACGACGGGAAAGAGTCTGCATGGCCTGATGATGCCGCCCAGTTTGGAAAAGAAAAGTTTTTTGGGCTAGGGGAATGAAGCAATAAAGTAAAACAATTTTCAAACTGCCCCTACTTAACACCCACTATTCCAGTTCAATATTTAGTGGCTAATCCTTCAGAGGTTCCCAAAAATTAGAATATTGCCGGAAGAATCTATAGACCGATGAATCAGAAACCTCAAAAAAAGGCTGTTCTCACTCGTTCTCGAATGGCGACGCGACGAGCGTTTGATCAGTTTGACTGGAATGCCTTGCTCAAAACCACAGCTTCCACCAGATCGCACAAGCCGGCGTGGGGTTGCTTCATGCGCGCGATGATGGCGTCTAGTTGCGGGCGATCGAGCGCGATCAATTCGCGGCCAAGCGCGTACGTGAGAAGTTTTTCCGTGAGGTTTCGAGTAAACTGCTCGTGGCGACCCGCCATGAGGCGTCGAAATTCGTCCGGCGCCTTGAAGGTCGCGCCGTCTGGCAATTTACCGGAGGCGTCCACAGGCAGGTTACGTCCGTACTCCGTGCGCCAGCCGCCGATGGCATCGAAGTTTTCCAACGCGAACCCGAGCGGATCAATCTTGCGATGGCACTCGGCGCAAGTGGCGATTTCCCGGTGCTTCTCTAGCTGATCACGAATGGTGACCGCGCCCCGAATATCTGGCTCAATCGTTGGCACATCCGGCGGGGGCGGTGGCGGCGTATAGCCGAGTAGTTTCTCCAGCACGTAAATGCCCCGGACGACCGGCGACGTGTCCACGCCGTTGGCCGAGGCTGTGAGGAAGGCACCCTGCCCGATCAAGCCACCGCGACCAGTGCCCTTGAGCGACACGCGCTTGAGGGTGTTGCCCTCCACACCGTCGATGCCATAATGCAGGGCGAGTTCGCGGTTGAGAAAGGAATAATCGGCGTCCAGAAATTCGCGCGGCGGCTGGTTGTGATCGAGTACGTGCCGGAAGAACAGTTCCGTTTCCCGACGCATGGCGGCCTCGAGATTATCGCGGTAGAACACCAGAAATTCCGCGGAAGGCGGCATGGTGCCAATGTTGTCGAGGTCAAGCCAGCGACGCACAAAATGCCGGACAAACCGCTCGGACCGGGGGTCAGCCAGCATTCGTTTGACCTGCGCGGTCAAATCAGCCCGCAGTTTGCCAGCGGCGGCCAGTTTGAGGAGCGTGGCGTCCGGCGGCGAGGACCAGAGGAAATACGAGAGTCGCGACGCCAGCGCCACTTCGCTCAGCTCCCCATCGCCAAGATTGAGATACAGAAAGCCGGGCGAGCAGAGAATCGCTTGGCACCCCAGCTGAAGCGCCTGCAAAGGCTTCACGCCTTCCTTAAGTTTGGCTGTCACGAGTTGCTGGATCGGCTCCAGCTCGCCGGCCAGCGGCGGACGGCGAAACGCTTTTCCTGCAAAGGCTTCCAGTCGGCGGGCAATGGTGGCGGCGTTGAGCTGCTCCTGCTTCAGATCGCCGTATAGCCCGCGATGGCCAGCGGTCGGCCAAGCCTCAACGTGCGGTCCTTCCACTTGAATTTCCCAAATGCGCAGGCGCGGACCGCGATACGCCTTGAGCACGCCGTTCGCCTTTTCGGTACCGGCTTTCATGTCGACGAACGGTTTAAACTCCGGCTTGTCAGCGGCCAGAGTCGTCAGTACGCGGACCATTCGCTTAGCCGCCAGCGGGCCGTTGCGGAACCGCACTTCCGGTTCATAGCCTGCTTCCATGAACACGGTCCACTCGAACCACTGCGGTTTTTCACTGGTCAATTCAACCCGCGCCAGCGAGGTCATTTTCGAAACATTACCGGTGCTGGTGACACTACCGCGACGATCGACCGCGGCGAGTTCCATCACCAAGGGATCGCCATTGCGAAAATCGCCGAGCGCCTTGCCGTAATCATGCACGCGATCCACCGCGGCGGCCCGTACACGGATGGTGTAGATGCCGCTCTGGGCTACGCCGCCCTCCCGATGCAATGGCGCGAAGCCAATGTGCCCGCCACGATAATGGCGGCCCACGAGATCCGTGTACGGCGTGTCGGGAATATACCGGAAGCGGTCGATCTGAAAGAGCTTGGGCAGCTCCGCACCTTCCTTGCCCTTAAAGTAAAACGGCGACTGCTGCACGTATTTCCGGGAGACTGGCCGGGGCCCAAACTGTGTAGACCGGCGAATAGCCTCTTCCGCCGCGATAAAATAGTGGTCCATCAACCGGCCGGAAGTGACCAACTCAGCGCCGTTGTTATCGAACCCGTGCACCTTCACCTCCTCCGGAAAATCCTCAGCGGGATTCCACACGTCCACGTTCAGTCCGAACAGTTCGCCAATTGTCTGCCGATATTCCCAGGAGTTGAGCCGACGCAACACACTACGCCCACCGGAAGTATTACTTAACTCATCCCGGGCTGTTTTCAATTGCCCAGTCAGATGCGCAATCATTGCAGCCCGCTCGGCCGCCGTCGGTTGGGTCTCATCCTCCGGCGGCATCTCGCCCAGATTTAATAGATCGACGATTTCCTGATAACGCTCCAGATCATCGAGCTTCGTGATCCGCGTCGGCAATGTATCAAACCGCCGATCCGCCTTTTGCTTCTGCGGCCCGTGGCAACGGATGCAATGGGTCTTAATAAAAGTTTGTGTCCGTTCGTCCGCGTCGGCAATGGAAGTGCCTACGAACAAGAGTGCCGCAGCGTATTTAAAAAGCATGTTCATCTTCACCCAATTTTCATTGGTGAAAACGTGCCGGTGCTGCGGCCAAAACGACTGGCCTCAGAGCCGAACCATTGCAAGACGGACAGCCACAGGTTCGCAAGCGGCACGCGCTGGTCTTGATCAGACGGGCAGACAAGGTGACCGCGGTGTTTAAGATCGCCACCGGCCAAAAGCACGGGAAGGTTCCGGTTGCTGTGGCTCGACGCGTCGCTCATGCCACTACCAAAGACAATTAGTGTGTTGTCGAAAATCTGGGCTTCCTTCAACCGGGCAATGAAGTTGCTAAGCTTGGTGCTCAGGAAGGATTCAATGATTCTCAACTGATCAATCCGGCCGGGGGCCTTGCCGTGGTGTGAGATTCCGTGGTACCCGTCCAAATCCAACTCGGAGGTACGGAAGCCCATGCCGGTTTCCAGTGTCGCAATGCGCGTGGAATCGGTCTGTAACGCCAGCGCCATCAGGTCATAAAACAGCGCCACTTCGTCAACGTGCTGCCGTTCCTCATCCTGCACCTCGGCAATGGGCGACTTAGGCTTGGGTCGGTCAAGCCATTCCTTTGACATCTGCAAACGCCGTTCCACGTCCCGTACTGAGGTGAGGTATTGATCGAGTTTGCTGCGGTCGTCTGCGTTAAGGGTACGGTTCAGAGCGCTGGCCGAATCGCGCAGGGCGTCGAGCACGCTACCGCGATGTTCCAGTCGCGCGCGTTCCACGGTCCGAGCTTCCTGCGGCGAATTGACGAACAACGCCCGAAACAGCTTGGCGGGGTTGTTGACCGGCGGAACGTGTACGCCGGCGCGCGTCCAACACATATCGGTGCCGTTGACAATGCCGGTGTTGATCGTCGGAAAACGCGTAGCGCTGCCGACCTGCTCAGCAGCAGCCTGGTCCAGAGACATATTTTTCTCGGGAAACCCAGAGGATTCCTCTTTTTTAATACTGGTCAAAAAACCCTGTACCGCCGCGTGACCGCCATTGAGTTCGTGATCCAGATTCGAGAAGACGGTGAGGTCATTGCGATGCGCCTCTAGCGGCTTCAGCGTCGAGGTCGCCACATAATCTTTCCCGGCATTTTGCGGGAAAAAATTACCCGGATAAAAGCCGAGATGATTGCCCACGCAGACGAGCCGTCGTGGGGTTTTTTCGGCAGACGCCGCGCCAACCGTCAAACTCTCAAAGGCCGGAAGCGTAAGTGCGAAGCCGGTGCCCTGCAGAAAACGGCGGCGGCTTAATGGGATCGTTTTATTCATCAGCAAAAATGTATATCCGGTGAACGGATTAAGTTACGCCAAAACCTCCTTCACCACATGCCCGTGCACATTAGTCAGGCGCCGTTCAAGGCCGTTGTGATAAAAGCTCAATCGCTCATGATCAAGCCCCATGAGATGCAGGATGGTAGCGTTGAAATCATACACGCTCGTGCGATTATCCACGGTCTTGAAGCCAAACTCATCACTGGCGCCGTAGCTCATACCCGACTTCACGCCCGCGCCGGCCATAAAGCAGGTGAAGGCGCCGGGGTTGTGGTCGCGACCAGTGCCGTTGCCCTGCAGGAACGGCATGCGGCCGAATTCCGTGGCCCATACGATGAGCGTATGATCGAGCAGACCGCGGCGCTTGAGGTCACGAATCAGCGCGGCGGTAGGCTGATCCATTATCTCCGCCTGCATGGCGTGGCTGTCCTTAATGTTCGCATGCGAGTCCCAATTGGTGATGCCGTTACCGCCGGAAGGATCACTCCCGTTGAAGAGCTGAACCACGCGCACGCCCTTCTCGATGAGTCGACGTGCGAGAATACAATTCTTTGCATACTCCTTGCGCAGATCACTACCGCTTTCCGTGCCGTATTCCTTTTGGATAAACTCCGGTTCATTCGTGACCTCCATCACCTCCGGCACGGAAGTTTGCATCTTGCCGGCCAGCTCGTAGCTCGCAATGCGCGCAGCTAAGTCGGCGTCGCCTGGAAATTTCTCGAGGTGCCGATTATTGAGCGACTTCAGCAAATCGACCGTCGCCGCATCGTCGGCCGCAGCAAATTTCTCCGGACGCTTCAGGTTGTCCGGCGGATTGATTGCCGTAAAATTCGTACCCTGAAATGACGCTGGCAAAAAGCCACTGCCGAAATTGTTGTTGCCCGAACGCGCCAACCCGCGCGGATCATTGATCGCCACAAACCCGGGGAGGTCAGCGTTTTCCGTACCCAACGCGTAGGTCACCCACGCACCAAAAGACGGGAACCCTTCCATCGTGAAACCGGTGTTGAAAAAGTTTTCGCCCTGCGGATGCGCCGCCGTCTCCGAGTGCAGCGCGTGAAAAAAACAAAACTCATCGGTCAACGCCGCCAGATTCGGCAGCAGATCACTCACCATCTTGCCGGTCTGCCCGCGCGGTTTGAAATCCCAGAACGCCTTCGCCACATTTCCCGGCGGCCCTTCGAAGGTGACCTTGGGAATGTAGTCGGCCTTTTGTCCGTGCTGTTTTTCAAGCGCCGGCTTGTGGTCAAACGTGTCCACGTGGCTCACCGCACCCGGACAATAAATCACTAGCACCTGTTTAGCCGGCATCGCGAAATGCCCCGGCCGTGGCGCGTACGGATTGTGTGGATCAATCGTCGGGCGGATCGGCTGTTTGCCGCTGAAACCGGTGGGATCCTCCTCAGCCAACAAGCCGGCGAGCCCCAGTCCTCCCAGCGCGAAGCCGGAGGTTTTCATGAACGACCGCCGGTCCAACAAACCGCGGCCCAAGGGTGAAATGTGTTCGGCGTTGCTCATGGGATGAAGGCAAATTCGTTGCTGTTAATCAGGGCGCGGGCGACGAATTTCAGGCCACGCTTTTGGTAAACCGCCAGACTGGCTTTCAACTCGGCGGCCTGTGGTGCGCGGCCGAGCAACAGCTCGAAGCATCGCTTCACCGCCCCGGCGCCCTGCCCCACTTCCTTCTCGGCGCGTTCGGCGATCAACGCCGATTGTTGTACTACGAAGGGGCTGTTCATCAAGTTCAACGCCTGCAACGGCGTGGTCGAAACCGGTCGCTTGGCGCGCACCTGACCGCAGTCCGGGAAATCGAACGCCGTAAAAATCTGGTCGTCCACGCGCCGCATGCGTTCCTGATAGAGCATCCTTCTCCAGGTATGAGGCCCGTGATTATCCACCACCTCCCATTGGGCGTAGGTTTTCTTTATGTTATGAATGCGATAACTGCGCCCGCCGAGGGTCGCATCCAGCTTACCGGATGCCCGCAGGATGCCGTCGCGAATCACCTCCGCCTCCACGCGGCGCGGCGGGAAGCGCCAAAGCAACGTCTCATCGCCGCCGTGCTTAGCCGGGCTGCTCGAGCGCTTGAAGGCGTCAGAATATAACAGCAACCGCAGCGTGTCCTTCACCGACCATGAGGCGGCATTACTACGAATGGGCATCATGAACTCGCTCGCCAACCAGTCGAGCAGCTCGGGATGGCTCGGCTTCGCGCCGGCTTTGCCGAAGTCGCTCGCCGTCAGCACAATGCCCTGTCCGAACACGTGCTGCCAAATACGGTTCACCATCACGCGCGCCAGCAGCGGATTCTCCCGCGCTGTTACCCACTCGGCAAAACGTGCCCGTCGGGCGGCGCCGGGGGTTTTCGAATTGAGTTTCAGATCACCCGCCAACAATTCCGGTGCGGCCGGCATCACCTCAGCCCGTAGTGCTTCCGGACTGCCTCGATGCATCACGCGCGTCACGCCCGGATTCACAAACCGCCCGACAAAGCTCGGGCGCGGCGCCTGTTCCTCGTACTCGCTGATGTGCGTCTGAATCGCCTTCAACGGAGCCGCTCGCACGGCGCGTTCCTTGTTAATCTTCTCGATGAAATGCGTGTCGGCCAGCGTGCGCCACTTTCCGTCAACGCCCTGCCCCTCAATCTTCATGTGGCTGAAGGACAAGCCCGGCATGCGCTCAAGATAATCGACCTCGTAATAATATTCGCGGTTCGTGCTCAGGCGCACAAAGCTCACCGTTTGCGGCTCGGCAAATTCCAGCAACGCCCACGGCTTTTCCTTAGAACCATTCGGTGCCCGCGCCCGCCAGGCCATCGTGCCGTATTCGCCATCGTTGATACGGCTCACCGTTGTGCGCCCGCGCTGCGCCATGTGATCCGGCCCGCTCACCTTCGTGCCACGCGAAGCCAACGCCACGTTGCCCTGCTTGAGATCCGGCCCGAAAAACTCCAGCTCATCCACACCCACGTACGGCGTTTTGAAGTTCACTCTGATCGCCTTATACTTTGCCTCCCCGAAATGCACCTCGCGATAGCCACCCCAATCCTCCTGCCACGGCCCGGTGCCGCGCAGCTTCTTGCGCTCCCTCGCAATCGCCTTGAGCAACGCCTCACCCCGCTGGCGCCGCGGATGATCCGGGCCGAATTCCGGCGACCGACTACCGAACTCAATGCCCTGAAACACGGCCGCCATCGAGTAATAATCATCGATGGAAACCGGATCAAATTTGTGATCATGGCAGCGCGCGCAATTCATCGTCAGTCCCAGCAACGAAGAGCCGACCGTCTGAATCACTTCATCCATGCGATCCGCGCGCGCCTGCCGGATGGCTTCGGGAATCTGCCCAACGGTCGCCGGCGGCACATGCGGGCCGCTTACCAGAAAGCCCGTTGCCTCACCACGCCCCAAGGTGTCGCCAGCCAACTGCTCGCGCACAAACTGGTCATACGATAAATCTTCATTAAACGCGCGGACCACGTAATCGCGATAGACCCACGCCATTTTGCGATACAAATTCGCCTCGGACCCATTGGTCTCCGCCCAGCGAATCACATCCAGCCAATGCTGCGCCCAGCGTTCGCCAAAATGTTTGGAGCCGAGCTGTTCCTCCACCAGCCTGATGTACGCCTGTTCCGGATCCTTCGCGTATCGCGTCTCAAATGCCCGCACCTCCTCCGGAGTGGGCGGCAACCCGGTCAGCACAATCGACACCCGGCGTACAAGGTCCTGCGCCGAAGCCGGCCCGTTTGCCGGCACCCCAGTCTTGGCCAAACGCGCATTCAAAAATGCATCAACTGGATTCCCTTCCCCATGCGGGACGTCCGGCCGTTTGATCGGTTGAAACGACCAATGCGTTTCGCCGACCGCCCAAGCAGCAACACACAGCAATACTGCGATAATCTGAGATGAACGGCTCATTCGGTTGGAAAGATAGCCGTTATTTGGCGGAAATTCAATACTGAGGAATTACTTCTTCGCCTCGAGCTGATCAGTCAGCGCGCGAAGTTCGGCCAGCAGCTGGGGATGCTTCCAGGCAAGGTTGTTGCGTTCGCCAAGATCGGCCTCCAGATCGTAGAGTTCCTCGGCTTTGGGGCGTTGGTCGTCGACCGCGTAGCCGTGGAAATGCGCATTGGCGCGAAGGTATTTCCACTTACCCTTCCGCACGCCGGCTTTATTGAAGTAGAAAAACTCGCGGCCGGTCTCGCGTTTTCCGAACAGGAGATCGGACTGGTCGATGCCATCAATATGGCGATCCTTGGGCAACGCGAAGCCGCACAGGTTGGCAAAGGTGGGCATGAAATCGATGGTGGCAAACACAGCATCATTCTCGCTCCCGGCCGGCTCTTTGGCTGGCCACCGCACAATGCACGGCAAACGATAGCCGGCCTCGTAAGGCGAGCCCTTGCCATTGCGCAGCGGCCCGGCTTCGCCCCAGAAAATGGCGCCGGCCGGATGGCCCTTCTTGCGCTTGGTGTATTTGTCCTGATTCCAAGGGCCGTTGTCGCTCGTATAAATGACCAGTGTGTTGTCGGCCAGTTTCAGTTCATCCAGCGTGTCGAGCAGACGACCGGTTTCAAAATCGAATTCCTCCACCACATCGCCATACAAACCGCCCTTCGATTTACCGCGAAACTTCGGCGAGGCATCGATAATCGTGTGCATCATCGTGTGCGCAAGATACAGCACGAAGGGCTTCTTCGGATCACGCTTGTTCTTCAGATAATCAATCGACTTATCCGTGTAGAGCTTGATGAGCCCGCCCATGTCGCGGGTCATGCCGGCGGCTTCGTTGTTTTCATGAAACCTCACTGTGCCGTTATCATTGGCACCTGGTGCGCCGAAAAAAAAATTAAACCCCTG
>PVBE011864636.1_pt1 | contig 11565 bp, 4 predicted proteins | sample 1631181 | NCBI WGS metagenome assembly PVBE01 (sample SAMN08397723, study PRJNA350692) | Marine metagenome, whole genome shotgun sequencing project. | isolation source: water | place: Pacific Ocean | collected 2012-04 | reverse complement strand
TGTTACAGTCACACTGTAAGTTCCAGCTCCAACACCGGTTAAACTTGCCGTTGTTGCACCAGTAGACCACGCGTATGAAAATGGCGCAGTTCCGCTTGAAATCGTCAAATCGATTTGTCCGGTTGAAGCACCAAAACAATCTGCATTTGTAACTGAAGTTGAAACAGTCATTGAACAACTTGGATCGTTGATATCTACACAATCAGTTGCAGTACATCCATTTGCATCGGTTACCGTGACGCAGTAATTGCCAGCGGGGATTCCGGTAAGGTCTTCGATAGTTGCACCATTAGACCAGTTGTAGCTATAGGCCGTGGTTCCTCCGGAAACAGTCAAATCAATTGCACCGTCTGAACCACCAACTGTTGTAACATGTGTCGGTGAAAGTGAAATGGTGAGTATTGAAGGCTCGTCAACAGTATATCCTTGTGATGTCATCACACAACCGTTGGCATCTGTAACAGTGAGGGTGTATGTTCCACCACTTAATCCTGAAATATCTTCAGTATTTGCTCCGTTCGACCACGAGTAAGTATAGCCTGGAGTTCCTCCAGAAACATTGGCATCAATGGAACCATCTGCAGCGCCATTACAACTTACATCGTTAACGTTGTTTGCTGAAATTGAAATTACCGTTGGTTCGGTAACTGTTACGTTTCCGGTCATCGCTTCGCAACCATTGGCATCGGTTACCGTCAGGCTATAAGTTCCTGCCGTAAGGTTGCTGAGATCTTGAGTATTCATCCCGTTACTCCAGCTGTAGGTGTAAGGAGTTGTTCCACCGGAAGGAGTAGCATCTATTGAACCATCGGTTCCTCCATTACAAGAAACGTGGGTGGCTGAACCGGTAACAGTCAGCAGAGTTGGCTCAGAAATGGTCACGCCAGACGCACTTGCAACACAAAGCACTGCATCCGTAACTGTAACACTGTAAGTTCCTGCCGGCACGCCAGTTAGGCTTGCGGTGGTTGCACCAGTTGACCAGGCATATGTAAAAGGAGCTGTTCCGCTCGAAACTGTCAAATCAATTTGCCCGGTTGAAGCACCAAAACAATCTGCATTGGTAACTGAGGTTGAAACGGTCATTGAACAACTTGGATCGTTGATATCAACACAATCAGTAGCCGTACAGCCGTTTGCATCGGTAACAGTAACACAATAATTGCCAGCAGAAATACCCGTTAAATCTTCGGTTGTAGCACCGTTAGACCAAGCGTAAGTGTATGCAGTTGTTCCGCCAGAAACGGTGAGATCAATAGCTCCATCAGAACCACCCACTGTTGTAACGTGAGTTGGTGAAAGTGAAACTGTGAGTTGATTCGGCTCATTGATGGTTGTGCCGTTGATGGCTGCGGTACATCCGTTGGCATCTGTTACGGTTACATCATAAGTTCCCCCTGAAAGTCCTGAAAGATCTTGGGTTACAGCACCGTTCGACCATAAGTACGTATAACCAGGAGTTCCACCTGATACACTCAAATCGATTGCTCCATTTGAATCTCCGTTACATGTTACATCATCAGTATCATCAATATTAAGTGCGAGTGATGTCGGCTCCGTAATCGTAATAGTTTCTGTAGCTGTGTTTCCGAAAGCACCGGTAACTGTTACAGTATAGGTTCCTGCTGGAATTCCTGCGAGATCTTCAGTTGCTGAACCATTGCTCCAGTTGTAGCTGAAAGGTGGAACACCGCATGTAACTGTCAAATCAATACTTCCATCTGAGAATCCGTTACAACTCACATTTTGATTTGTGTATGAGATACAAGGATCCAAAGGAATCACGGTGATATATGCCGTGGCAGTGTCGCACATTACTGGAACTCCATCATCACAGATTGAATATACGAACTGGTCTGGACCAACATAGCCAACTCCGGGTGTATAAGTGAAACTTCCATTGGGAAGAATAGTTACCGTTCCATTTGAAGGACCGGAAATTGGGTTGATGTTAATGTTGATGTTATTGCCATCTGGATCGTAGTCGTTGTCCAAAAGATTTCCAGAAACAGGGTTTCCGAAAATGGTGTTGTAAGCATCGTCAACTGCAACTGGAGGCAAATTCGTTCCGCCAGGATTTCCAAGAACATGAATTACCGCAACTGCTGTATCACAAAGCGGACCAGGAGTTCCATTGTCGCAAGTCACATAAGTGAATTGGTCATCACCGGTAAATCCAGGCGTTGGAGTGTAGGTGAATGATCCATCAGTATTTAATGAAAGTGTTCCGTTAGATGGTCCGCTAAGTGGTGTTCCATTGAACAGCAACACATCAGATGGATCCGGATCAAAATCATTCGGAGCAACTGTTCCGTTGAGCGTCATATTTTCATACATCACGAAATCATCCGCGTTTGCGATGGGTGGATTATTGGCTTCAATGATTGTGTTAAGCACCTCGATAAATACAATTGCAGTATCACAGTAACTTGGCACACCATCATCACAAACCACGTAAGTAAATTGATCTTCACCAACGAAATTTAAACCTGGAGTATAAGTGTACGTACCGTTTTGATTCAAAACCACTGTTCCGTTTGAAGGCCCGCTGATAGGGGTTACATTCACAATCAGGTTATCACCGTCAGGATCACTATCGTTAGTCACTACATTTCCACTAACAGGAATATTCATCAAAGTGTTGTTGATGTCGTTTTGAGCGAAAGGTGGGAGGTTACAGATCGGATCTGTAAGCGTAAAAGAAGTTGTTGCTGTACAACCGAGGTTATCAGTTGCAGTAACTGAATAAGCTCCACTTGCAAGCGCAGTTAAATCTTCGGTGTTTCCTCCATTACTCCAGGCAAAAGTTACAGATCCACTTGCTCCTGATACCGTAAGGTCAATAGCTCCATCAGTTCCACCACCAAGGCACGTGATATCAGTGACAGTTCCTGAAAGTCCGATTGTACTGAGTGTATTGATCGTGTAGGATTGAATGTTTGAGCAACCAGCGCTATCTGCAACAGTAACTGTATATGTTCCTGCTGTGAGGCCAGTTAAGTCTTCCGTATTTGCTCCATTCGACCAGTTAAAAGTAATGGGATCGATACCGCCATTGATGGTCAGGTCGATAGCACCATCATTTCCACCAAAACAACTCACATCGGTTACTGTTTCAGTAAGATCGAATCCGGCAACGCGGATGGCATAGGTGTAAACATTTCTTCCAATCTGAGGACATGCATCATCAGCGACTTCAACTGTAAAGAAATTGGGGTTGTTGGAAATATCGGCAACGGTTGGAGTCCAACAAAAATTTCCAGTTGGATGTGGGCTTCCGGTCGCATTGAAGGTTGCACCACTAATACTGCCATCCCATGTCATGGTAACCGTTTGTCCTGCATCAGGATCAAAAGAGAAAATATCAAAGCATAGCTGGTTGCCAGCGCAAGTTGTAATTGAAAAGTCATTTGTTCCATTAATTCCTGTTGCAGTGGGCAGGGTGTTTTGACAATCCAAAACCCAAATCTGCATATCACGCAATACAGATCCAATAACCTGTCCGTTTCTGTATTCTTCCACCAAAACGCTCATCACTGAAACTTCCAACAAAGAATCGGGAGTCATAGACAGCGACCCGGTTAATGGATCAATCGTGAATGGTGGATTCGAAGAAATAGGGCTTGTAGCCGTATAGCCAGGATAGTAATTTACCGCTGTGGTGCTATCTACAAGTGGGTCAACGAGTGTATAAACCAATGAATCCTGATCGAGAACATCGATTCCAAGATGGTTGTAAGTAAAAGGTTGATCAACACAGATAAATGAAACCGGAGGACGACCGAAAAGCGGAGAACTGTTGCAAGGCGCATTCAGGTTATCGAGGGTGGCTTCAATATACATTTGAGGATATGACTGGCAGTTAGTTAAACCTTGAAGGGTTGTAATCTGACAGTTTCTACAACATCTGGAAAAATGGAAAGTCCAGTCAACACATTGTGCCGGCATATGAACGGTGTCGCGATACACCCATTTTTGAATACCCGGCTCAAACCCGCCATTACAGAATGTAGGCGATGTTGAACAATTGATCGGAAGTTCCTGTCCGGTTCCTGGAATCGGGAATAATCTTTTCGATCGTTGCTCACCACAACTTGCTGAATTGTAAAAAACCAATTGTGAAGAAGGCGCGTTAATCCCCTGGCAATCACGATATAGGATGACTTCCAATTCATACACATTTCCTCCCAAACAAGTGTAAGTGAGATCAGCCCCAGCAAGGTGGGTTGCCTGGGTTGCTTGCGGGGCAAATAAAGCACACAAAACAACTGCCACTAAACTTAAACATCTGAGTGTTCTCATACTTTCGTGTTTTTAAAGCAAGAATTGCAGCCTACCACCTGGTAAGCTGCCCGGTTTTCGATTTGATGAATTTGATATTGTCGTTGAGCCAAAATGCGAACAACACCAAAGCTCCTTTCGAAGAATGCTGCTAAAATCATTTTGGTAATATTTTCAATTTTATTTCCGAATTCTCTATTCGTCAATTTTTCAATTTTTGACCAGTATACCCTTCCATTCAGTTTCGCTTTAGAACCCAAGCGTACCTTCCGAAGGATTACGGTGATACAAATAAATGAGGATAGAATGAAATAATGCAGACCATTCAATATATTTTCAATTTCTGAAAAAGTAAACAGGGGTCTCATTATTTGATTCGATCTACTATATGCTTTAAACCTTGAAACCTAAGCTAGGTTTCAACAAATCCATCAGTTTTTTCGAATCGTAGAAAAATCTTACCAAACAAACGGAAATCGGCCCGATTGGGCCAGAACAGTTCCAGATTGTGAACCCTTATTTTAAATTAAGAATTAATGGAATTTTAGGATTAGTGGTAAGGGCGTTTTTTCGTTAAGAATCGGAAGCAAAAAAAGCGAACTCGAATATACAAACAATATCCCTGAAATGAAAGGCTGTCCTATACTTTGGCCAGAGCTTTAGGAGCAGCATCTAAAATTTCATTGGATGCTTGAGATGCATATTTTTCGAAATTCTTGTTGAATGCTTCGGCTAATGCATTAGCCTTTTGGTCATAAGCTTTACCTTCAGACCATGTGTTACGAGGATTCAACACTTCAGTTGGCACATTCGGACATTGTTGTGGAACCTGCAATTTGAAGATTGGGTCTTCTTCCAACCTTGCGGTATTTATCGATCCATCCAACACGGCCGTAATCATTGCACGGGTGTATTTCAATTTCATCCTGTTTCCAACACCATAAGGGCCACCGGTCCAGCCGGTATTCACCAACCAAACATTCACTTTTTGTTCTTTCATCTTCTCACCGAGCATGTCTGCATATCTGGTAGGATGAAGTGGAAGAAAGGGAGCTCCAAAGCAAGCAGAAAAGGTAGTTTGAGGTTCTGTAATCCCTGCTTCTGTTCCTGCAACTTTGGCCGTGTAACCTGAAATGAAATGATACATTGCTTGTCCGGGATTCAACTTCGAAATCGGAGGCAAGACACCAAAAGCGTCACAAGTGAGGAAGAAAATATTTTTTGGGGTTGTGCCTGTTGATGGCTCAACCGCATTGGCTATATGATCTATCGGATAGGCAACCCTGGTATTCTCAGTGATAGAAGTGTCTTCGTAATCAACCGTTCTTGTTCCTTCGTGGAATTTGATGTTTTCCAACAAAGCTCCAAACTTAATTGCCTCATAGATTTCTGGCTCCCCTTCAGCAGACAGGTTGATACACTTGGCATAGCAACCACCTTCAAAATTGAAAATGGAATTAGCTGACCATCCATGCTCATCGTCACCGATCAATCCGCGATTGGGATCAGCAGATAAAGTAGTTTTTCCTGTTCCAGACAACCCGAAGAAAATGGCAGTTTCTCCATCCTCGCCAACGTTTGCCGAGCAGTGCATTGGAAGAACGCCTCTTTCAATCGGCAAAACAAAATTCAATACACCAAAAATCCCCTTCTTCATTTCACCGGTATAACCGGTTCCTCCAATCAGAATCATCTTTTTGGAGAAGTTGATGATCGCAAAATTTCCTTGTCGAGTATGATCGACTTCCGGATCTGCCTGAAAACCAGGGGCTGCAAGAATTGTCCATTCTGGAACTTGCTGATCGATTTCTTCTTTGGTTGGTCTGAGGAAGAGATTGTTGCAAAACAGGTTACTCCATGAATACTCCGTAATAGCCCTAAGTGGCAATCTGTAGTTCGGGTCGGCACAGGCATAAGCATCGCGCACGTACACATCTTTACCTTCCAAATAGGCGGTAACTTTCTTGTGAAGATTATCAAAGTGTTCCGGCTCAATCGGCATGTTCACGTCACCCCAGTCCACGTTATCACGGGTAATTTCATCCATCACCACAAATCTGTCTTTGGGTGCCCGTCCTGTAAACTTTCCGGTTTTCACCATTAAAGCTCCTTTGTCAGACAACACTCCGGATCCTTCCTTAAGTGTGTGTTCAACCAGCTCGGCTGGGGTTAAATTCCAATATTCGTTTGCGGTGTTTTTGACTCCAACGTTTTCCAGGCTGGCTTGGGCTGATTTATATCCGAAAACAGACATACTAAGTGGTTTTCAAGGTGATTTAAAAATGAGAGCGCAAAGATAATTATTTCCAAAAGACAGGGTCATTTTTCGAATCCTTCAATCCACTTAAAAAACAAAGAACTAAGCCATGCCGTAAGCCTTTCCAGGCAGGCGTTTTACCACACCTTGAAACTCAAGGTTTAGCAAAGAACTTGCAACAACACTTTGAGAAATTTCACTTTTGGAAACCAATTCTTCGAATGGAGTGGAATCCTTGCTTTTAAGCACTTCAACTATTCTTGATTCTTCGGGTGAAAGCTGGATAAACAATTCTCGCTGTTTTCGTGGTTTAACGGCCGAATCAGTCCACCCTAATGATTCAGCTAATTCATCAACCGAATCGAGTAATGCAGCCTGATTGGTTTTTATCAGGAAATTGCAGCCTTCAGAAAGTTTTGAATCAATTTTTCCAGGAACGGCATACACGTCACGATTATAGGAATTGGCACAATCAGCTGTGATCATTGAGCCTCCGGAAATTCCACTTTCAACAACAATGGTTACATCGGCCATACCGGCCACAATTCTATTTCTTCGAATAAAATTTTGAGGAAGAAAATCTGAAGTTGAAAAAAAGTCGGTCATGAGGCCCCCATTTTCAAGCATTTTACCAGCTGTGCTTTTATGGGCAGAAGGATATAATCGATCGAAACCATGCGCCATTACACCAACAGTTGGTAAACCGCATTCAAGTGCTGCCCGGTGGGCTTTAATATCAATACCATAAGCCAATCCGCTGATGATGAGTGAACCATATTGAGCCAACTTTTCAACCAATTGCGTGGTTGTCTTTTTGCCATATTCTGTTGGTTTGCGGGTTCCTACAATCGCCACCACACGGTTGTGATTCAACACCTCTGTTCCTTTAAAAAACAAAAGTGGTGGACCGTCAGTACATGCCAAAAGGCGTCTTGGATATTCGGCAGAATGATAGCTTAGAGCCTGAATTTTCTTCGCTTCAATAAATTGCAATTCGGCTTCAGCTGCTTCAATGCTATCTGAGTTTCGAACGGCATTTGCCGCAACCGGACCCACATCAGGGATTTTTTCCAATTTGGCTTTTGACGTTTTAAAAACTGATTCTGCACTTCCACAATAACTGATCAGGTTCTTTGCCAACACAGGTCCAATACCGGGAGTCATCATCAGCGCAATTTCGTGGAGCAGAGTTGAACGTTCAGAACTCAATGGATTAGGAGTTTTATAACTTCGCAAATCTAAAAATTGTGGACCGTAACATTTCGGCACATCAACCCCTTCTCCTCTTGAATTTCAGCATTATGCTCACCAGAGTTTTCCAGTTATTAGTCTTTTCCGGAGCTTTCTTTCTTACTCATATTTCTGTTGCCCAGAGTTACGATCCATTACATCCACCCAGTACTTACCAATCTTCTGACAACCCGAACTATTGGAAAAACAAGATGCCCCATCCCGGCTATTGGCAGCAAGATGTGCATTACAGGATTGAAGCCAATATTGACGAAACAACCGACATCATTGACGCAACAGAGCACTTGACCTATTACAACAATTCACCTGACACGCTCAAACACGTTTTCTTTCATCTTTATCAAAACGCGTTTCAACCTGATTCGTACTACGATGACTTGCAAAATAACAACGGCACAAAGCCCAAATACGGGAAATACGAATCTCTAAAGTTGGGGACTGAAATAGAGCAACTTTCAACCGAAGGATTGATACTGAAAAGAGAAATAGACAATACTATCATGAAGGTTTGGTTGCACGATCCCCTACCCCCTAATGATACCGTAAGGTTTTACATAAAATTCAAAACCTATTTTGATATTGGTTCGGTGCGAAGAAGAATGAAACCATTCAGCGTTGCCGGTTACACACATTATAATGGTGTGCATTGGTACCCAAGGATTTCTGTTTATGATAGAAAATTTGGCTGGACAACCGATCAACACCTCGGCCGGGAGTTTTATGGTGATTTCGGAACATTCGATGTTGAACTCACTTTTGCCAGTAACTACGTGGTTGAAGCTACAGGTTCTCTTACTAATCGCAAGGAGGTTTTACCAGACAGTTTACGCGCCAAACTTGACATAAAAAACTTCAAGGACAAACCCTGGAATTCGCCACCGAGCAAGCCGATAACCTACGATCCTAAAAAACGCAAAACCTGGAAATACCACGCTGAAAATGTGCACGATTTTGCGTTCACAGCCGACCCAACGTACAGAATAGGAGAAACTGAATGGAACGGTAAAAAAGGTGTGGCCATGGTGCAGGAACAACACGCAGCCGGATGGCAAAATGCTGCCGAATACACGGCCAAAATCATCAAAACCTTTAGCGAAGATTTTGGCATGTTGGTGTATCACAAGATGATTGTGGCAGATGCTCGATCAGGTATGGAATACCCAATGATCACCTTGGATGGTGGACGCGATCCGGGGTTCCGGGGGTTGCTTGTGCATGAGGTTGGACACAACTGGTTTTTTGGAATGGTGGGCACAAATGAAACCTACAGGGCGGCCATGGACGAGGGCTTTACCCAATTCTTAACTGCCTGGGGACTGGAAGCTATTGATGGGAAGGAGCTGGTGCGCAATCAAACAAAAGTGAAGTATGTTCGGAAGTTCCAATTGCCAGTTACAGCAAGGGAAACAAGGGTGAATTATGGCTACATGGGCGATGCACTTAAAGGCAAGGATGCACCATTAAATACACATTCAGACCAGTTCAATGGAGCTTTAAGACATGGTGGTGGGTATCGTCATGTTTATTACAAAACAGCTTCAATGCTTTACGGATTGCAGTACGTTTTGGGGGATTCTCTTTTTCTCGATGCCATGAAGCATTATTTCGCAACATGGAAAATTGCTCATCCCTATTTCAACGACTTCAAAAACTCCATAATAAACTACACCAAAGTAGACCTCAATTGGTATTTCGACCAATGGTGGGAAACCACGAAGAGTATAGACTATGGTATAAAAGGCATAAAAAAAGGTCAGTTGGAAGACCAATACCTCATCACTTTCAAAAGGAGTGGCAGAATGCAAATGCCAATAGACTTTACCGTTATAACGAAAGAAGGCGATTCCCTTGATTTCCATATCCCTAACAACTGGTTTGAAAAGGAAACGGATGCAACAGTTCTACCACGATGGATTGGCTGGGACAAACTGAAACCTGAATATGTAGCCGAAGTCAAAATCCCTGGAAAGATCAAAAACGTGATCATCGACCCAAGTGGCAGATTAACCGATGTAAACATGCTGGATAATCAAAAGAAGGGCGGCACAGAGTTGCTATTTGATTCAAAAGTTTACAATCGCCCCACCTGGAAGAAATATCGTCTCAACATGCGACCGGACCTTTGGTTCAATGCTTACGATGGTTTCAAACTGGGCTTCCACATGAATGGCAGTTTGATGAATTATCGCCACAAAATCTGGTTCACAACCTGGTATAATACAAGAGCTTTTCAGGGCGGATATGAAGATCTGACCTACCGTGAGGAAGATAAAAAAAAGCACGATCTGCTCTCCTGGAACATCATTTACGAAACCCCCATTGAAAAGTTTGTATTGGATGCTTCAGTGAAGTTGCATTTCAGTTTTTTGGATGGGTTGGATAAAAACAGTCTGGCTATTCAACTTCGTCCTAAACCGGGTCATGCCATCGATTTTGAGTTCAAATCACTTTACAGATGGGAAGATCGTGACACCATCTATTCGCTGTATCCCAAGGAGTGGAATTCTGACATGTTCAACAATTCATTGAACGCGAGCTACAAATACGCCAAACGATATTCAAAGGGGAATATGAATTTGAAAGCAGGTTTGCGATCATCTGCATTGCTGAGCGATTACGATTATCACAATGTAAATCTTGAGTTGAAGAATTATACACGTTTGGGTAAACTGGAACTTCGAACCAGGCTCTTTGGTCAGTATGGAACCGGCAGCAATCCAGCCCCCGAAAGTGATCTCTATTTCGCCAGCGCTTCACCGGAAGATTTGGCCGACAACAAATTCACCCGTTCAGTTGGTTGGTTTCCTGAAAGTTGGGGAGGACATGGTGCAGAAGTAAATCATTTCCATCATGGCGGTGGGCTTAATGTTCGCGGATATTCTGGCTACTTTGTGGTTCAGGATGGTGAACAAGGCGGAACATTTGCCACCTATAAAGGAGGAACCGGTGCGTCCATAAATGTGGAACTCGACTTCGATGGCCTTGTAAAATTTCGACCTAAAAAGATCAGGGATTACTTCAAACTCGATACTTATCTATTCTTTGATGGAGGAACAATCAGGTATTACGACCCGATCCAGGATAAAAACGTGATGGGTGATTTCAGAATGGATGGAGGAATTGGAACCGCCTTAACCATTAAAAAATGGGGGCCACTTCAAACCACCAAACCCACCACAATTCGATTCGACATGCCATTATTGTTGAGTCATTTGCCGGCTGCAGAAGTTACCGGTCCGCAAACAGGAACAAACGACTTAACTTTTTCCGACTATTTCAAATTCCGCTGGGTATTGGGGATTAGTCGAGCATTTTAAAAATACACTATGGAACTTGATTCAAAACCTTTAGCCAACCACCTTCACCGATTCTTCGGTGTGGAATTCAACAACAAACTCTATAGTTATTTCGGTAAGGAAAAACTGACAGAACAAGAAGCGCAGGAAATGATACACTGCGCCCATGCTTCGTTGCTACATTGGAGTTTGTTTGAAAAGCACACACCCGCGAATGTTCAGCGAGGGCAGTATATGATCGCCAAAGCCTACTTGCTTGCCGGCAACAATGCCATGGCCGCAGAATATGCCTCGAAGTGCAGAAACACAACAGATGAAAATCCTGAGGATATGAAAGATTTCGACCTGGCTTATGCCATGGAAATTTCTGCAAGAATCTCAGCGCAAGCCGGAAATCAGGATCAATTCGACAGTTGGTACCGGAAGGCAAATGAGGCTGGTGAGGCCATTGAAAGCGAGGATGACAAAAAATACTTCAAT
>PVBE010153732.1_pt1 | contig 11565 bp, 10 predicted proteins | sample 1631181 | NCBI WGS metagenome assembly PVBE01 (sample SAMN08397723, study PRJNA350692) | Marine metagenome, whole genome shotgun sequencing project. | isolation source: water | place: Pacific Ocean | collected 2012-04 | reverse complement strand
GGCGAGATATTTGAGCGATGTGCGTAAGAGATAGACGTCGAGATGGTTGGGGTCGCCGGCTTGGGCGCGCCCGGCGTTCGCCTTCAGCTCATACGAAGCCGGCGTCGTGCCCGGATTGGCCGAGTTCCAGCCGATGCCGAGCGGGTTGAAATCGGGCTAGCGCGGCCGGTTCCAGGCGAGGATGCCGGTCTGCGTTCCGAACAGCCATTTATAGCCGGCCGAGACCATGAAATCGGCCTTGGTGCCGTCGACCGGCACCACACCCAAGGCATGGCTGACATCGACCAGCAGCGCGATGCCGCGCAGGCGTAGCGCGCCGGAGAGGGCGGCGATATCGAGCGCCTGACCGGTCAGATAGCTGACCTGGCTGACATAGACGATGCGCGTGCCGGCGTCGCAGGCATTGATGAGGCCGTCGATATCGACCAGCCAGCCGTTCGGCTCGACCATGCGCGTCTCGACGCCGAGCCCGTTGAGCCGGGCCAAGGCATATCTGCCGGAGGCGTATTCGAGCGTTGAGGTCACCACATTGTCGCCGGCCCGCCAATCGAACGACGACAGCACCGATGCGATGCCGGCCGAGGCGCTGCCGACAAGGGCGAAGTCATCCGCCGCCAGGCCGGTCATCGCCGCCAGGCCGCGGCGCACTTCTTGCGCCACTTCCAAATGGGCGTAATAACCCGGAAATCCCCGCGCCTTATGCTCGGCATATGCCTCGAACGCCTGGCGCTGGGCTTTCAGCAACGGCGGCTGGCCGCCGGTCGCCAGATGGGTTATGCCCTCAAGGCCGATGAAATCGCTCTTGGGTGCCAGCATGGCGGCGGCTCTTAGGTTTGGACGGCGTCGCCTTCGAGATAGCTCTTCGGCCAGGCGATGCCCTGCCAGGTCCACATCTCGACCGGGTCGAGGCGGATGAGCCAGCGTTTCCAGCTCATCGTCGGCTCGAGGTAGCTCGGGCCGTTGGCGCCGTAATATCTCAGCGACATGGTGCGCGCGACCTCGACCCAGCGCCCGCCGACATTGGGCTCCTCGACGATCACCGCTTCGCACTGGGCGGCGAAATTGCGCTGCACGCCGGCGCCCGGCGCTTGCGAATCATCGGCCGACGAGGATTCATCGATGGTCACGGCGCAGCGCGGCTGCGCTTTCAGGAAATGCGCCCATTTCGATTTGGCCCGCGCCACCAGCCAGATCGCCTCGCCGTCCCACTGGTACCAGCACGGAATGGCGTAGGGCCAGCCCTTGGCGTCGAGGCACGCCACGCGGGCGAGATTGGGCTCGTCGAGAAAGCGGTCGATCTCGTCCTTGCTCAACTTGCCGACCTTGCCGCGCCAGCTCTCTTCTTTATTGTTCTCACTCATTTTTCTCTCCCATCGATTTAGAGCCGCGCCCGGCGCGCCTGTGTGCCGGCATCGCCAACAAGGCTGGCGTAATATTGCCCGAGGCGGTCGAGCCCTTGGCTCAGCGCTTCGGGCGCCGCGGCGAGCGATACGCGCACATAGCCCTCGCCGCAGGAGCCGAAATCAAGGCCGGGGACCACCGCCACGCCATGCGCATCGAGCAGCGTCCTGGCGAATGTCCGGCTTGGCACACCGGCGCCGCGAATATCGATCCACAGATAAAACGCGCCGTCGGGGGGGTGCGCCGGGACGCCATGTTTGCCGAGCACATCGAGCGCCAGTTGGCGCCGCGCCGCATAGGCGCCGCGCATCTCCGCCACCACCTCTTGCGGGCCCTCCAGCGCCGCCAGCGCCGCCCACTGGCCGGGCGTGCTGGCGCAGCTGATCATCGCCTCCTGAAGATTGGCGAGCACCGGTGCGATATCGCGCGGCACCACCATATAGCCGATGCGCCAGCCCGTCATGGCGTAGGTTTTGGAGAAGCTGTAGACGGCGATAATGCGCTCCCTGTGGCCGAGCGATGCGGCGCTGACGAATTTGTCGGTGTAGGTCAGGGCGTCATAGGCCTCGTCGCAGACCAGCCACAGATCATGCGCCACGGCGAATTCCAAAAGCTCGACCATGCGCGCGCGCGGGATCACCGAGCCGATCGGGTTGAGCGGCGTGTTGATCAGCAACAGCTTGGTGGCCGGGCTGACCAGCGCTTCGAGCGCACCCATGTCGGGCAGGAAATCGTTCTCGGCGGCGACGCGGTAGTTCTGAATCTCGGCCGAGCGCAATGTCGCCATCATGGTGAAATTCGGCCATGACGGATCGGGCATCAGCACCCCGTCGCCGGGCTCGACGAGGCCGGCAAAAGCGCTATAGAGGGCGCCCATGGCGCCATGCGTGACGACGATCTCATCGCTGTCGACGGTGTAGCCGTTCACGGCCTTTAGTTTTTGGCACAGGCGCTGGCGCAGCTCAGGCAGGCCGGCATTGTCGATATATTTTGTATGGCCGGCCCGGGTTGCCCGGCTGGCCGCCTCGACGATGTGCGGCGGCGTCGGAAAATTGGGCTCGCCGGGTGCCAGATTGATGACGTCGGCCTTGCTGGCGATCAGGTTAAACGTGTCGCGAATCCCCGATGACGGCATCGCCGCCAGAGACTTGCCAAGCTGCATCGCGCGCGCTCCTTTCGTTCACCGCCGGCAATCAGACCGGTGGGCCGAGCCAGACGGTAAGAAAATTATCCAGCCAACGGCGCATCGATGGATTATGCCTGGGCGCCGCGGCGCGCTGTTGCGCCGCCGTTTGCGCGCCCGCCATACCGAGCTGCGGCGCGCCCTTCTCCGAGGTGATCCAATACTCCATTGTCTTGGGAATCATCTCCGGATGAAACTGGACGCCATAGGCGTTTTCGCCGTGGCGGAACGCCTGATTGTAAAACGCCGAGCCGCCGGTGGCGAGAAGTTCGGCGCCGCGCGGCAAATCGAAGCCCTCGCGATGCCACTGATAGGCGGTGAGGCGCTCGGGGAAGAGCCCGCCGCCGGCCGGCGCCGCGTTTATTTCGTGATAGCCGATCTCGCGCACGCCTTGCGCGTGCTCCCACACCTCGGCGCCGAGCGCATGGGCCATCATCTGGGCGCCCAGGCAAATGCCGAGCAGCGGCGCGCCGCTGTCGAGCTGGCCGGCCATCCATGCGATTTCCTCGGCGATGAAATCCATCTCGGCGGCGTCGCCCACCCCCATCGCGCCGCCGAAAACGACGGCGCCGGAAAAGCCCTCCGGTTTGCCATCCTTGAGCGGCGGCAGCGCATCGCCGAGAAACGGACAGCAGATTTCCGTCGTGTAACCATGCGCGTGCAGCGCCTCGGCCACGGCGCCGGGTTCGGCGCGCTCCGAATGTGTGATGAAGATTATCCTGCCGCCCTGCATCGCCGCCGGTGCCCTCGAATTCGCTTGGCTGGCAATCCAACCCATTGTTTTTTTACGTTTTTTTTGCCATATTTCTAAAGTCCGTCGGAAATTGAGCCGGACCGGTCGGGCGCCGACACTCCCCTTACAGGGCGATCCCGCCGGAGGCAACAGTTTACCATGCCCGCCGTCTGGCCGGCGGCGGTGGAATTTGCGCTGTTGCGCCCGGCGCACCGGGTGATAGCATCCGAGGCAAGAGAATTTGATATGCCGCACCGCGCCAGGACTTGCCGCGTCGCGGTGAGGGATAGCTTGAGTTCTCTCGGCTCTGGGGGGAGCCTATGGACTTGCAACTGTTTCTGGTCGTGCTCGGCCTGTTCATGCTATTGCTGATCGCCAGCCTTCTGCAGCCGGTGGCGCGGCGCCTGAATTTTCCCTTCACCGTGCTGCTCGCCACCGCCGGCGTGGTGCTCGGCATCATCGTCCTCGTCATCCCCGACAAGAGCAACGCCGGCATCGCCGGAGATTTCCTGCACGCCATCGAGAATCTGGATATCACCTCCGAGGCGGTGTTTTTCCTGTTCCTGCCGGCGCTGATATTCGAATCGGCCATGAGCATCAATGTGCGCCATCTGATGAAGGATATTAAGCCGATCCTGATGCTCGCCGTGATCGGCCTGCTGATCTCGACCTTCGCCGTCGGTTTCGCCATGCAATGGGTCTCGGGGTTTGGTTTCGTCGCCTGCCTGCTGCTCGGCGCCATCGTCTCGGCGACCGATCCGGTGGCGGTGGTGGCCATATTCAAGGATCTCGGCGCGCCCAAGCGCCTGACCATCCTGGTCGAGGGCGAGAGCCTCTTTAACGACGCCACGGCGATCGTGCTGTTTATGATTCTCGCCGCCGTCATGGTGGGCACCGCCGAGGCGTCGGCCGGCTCGGCGGCGGTCGATTTCATCAAGGTTTTTTTCGGCGGCATCGCGGTCGGCCTGGTGGCCTCGCGCGCCATGGCCTGGCTGATCGGCACGATGCGCAACATGCCGCTCGTCGAGGTCACGCTGACCGTCGTGCTGGCCTATCTGTCGTTCCTCATCGCCGAGCATTACCTGCATGTCTCGGGCGTCATGGCGGTGGTCACCGCCGGCCTGGTGATGGGCTCCTACGGGCGCACCAAGGTTTCGCCGGCGACCTGGCACGCGCTGCATGAAACCTGGGAGCAGCTCGGCTTCTGGGCCAATTCGCTGATTTTCTTCCTGGTCGGCATCCTGGTTCCCAACGTGCTCAAGGATTTCACCGGCGAGCAGGCGATTTGGCTGGTGGTGCTCGTCGCCGTGGCTTTCGCCGCTCGCGCCGCGGTGCTGTTCGGCGTTCTGCCGCTGATGATCCGGGCCAAGCAGAGCCAGGCGGTCAGCGGCGCCTTCAAGACCATCATGTTCTGGGGCGGCCTGCGCGGCGCCGTTTCGCTGGCGCTGGCGCTGGTCATCTTCGAGACCGACGGCGTCGATCAGGAAGTGAAGAATTTCATCGTCGTGCTGGTTACCTGTTTTGTGCTTATCACGCTCTTCGTCAACGCCACGACGATCCGCTTTGTGATGGCCATGTTCGGGCTCGACAAGCTCTCGCCCGCCGATCTGGCGGTGCGCGACCGGGTTATGGCGCTCTCGCTGAGCCGCATCCGCGACGAAATTCACGATGTCGCCGAGGCCCAGCAGGTGGCGCCGAAACTGGCCGGCGAAATCTCCGAGGATTACACCAAGCGGCTCAACGCCCTGGAGCGTCAGATGTCCCACGCCGCCGAGCTCGGCGAGGATGACCGCGTCAAGATCGGCCTCGGCACATTGGTCAACCGCGAGCGCGAAATCTATCTCAAACGGTTCTCCGACGGCGTCACTTCGGACGATATCACGCGCGCCCTGCTGGCCGGCACCGACATGCTGGAAGACGGCATGAAAGAGGACGGCGTCGAAGGCTATGAAGAGGCGATGAAGCAAAAACTCGGCTTCGGTTTCGGCTTCCGCATGGCGATGTATATGCAACGTAAATTCGACCTGACTGGCGCCTTGCAAGGCCAGCTTGCCGAGCGCTTCGAGGTCTTGATCGCGACGAAAACCGGGCTGCGCCAGCTCCTCGATGTGACCGCCAAAAGCATGGAGAGCCTGCTCGGCGCCGGCGCCGCCGAGCAGCTTGAGGAAATCATCCAACGCCGCGCCGGCGCCACCGATCAGGCGCTGGAAGCGCTGAAGCTGCAATATCCCGAATATTTCGATGCCGTGCAGAGATGCCATATCGGCCGCGTCGCCGTGCGCCTTGAGGATCTCGATTACCGGCGCATGCTTGCCGAGCAGCTCATCAGTCCCGATGTTTACAACAATCTGATTCAGGACCTCGATTGGCGGGCGCGCGATTTCGAAACCATGCCCGAGCTCGATCTCGGCCTGAAGCCTGAAATCATGGTCGCCAAGGTGCTGTTTTTCGCCGATCTCGACCGCGCCCGCATCCGCCAGATCGTCGCTCTCTTACGCCCGCGCCTGGTGTTGCCGGGCGAAAAAGTGGTGACCAAGGGCGAGACCGGGGATGCCATGTATTTCGTTTCCACCGGCGCCCTCGAAGTCGATATCGGCGATGCGCCGATACGCCTGGGCAGCGGCGATTTCTTCGGCGAGATCGCTCTGGTGCGCGATATACCGCGCAACGCCGATGTCGCGGCGCTCGGCTATTGCCAGATCCTGATGCTGAATGCGCGCGAATTCCGCACCCTGATGGATGCCCATCCCGACCTCAAGGATACCATCGAGCGCGTCGTCGCGGAGCGCCTCGGCGATAAGTAGCGACCTTGACCCGGATCACATTTTCGTCAGCGGCGAATAAAGTTCACGTTGTTAACTCCACCTTAAATATCAAACCTCCAAAATAGCTTGGTTAACCGTAGACAGAGGCGTTTTTGAGGAGGCACTACCGATGCTCTCGCAACGTTCCATCGAGACACTGATCGATCTGGCCGAAAACAAGCTGAGCCAGATCATTCCCTTCGACCGTGACGATGCGCGGGAGATCAAGATTCTTCAGTCCTGCGTCGACGAGTTGAAGGCCGGTGCGCCCTCGACCTCGCACAACCGCCGTGCCGCCCGCATCGAAAACCAGGCGACCAATTCGGCGCGCAATCGTCGCGCGCCGTAGCGCCGGGAAAGCCGCCCGGCCGAAGCAGGGTATTGCCAGGGCATCACATGATTCTGCTCCAGTTTTAGGATTGTAGAGCGTGGCCGGCGGCGATCACCCGGCCCCTCCTTCCCCCGCCATCCCGCAATTTGCTTGCTGGACCACTCCGCACCGCTATGATCCGCCCGAAGGCGCCATTTCCGCGCGCCAAACGGGTGAGGCAGCATGCGCAGCGGCGCCGCCATTTATTATCATCCCGAGGGCTTCGACACCTCGGGCAACAAGCTCATGGGACGCCAGGCCGCCGGCGAGGCGTTTCTCAAGGCCTATGCCGAGAATAGCGGCATGGAGATGCTTTATTGTTACTGCAAATCCGAAGCCATGTTCGCCGATTTCAAGGAGCGGCTGGCCACCCTCACCGGCACTCAGCAAACGGCGCAGTGGATTCCGCATCAAAATCCGAATGATCTGGCCAAGGCCGGTTGCCTGTTCGTGCCCGGGCCCAATACGGCGGATCTGGTGTGGCAGCGTCGTCATTTCGATGCGCGCGGTTACAGCGTCTGCGGCGTTACCCATACCACGGCTTCCGAAGGCATCATGGACAGTATCGGCGACCTTATGGTGGCGCCCTATCAGTCCTGGGACGCCGTGATCTGCACCTCCGAGGCGGTGCGCGAAACCTATCGCCAGGTGCTGGAGGAATGGGGCGAATATCTCAACGAACGTACGCGCGGCCTGGCCAACGCGCCGATTCAGCTTCCCGTCATCCCGCTCGGCGTCGATTGCGCCGGGCTCAAGGCCGAGGGCAAGGCGGCGGGCTGGCGCCAGGAATGGCGCACCCGCCATGACATCGGCGAAGACGATATCGTCGTTCTGTTCATGGGCCGGCTCAGCTATCACGCCAAGGCGCACCCGCTGCCGATGTATCTCGGCCTCGAGAACGCGGCGCGCGAGAGCAAGCGCAAAATACATCTCATTCAGGCCGGCTGGTTCGCCAACGACACCATCAAAAAGGAATTTGCCGATAGCGCGCGCACGATCTGCCCTTCCGTCAACGCGATCTTTCTCGATGGCCGCGACAGCCATGTCCGCCAATCGATCTGGTATGCCGCCGATATCTTCACCTCGATGTCGGACAATATTCAGGAAACCTTCGGATTGACCCCGCTCGAGGCGATGGCGACCGGTCTCCCGGTGGTGGTGACCGACTGGAACGGCTACCGCGATACCATCGTCGACGGCGAAACCGGCATCGCCATTCCGACCGTATCGCTGCCGCCCGGTCTGGGCGGCGATATCGCCTTCCGCCATGCCGCCGGGCTGGACAGCTATGACCGTTATCTCGGCCATGCGAGCCTGTGCACGAGCGTCGATGCCGGCGCCTGTGCAAAAGCCTTTCAGCGCCTGATCGATGATGCCTATTTGCGCCGCCGCATGGGCGCGGCGGGGCAGAAGCACGCCGTCGAAAAATTCGATTGGCCGGTGGTGATCGCCTCCTATCAGGCGCTGTGGGATGCGCTGGCAGCGCGCCGGCGCGCCGCCGCCATCATTGCGCCGCGCCCCGACAACGGCTCGGCGCATCCGTTGCGCAGCGATCCCTTTGCCCTGTTCGCCGGCTATCCGACCGCTGTCCTCGACGGCAAGGCGCGCATCGCGCTCAACCCCGGCGCCGCCGGAAGTTGGTTCGAGGCGATTCGGCGAAACCCCATCGTCTCGTTCGCGCCCTACCTCTTCCTGCCCGGCGAGGAGACCGACAACCTGCTCGCCAAGATTGGCGAGGCCGGTGAGAGCGAGGTCGACGCGGTGCTGAAACTGGTGCCGGAAGAAAGCCGCGGCCTGGCCCACCGCACCCTGGCCTGGCTGACCAAACTGAACGTCGTCCGCGTCGTCAGCGCGCGCAAGCGCACCGGCGGTTGAGGCGCAGCCTAGAGCATGTCAGGTTCGCTTGCGCTCACCCGCCACGCTCTATCTTTTTGGAGTTGAAGCAAATGCGTCGTCGCAGGTGATTTCACCTGCTCGGGATTTGCTCTAGAACAGCAAAGTCAAAATCATGGAAATCGCCGCGCCGCTCGAGATTCACCGCGAAACGGTCGATCCCGAATGGATCGATTATAACGGCCATATGAACGTCGCCTATTATCTGATGGCCGCCGATCACGCGATGGGTGCCTTCGGCGATCATATCGGCCTCGGCGAGCGCTATACGAAGGCCACCAACAGATCGACATTTGCCGTCGATATGCGCATCGTTTATTTGCGCGAATTCGTGGTCGATGCGCCGATCCGCGTTACCGCCCAGTTGATCGCTTTCGACGCCAAGCGTATCCATGTTTGCCTTGCCCTGCGGCATGGCGAGGAGGGCTGGATATCGGCGCTCAGCGAATGGGTGCTGGTGCATGTCGATCTCGGCGTCCGCGGTTCGCTGCCGATGCCGGAAAAACCCTGGCCAAATTGAGCTACATTATGGCGGCGCATGAAGGCCTGGCGCGCCCCGCCGCCCTGGCGCGGCCATTCGGCCTGGTGCGGACCAGCGAACAAGGCAGCAGTTAGGGCTTTCCGGGCGCTGCCGCGCACTGTACATCTATGGAATGACGGTCTTGTTTGCCAAGAAAATTCTCGCCGCCACAGCCTTGCCGGCTCTGTTGCCGGCCCTGTTGGCGGCCCTGCTGATTTCGTCCGCCGCTTCCGCCGCCTGCACCGACACGCCGGCGCCCGGCGTCGATTGGAAGCGCTGCTCTCTCGACAATCGGCATTTCCAGGACGCCAACCTGGCCGGCGCCAATTTGCGCAGCGCCTTCTTCGCGCGCAGCGATTTTTCCGGTGCCGATTTATCCGCTATCGATGGCCGGCGCGCCAAATTCGTCACCGCCACGCTCAACAACACCCGCTTCGACGGGGCGCGCCTGATCGGTGCGGATTTCACCACCTCGGAACTCGCCAACGCCTCGTTCAAGGGCGCCGATCTGCGCCGCGCGCGCTTCTTCCGCGCCAATTTGCGCGGCGCCGATTTCACCGGCGCATCGCTCGGCGGCACCGATTTCCTCAAGGCCGATCTCAGCGGCGCCACCTGGATCGACGGCAAGACGATTTGTCCGGAAAACTCCATCGGGCAATGTAACTGACGGCTCGAGGGCAACGAACGGCGTGGGCGCGGCAGCTTCGGAGCATCCGTTCAGAGAGAGAATGCTGCACCTGGTGCGCAGCGAGCAGGTATTCCTTCCCTGTTGGCGGGGCTGATCGGCGTTGCCGCCGCCTATGGCAGCATCAGATTTCGTGAGCTTATCGCGCTGATACAAGGCGCCGGTTTCGCCTCCATGGGCGGGCCGCTGGTCGCGGCGGCGGCGCAATTGCCGTGGTGGCAGATCGTCCTGGTGCCGACTTTGGGCGGCCTAGCGGTGGGTTTGCTAGTGCGCTTTTTTCAAGCCGGCGCGCGGCCGCAAGGCGTTGCCGATGTCGTCGAGGCGAGCGTCTTCAAAGGCGGGCGGATCGCGCTCAAGCAGGGTGTGGTGGCGGCGCTCGCGCCACCATCTCGATCGGCTCCGGCGCTTCGGTCGGGCGCGAGGGGCCGGCGGTGCATATCGGCGCCAGCCTCGCCTCATGGCTCGGCCAGCGCCTTAAGCTGAGCCGCTCGCTGTCGCTCACCCTGCTCGGCTGCGGCGTCGCCGCCGCCGTCTCGGCGTCGTTCAACGCGCCGATCGCCGGCGCCTTTTTCGCCCTCGAAGTGGTGATCGGCCATTATGCGCTGAGCGCGTTTGCCCCGGTGGTCATCGCCTCGGTCGCCGGCACCATCGTCGCGCGCGTTCATCTGGGCGACTATCCCGCCTTCATCCTTGACGATTTCGAACTGGTATCTTTTCTGGAGCTGCCGGCTTTCGCTCTCCTGGGTGTGGTCAGCGCCGGCGTTGCGGTTGTGTTCATGCACGGTATTTTATTGACCCAATCGGCGTGGCGGCGCAGCGCCGGGTTGGCTGCGCCCGGCGCTCGCCGGCGCCGCCGTCGGCGCGATCGCTATTGCGATGCCGGAAATTCTCGGCGCCGGCTACGAGGCGACGGACCGCGCCCTGCACGGTGCCCTGCCGCTGTGGCTGCTCATCGCCCTGCTCGGCGCCTAGATCGCCGCCACTTCTCTATCCCTCGGCTCGGGTTTTGTCGGCGGCGTCTTCAGCCCGTCGCTTTTTGTCGGCGCCATGACCGGCGGCGCGTTCGGCCTGATCGCCGCCTCGGCGATGCCCGAGCTGTCCTCGTCGCAGGGCGTCTATGCCATCGCCGGCATGGGCGCCGTGGCGGGCGCCGTTCTCGGCGCGCCGATCTCCACCATCCTGATCGTCTTCGAGCTGACCGGCAGCTATGAGATCACCATCGTGGTCATGGTCGCGGCGGCAGTGGTCACCAACCAGCTTGGCGCGCGCTCCTTCTTTCACCTGCTGCTGCTCAGGCGTGGCCTCGACCTGGTGGAAAGCCGCGAGACCGGATTCTTGCGCGAAACCCATGTCGCGGACTTCATGACGCGCGATTTCATCAGCCTGGCGCCGGACGCCGGCATCGCTGAGGTCAAGCGCATTTTGAGTCAGGACCACGACGCCGACATCGTCGTCATCGACGCTGACGGGCAGCTTCTCGGCATGATCGGCCTCGCCGATATCAAGGATGTCGCCTTTGAGGCCGGGCTCGACAGTTTGCTCAATGCCAAGGATCTGGCGCGCCCCGGCGTCCGGACGCTGGTGGCGGAAGATGTGCTGGCGACGGCGGAGCAAAAGATGGAGGCGAGCAACAGCGACCGTCTGCCAGTGGTCGCGGATGATGAATCGGGGCGCGTCATCGGCATCGCCCACCGCGACCGGGCGCTCAGAGCGCACAGCAAAGAGCTGCAAATCACCTGGCGTGAAACCAGCGGCGACCGGCGCAAACGGCCGAGATAGAGCAAATCCCGAGCAGGTGGAATCACCTGCGACGACGCATTTGCTTACACCCAAATAGATAGAGCGTGGTGGGTGAGCGCAAGCGAACCTGACATGCTCTAGGGGCGGCGGCGAATTAACCGCGCGGCGCGGCGTTTGTGCGCGTGGAATGACGGCCTCGCGATGCTATATATATGGCTGTCGATTCGTTGGTGGGT
>PVBE011968092.1_pt1 | contig 11567 bp, 8 predicted proteins | sample 1631181 | NCBI WGS metagenome assembly PVBE01 (sample SAMN08397723, study PRJNA350692) | Marine metagenome, whole genome shotgun sequencing project. | isolation source: water | place: Pacific Ocean | collected 2012-04 | reverse complement strand
GGACCAGGCGCTGCCGGACCAGGCCATGCCGGACCAGGCCGTGCCAGACCTGACCATGCCGGACCAGGCCATGCCGGACCAGGCCCTGCCGGACCAGGCGCTGCCGGACCAGGCCATGCCGGACCAGGCCATGCCGGACCAGGCCATGCCGGACCAGGCGCTGCCGACCTGCACGGACAAGGTGAAGAACGCCAACGAGACCGACGTCGACTGCGGCGGCACCTGCCCCGGCTGCGCCGTGGGCCAGGCCTGCCAGAAGGGCGCCGACTGCATGAGCATGCTCTGCACAGCCGGGATCTGCCTGCCCCCCACCTGCAACGACACCGTCAAAAACGGCACCGAGACCGGCGCGGACTGCGGCGGCGCCTGCGCCACCACCCTGGGCATGGGCCAGGCCTGCAAGGCCCACAGCGGCTGCAAGCATGGCCTGTGCGACGCGTCGACCAAGACCTGCCGCATGGCCCGCTCCTGCCTCGAGCTACACCAGGGACAGCCCGCCCTGTCCGACGGCGTCTACGCCATCGACCCGGTGGGCAGCGACATGGGCTGCGTCAAGGCCTACTGCGACATGACCACCGACGGCGGCGGCTGGACCCTGGTGCGCGTGGCCTCGAAAAAGAGCGGCAGCAAGCGCAACCCGGCCATCACTTCCAAGGCCTACAACTACCCGCCGGCGGCGCTGTCGCCCAAGGTCACCGACAACTTCAAGGTCACCGACACGGTGATCAACGTGCTGAAGTCCCAGCACGCCTACTTCATCCGCGTGAACGCGGACGCCGGCTACGTGCACCGGGGCTGCGCCTTCAACTCCATGAGCGTGCAGTCCGGAGCCAAGGGCCCGTGCGCCTACGGCAGCCGCGCCTACAACGGGCCCTTCGGCTACTACAACAACGGCAAGCTGGCCAACGGCGCCACCTGGGCCCACGGCTTCGTCATCGGCTGCTGGCAGGCCGGCTGGCAGCAGAAATGCGACCAGACCCTTTGCCCGACGGGCTGGAAGAAGAGCTGCAACGACTACCGCCACGGCTGGCACGCGGCGCCCTACGACACCACGGCGGCAACGCTGTGGGTCAAGTGACGCCGGCTGTGGTGGTGGTCGGTTGGTCTTGCATGCCCGAGGTGCTACGTTTGCGGCATCGACATCATTGACCCGGAGCGAGGAGGTACGAGGTGGCCAAGAAGGTAAAGAAGCGGCGCAAGCGCCCGAGGCGACCGGCGACGGCGGGGAGTGCGCAGCCCAGTTTGAAGGCAGAAGCCGCGCCAACGCAGCCGGGCACGGGCTGCGTGCCGCGACGGCTCCATACCTACTCGCAGCAGGAGGCCCTCGGCCGGCTCGACGCCATCGGGCGGATCCTCCAGCAGGCCGAGTATCCCGCGGCGGAGGATCGCTACTTCATGACCCAGATCAGCCAGGGCGTGGAGCGCCTCTTCATCGAGGAGATCCGACAGCGGCAGGCGCGTATTCCGGGCCTGGACACCGGCAAGTTCGGGCGCATCCCCGTCTGGGGCGGGGAGCTGACCCCCGGCTGTCGCGCTTGCCTCGATGACGCCTTCGTGCCGATCCGATCGGTGAGCAACTGCAACCTGCGCTGCCGCTTCTGCTACTACCACGGCGACGAGGATCAGGTGGAGCCGCTGTCCTCGGATCGGTACGCCATCGCGGACCGGCGGGTTTCGGCCGGCGACCTCGAGTTGATGCTGGCCAAGGTGATGTCGGGGCCGAACCCCGTGCGCGGCATCTCGTGGGTCTGGTACGAGCCGTTCGCCGAGTTCGACAAGCACCCCGAGCTGGTCAAGGCCATCGCGGATCACGGCGTCCACCAGCACCTGTACACCAACGGCACGCTCTGCACCCCCGAGAACCTCAAGGTGCTCGCCGACGCCGGGCTAAACGAGATCCGCTTCAACCTCGCGGCGACGCAGTGTGCGGACATTGTGCTCGAGATGATGACGGTGGCCCGGGAGCTGTTTCAGTTCGTCTGCATCGAGTCACCCATGATCCCGGAGTACTACAAGGCGTTCATGAAGAAGCGCGAGCGAATCCTCGCCACGGGCGTCGATCACCTGCACTGCGCGGAGCTGCACCTGAGCCCCGGCAACATCTCGAACTACGTCGATCAGCCCCTCTACCAGTACCGCGACGGTTACGTCTCGCCGCTGTTTAGCCGCCGCCTGACCTACGACCTGCTCGACGTGGCCGTGGAGGAGGGCTGGAAGGATATCGTGATCTACGACTGCTCCAACGAGGCCAAGTTCGTCCGCGGCGTCTCCATGGAGCACATGGGAATCCTCAGCTACGACCCGGAGATCGACAGCCTGCCCCTCGTCTGGTACCGCGACGCCCTCCAGCGGTACGGCCCCGGAAAGCTGGGCGCCACGCCCGCGTCTGCCTGACGGCGGCAGGCGCTTGCCGACGCGAACGCCGGCCAGGTTACCGATACAACTCGCCGTCGATCATCTCCAAAAACGCCTCCACCCGGTTGCGGATCACCTGCGCCCCCTCGGCGCCGTACTCGGTGGTGACGTTGAGCAGGGGCAGGCCCTCCTTTCGCAGGGCCCCGGTCACCGCGGGCAGCTCCATGTCGAACAGCTGGCAGAGGCGCAGGGTGTGGTGGATCACGCCCCGGGCGCTGCTCTCCTTGGCCCGCTGGATCATGCGCTCGATGCGCGGCTCACCGGACAGAAAGCAGGGGCAGGTGCAGGGCAGCAGGGTCTTGTCCGCGGCCGCGCGCGTCATGCCGCTCACGGAGCGCTCGTCCATCACCGTGGGGTTGTACAGGTGCTGGGTGCCGGAGCACATCTCGTCGGCCACCACCAGGGCGCCGGCCTCCTCCACCAGCTGCAGCAGGCGAAAGTCGGGGAAGAGCACCGGCGAGCCGGTGAGCAGTACGCGGGTGGCCTCGGCCTGTGACGGCGGCGGGTCCGGCGCCTGCTCCAGCTCCTCGACCAGAGCCTCGGCGTGCTCCACCCACCAGGTGGGATCTGCGACGAAGCTGGCCTGGATCACCAGCATGGCGTCCTGGCCGCAGAGCACGCCGGGCCGCCGGCGCCGCAGCTCGTTGAGCTGGCGCAGCAGCTCTGTGCGGCGGTTGACCAGCGCCACCGCGTCGGCCAGGGGGCGCCGCTTGAGCTTGCGGCCGCAGAGCCGCTCCAGGCGGGTGACCAGGTCGCGGATCTGACCGCGCCACTGGTCCTGGGCCCGCCGCCCCTCCTGGGACTGGGGCAGCTGCAGGATCATGGTCTCGGTGTCCAGCACCCGGGGCAGCTTCTTCTTGCCATCACACGCCGTGGGGATCACCAGCAGGTCGAGCTGCTTGTAGTACGGCAGCCCGCAGATCTGGGCGCCCACCACGGCGCGCACCTCGGGGCAGATGTCCGCCGACAGTACGCGGGCGCCGGCCTGGGCCGCCAGGCTGTGGCCCAGGTCGACCCGCAGGGGCACCGCCCCCAGGGCCAGCGGCAGCTCGTCGGGCACGAAGTTGCAGACGTAGCCGATGACCGGCGCCGCCCCGTCGGCCAGCTCCTCTGCGCGCCAGGTGCCGCCCATCAGGTCGTCGAAGGGGGCCATGGCCCCGGGCCGCCCCGGCCGCTCGGCCAGGCGCTCGACGGTGGCCCGCGCCTCGGCGGCGAGCCCCTCGGCCACGCGATCGTCGGCGGCCCCCTTGACCAGGGGTACGGGGTAGCGGCGGCAGCTCTCGTGGTCGCTCATGATCCCACAACCTTTTTTCCGAGGAAGGTGAATTTGAGGCAGCCCGGCTCGGGGCAGCGCTCAACGCAGCGCAGGCAGAGCGTGCACTCGCAGGCGTTGACCGACTGGCCCTCCCGGCCCTCGAAGACCGTCAGGTTGTCCACCGGGCAGACCCGGGCGCAGACGCCGCAGCGGGTGCAGCGCCGGGCCGTCTTGTGCAACGACGCCAGCCCGTAGCGGTTGAACGGCGCCGTGATGCCGCCGATGGGGCAGATGCGGCAGTAGAAGCGCCGGATGGAGAAGCCGAGGAAGAAGGAGGCGAAGGTGATGGTGCCGAGCACGGTGAGCGTGCCGGTGATCCCGCTCCTCCAGTTGGTCCAACAGACCTCGGCGAAGGAGAGGAAGGGCGAGGCGTAGCGGCCGAGGCAGAGCTGGCAAAAGGGGTTGAGCAGGTCGGCCTTGTGGGCCGCCATGGCCGGCACCGCGGCCAGGGCCGACAGCGCGAGGGTGGCGAAGAGCAGGCCGTACTTGGTGTAGACCAGGGCGTTGCGCCAGGAGCGCGACAGCTCGCGGTGGTCCAGGCCGATGATCTTGCGCAGCCCGGTGAGCAGGTCGGAGAAGAAGCCGAAGGGGCAGATCCAGCCGCACCACAGGCGGGCGAGCGCGAACATCAAGACCAGCAACAGCAGCGCCGGCGGCAGCACGTGGATCAGGGGCGTGAGCCCGGCGATGTGCTCCGACAGAAACAGCAGGCTGCAGCCGGCGAAGAGCCCGTTGTGCTGGTAGTAGCAGGAGGTGGCCGGCAGGTGGGTGTCGACGGCCACCTTCTCGCGCTGCACCCAGCGCACCCCCGGCGACTGCTCGAAGGTGCCGCGGTAGCCGGAGTCGGTGAGGATCTCACCGCGGCCCGCGTCCAGGCCCGGGCCGAAGAAGAACCCGCCATAGGCGATGACCAGAAACGACGCGGTCTGGACCACGCGGCGGGTGAGCGTTACAGATGGCATGAGGTCGACATCACAACTTAGACAGAAAAGTATACCAACACTGTCGGGCCGGGCCATCGGTTCCTTTTACGGCTGGCAGGCGCAGGACAGATCTGGTAGTTATTATCGCTTCGATAAAACCAGAGCAAGGAGACAGCGCATGCCCATGATCCGGATCCAGACCTCCATCGCCATTGACGAGGAGAAGCAGGACGGCCTGATGAACACCCTCTCCAGCGCCGTGGCTGAGCTGCTGGGCAAGCCGGAGTCTTACATGATGATCATCCTCGAGCCGGAGACGATCATGATGATGTCCGGCACCGCCGAGGCCGCCGCCCTGGTGGAGGTGCGCTCCGTGGGCAGCATCTCCGAGGAGGAATCCAAGAACCTCAGCGGCAAGATCAGCGAGATCCTGGGCCAGGAGATTGCCGTGGGCGCCGGCCGCATCTACCTCAACTTCCAGGGTGTCCCCGGCACCATGTGGGGCTTCGACGGCCGCACCTTCGGCTAGCGCCACAGTTCATGATTCGTGGTCGTCTCACGCCGCAGGTGCAATGGCTCCGGGCTCCGGGCTCCGGGCTACAAGGCTGGCCCCATACGTGCTACAGGTTGGCTATTCTCCGGCAACTCCAGTTGACGCCGCCGTACAGTGACGGGGGACCGCAGGCTAGCCCCGAATGCTTCACCTGTCCGATGCCTCGAAGCTGGCGAAAGATGGCCTCGTAGCCTGTAGCCTGCAGCCCGCGATCGCGAAGCGACGACGCCATGATCTCGAATCGCGATCGGTCGTTTAGCGCCAACGCTCCGCGCCCGGGCCCCCTCCCGGGTTATTTCGCCTTCCCCCCGCGCCTGCGGCCTCGCTTGAGCGCCGCCTTCTCAAAGGGCATGGGCAGCACGTACTGCGTAAACTTACGCTGATCCCGTGCCTGCAGTTCGAGGTTCGACAGCAGCAGCGCCGGGCAGGTTGTGGAGACCGGCACGACCCCTGACTCGGCGCCGCAGAAGGCGTTGTGGCACTCGGGCTCGTCGCCGGCGGCCATGATCGTGCGCAGGGCAGACAGCGGTGTGCCGACGAAGTTGACGTTGCGCACGAGGTTTTCGCGGCCGTCGGCCCAGACCTGTGTGGCCAGGGAGATGGACCCCATGAAGGCCTGGAAGTTGTACGCGTCGGTGGCCGTCTCGCCACCCTCGGCCTCCAGGACCATGATGCCGTAGGGCTGGCCCTGGCGGCGAATCTCCTCGACGAACAGCGCCTTGAGCTCCTCGTGGTTCAGGCCGCCGGTGGACTGGATCTCCAGGTGTCCCATGCGGCTGATGGGCCGCTCGTGGTACTCGCTGCGGGCGTGGCCGTTGCCCGGCCGGCGCTTCTCGTTTACCGGGGCCCGCCCGGTGAGGAAGCCGACCAGCTTGCCGTTGCGCACCAGGCTCACCTTCTTCGCCTCGCTCCCCTCGTCGTCGTAGCGGTAGCTGCCCACGGTGCGCACGCCGTGGCTCTCGGCGGCGGTGGGGTCGTCGAGCACGGACATGGAGGACGGCAGGATCTGCCGGCCCAGGTCGCGCTTGAAGGTCTGCCCCTCCCGCGACGAGAGCAGCCGGCTGCCCTCCAGGCGATGGCCCAGCACCTCGTGCATCAGGATCCCGGCGGGCTGGGCCGCCAGCAGCACCGGCCCGGCGTAGCTCTTGAGCGTCGGCGCGTCGGCCAGGTCGTTGAGCAGCTTGATCCGTGAGCGGATCTCCTTGTTGAAGGCGCGCAGATTGGGCAGCTCGTCGAGGTTCTCGGTGACGTGGGTGATGCGGCTCTCGATGCCGTCCCCCGAGGGGGTGAGCATCCAGAGCACGCAGGCCAGCTCGCAGATTCGCTTGGAGTCCACGATCTGCGAGCCCTCGGAGTTGACGAAGACCCGCGTGTAGTCGCGCACCCGCACGTCGACCCAGGAGTTCTTGACCTCGGGGTAGGACTTGGCCACCTTGCTGCTGCTCTTGACGAAGCGCCTCCAGTAGTCCACCGACACCGGCTTTGGCGGGCGGTGGCTCAGGTCGTTCTGCGGCTTGCGGCGACGGAACGAGGGCAGGTCGTTGTTCGGGTCGAGGTAGGTGATGTGGATCGACTTCTTGCGCAAAAAGTCCCGCACCGCCTCGCGATAGCGGATGTCGGTCAGCCGCCAGACGTGGAACTTGAGCGCGTCGATGTCGTTGCCGATGGGCATGTCCACGTTCTCGTAGGACTCGCGCTCGGTGTCGTTGTCGTCCAGCCCCCCCTCGAGCACCTGGTCGTACTTGTACGAGCCGACCCGGCAGTCGCAGTAGAGGTTGCGGTTGGCCTGGTTCACCTGGTGGTTGATGTTGCCCAGCCGCCCCCAGATCTCGGTGGTGTGGACGTGTCGCAGCATGTAGCTGATGTAGTAGGGGCGGGGGTAGCCCGGCACCTTCAGGAGCTTCATGGTCCGCTGGCACTCCTCGGACAGGGCGCGGGCGAAATGGCGGGCGGTCTTTGCCGTTAGGCTCATTGGTTCTCCAGTCACTGAAAAAGCCGCGGAAAACTAGCAGGTCGCAGTGGGCGGCGCAAGGGCAGCGGCTCCACCCTCGGTTTTTGCTCAGTTGGCCAGCGACGCCATGGCCGCGATTAGCCCCCTGGTGATCTTCGAGTGCAGCTTCAAGTTCAACGTGTCCACCGTGTCGGTGGCCGTCTCGTAGTTCGGGTTCTTGGTCGGGTTGCCCGGCCCGCCGGTGTACTCCTCGATGGCGAACGCTGCGCTGTAGCCTTCTGCCCAGAAGGCGCCCTCGTCACCTCACCCGCAGTGGTCGTTTATTATCTTCTTCACCTTCAGCTTGGTCCACTTCTCCACGGCGTCGCCGATGCCCTTGACGAAGGAGGCGTACTTCGGCTTGGTGGCCAGGTCCAGGTCCTCGGTGTCGGGGCCGAAGGCCACCATGTCGACGTTGAGGTAGCCGACCAGCTTGCTCACCGGCAGGCTCGCCTTGATCGACTTGACGTAGGCCTGAGAGCCCACGGTGCCCTTCTCCTCGTTGGAGAACAGGAGCAGCCGCACCGTGCGCGCGGGCTTGCAGCCGGCCAGCACCCGGGCGGCCTCCAGCACCGTGGCCGTGCCCGAGGCGTCGTCGTCGGCCCCCGGCGCCTTGGTGGCGTGGCTGCTGTTGGAGTCGTAGTGGGCGCCCATGAAGACGAACTCGTCGGCCTTGGCGCCGCCGGCGATGGTCACCTCGAAGTTGACGTAGCCCTTGCCCGCCATGGTGTAGGCGTGCTCCCGCACCTTGAGGCCGGACAGCTTCTTCAGCTCCTTGCGCAGGTACGCTGCGGCCTTGGTCTGGCCGTCGTGGGTCCGTCGCTCGCCCAGCCCGACCAAGAAGTTGAGGTCCGCCAGCATCCGCTTGTCGTCCACCCTGGCCAGCAGGGCCGTCGACGGCGCGCAGGCCGCCGAGGTGGCGTCCGGGGCCGGGGCGTCGGCCACCAGGGCGTCGGCCAGGCCCGCGTCGACGTCCTCGGCCGTGTCGTCGGAGCAGGCGCCGAGGGCGAGCAGCGCCGCCCCCAATAACAATGTCCTGTTCATGGTATGTCCTCTGGAACGAAAGTCGGCGTCTGTCAATCGCCGGAGCCGTACTGGTCCCGGGGCTCCTCACTGCGCAGCTCGGAGTGCTCGCGCTCGAGAGACTCGTAGTAGTTGATGATGCCGCGCACGTAGCGTCGCTTGTCCAGGTAGGATCCCGGGAAGAAGGAACGCTTGAAGCCGTAGATCACGCTGCGCTTCAGATCCGCGGTGCTCAGGTCCAGGTGTGACATCGCCAGTTGCAGCTCCCGGGACACGGAGGTGTTGGAGACCGTGCGGTTGTCGGTGCAGAAGGTGGTGGACAGCCGCCGCTCCTTCATCTGGCGGAAGGAGTGGTCCTCCAGCTTCTTGAGGTGCGGGTTGGTCTGCAGGTTGGAGGTGAGGCAGATCTCCAGGGTGATGCGCCGGTCGGCGATGTACTGCGCCAGCTCATCGACGTACTGCTCGCGGTCCTCGATGTTGGAGTTGTTGATCATCGACGGCTTGAGCAGGTGGGTGCCGTGGCCGATGCGGTCCGCGTGGAGGTCGGTGATGGCCTGGAAGATGCTCTCCGGGCCGTAGGCCTCGCCGGCGTGCACCGTCTTCATCAAAAAGTTCTTGTGCACGAAGTCGTAGGCCTCGATGTGGTCCTCGGCAGGGAAACCGGCTTCGGGCCCGGCCAGGTCGAAGCCGGTGAGCGGGATGCCCCACTGGTCGCGGATCACCACCGCGGCGTGGGCCAGCTCCAGCGACGCCAGGGCGTAGACCCGCTCGGGCGGCGAGAAGCGGTGCACGTGCAGGTTCTTGTCGTAGAACTCGCTGATGCCCTTGCTGAAGGCGCGCATGGCGCAGACCGTGATGGAGTACTCGAAGGGCGGCTCCTTGCCTCCGGCCACCCCCGGCCGCGCGTTGTACTCTTTTTTGGCCCGCGCCATGCCGCGGTTCACCGAGCGCAGCACGTTCTCGATGGACAGGTGGTTGTGCATGTGCAGGTGCGGAGCGAACCGCGCCTCCACGTAGCGTACGCCCTCGGCCTGGTTGTCCTGGGCGAACTCGTAGGCCACACGCTCGAGGGCCACCTCGCTCTGCAGCGCCCTGACCATGTACGAAAACGGGGCCAGGTACTCCTCCAGGCTGTTGTAGCGATCCTTGAACACCAGCTGGCGCATGCCGTCCACTGTGTAGGACGGCAGCTCCACGTGGTACTCCTTGGCCAGATCGATCAACGTGTCGATGCGCACCGATCCATCCAGGTGCACGTGCAGGTCGGACTTGGGTAGTTTTTTAATGATATCCAGGGAAATCAAGGCCTCGTCACCTCATCGAAATGAGCGTTAAGTTTTCCGTAAGTCATCGCACAGCGCAAGTGGTATGATCTGCCCCCCCTAGGGTCGGACAAGCGCATGGGCGAGGACAAGAAAAAACCCACCAGCGAGCACGCCGCCGTACAGAGCCACGACAGGTGGGTTTCGGGCAAATCCGAGGCCGACCTGCTGGCCGACCTCAAGACACATCTCGCGCTGCTCAAGGACAACCCCCGCTCCCTGCCGGACCGCCTACGGGTGGCGGCGATCCAGCTGCGCCTGGGGCGTATCGACGAGGCGCTGATCCACTACGAGGGCGTGGTGGGCGGCTACGTGGCCCAGGACCAGGTGATGAGCGCCGTACACCTCTGCGAGCGGCTGCTGTCCGTCTACCCCGACCTGCCGCGGATCAAGCAGCTGTTGGCCGCGCTCTATGCGCGCGTGCCGCGCAGGGCGCGCGGCGCCGCCACGGGCCTGCAGGAGATCCCGAGCCAGGTTGAGGCAATGCCGGCCTCGGTGGCGGAGCCGATGCCCGCGCCGCCGATCAAGGAGACGCCGAGCTCCCAGTTCACCCTCGACGGGCTGGAAGACCTCGGCGAGCCGGCCAGCGACGAGGAAGGCACCGAGCGCTTCGTCATGGTGGACCGGCTCTTCCCCGACAGCGAGGACCCCAGGGAGCTGCAGCGCCGCGCGCAGCTCTTCGACTCGCAGAAGTTGAAGGCCATCGGCCCGGACGAGCCCGAGGAGACCGGCACCGACCCCGAGGAGAAGACCACGGAGAAGTTCCCCCTCGCGAGCCAGCGGGAGCTGCTGCGGATGACCAAGCCCGGCGGCGATCCCCTCGGCCTGGACGACGACACCGAGCAGGACACCGACCAGGAGATGCAGTCCGGCATCGAGGTGGAGGAGCTGTCGGGGGACACGGAGCCCAACGTGGTGTTGTTGGACAAGCCGAAGAAGAAGAAGAAGTGATCGAACTGGAGAGGCGGTTGAGAGTTGAGAGTTGAGAGTTGAGATTGCCTCTGCCGAGGGTGGGTATGCTGGCCACGGACAGAGCCTCACATTCAGAAACTCTGAACTCTTATAGCAGCGGCAATTGAGGTTGATTAGACGTAGGGCGGGGGCTTCGGTGCTCGGCTCCTTCGGACCCTCCGCGTGCGCCGAAGCCTATCCCCCGCCTAGCCCGGACGCGGGGGACAAGCCCCCGCGCTACATGTGTAGAGGTTGATCAACCTAAAAAGAGAACGCTCTAGGAATGTTAAATTTGGGTAGCCGGCGCTCGGGGGTGGCTTCCAGGTTTCTTCAGGTCCGAATCCTCGAAGCACGCCAACCGCACCTGGCCCGGACCTAACTTTTGTACTTTTGCGTCTGAGGAACGTGTAGATTCCAACACTTGCGTCCAGCCCGGACCTAACTTTTGTACTTTTGGCTCCACGGGTAAGTTCAACGCTGGTTCTCGACCTTCAAACGGCGCCCCCAGGCAGTACCCCATGGCGCCGCCCAGCAGACACCCGCCACACTGTCGACGCACGTCACCAGGCCACCCCATTTTTCATTTCATGTTTCTTGTTTTGTATTTCGTATTTAGATCGCCTTGGTCGCGCTCCGCAGCCAGCGCTTCTCCTTGCCGCTCAATCCGTCGATCAGCGCCTCACGCACCTGCTTGTGATAGGCGTTGAGCCAGCCCCGCTGGTCTGTCGTCAGCATCTTCTTGTTCACCAGCCGCGTGTCGATGGGGCACAGCGTCAGGGTCTCGAACCGGAGGAAGTCCGTCTCCTCGCCGAACCCCGCGTCCTCCACCACCAGCACCAGGTTCTCGATGCGGATGCCGTACTTGCCCTCGGCGTAGTAGCCGGGCTCGTTGGACAGCAGGTTCCCCACCTCCAGGGGCGCGCCGGTGCAGCGGGTGGGGCTGATGGCCTGGGGCCCCTCGTGGACGTTGAGGTAGAAGCCCACGCCGTGGCCGGTGCCGTGGTTGTAGTTGAAGCCGCCGGCCCAAAGGTGCGCGCGTGCGATGGTGTCGAGCTGCTTGCCCACGGTGCCCGTG
>PVBE011159912.1_pt1 | contig 11567 bp, 10 predicted proteins | sample 1631181 | NCBI WGS metagenome assembly PVBE01 (sample SAMN08397723, study PRJNA350692) | Marine metagenome, whole genome shotgun sequencing project. | isolation source: water | place: Pacific Ocean | collected 2012-04 | reverse complement strand
CCGGGGCTCCTTGGGGCAGCCGCAGGGCTCGAGGGATCCCTTCTGCTCGGACGCGTAGAACATGACGAGGTCCGCGTCGTCTCGAGCGAGTCGATCCTGGACGGTGCCGTCGGTGGCTTGTTCGCCCGAGAGCGTGGCGGTGGAGCCGTACAGGGTCCGCACGGGCTCCACCCGCTTGCTACGCGGGCAGCCGGTCAGCGGGAGCAGGGCGAGGATGGCGATGGAGCGGCCGAGCAAGCCCGCCTCCTGGTTGGAGAACGCCAGCACAGTAACGGAATACAGTGGGTGTGCCCTCCGGTCGAGGTCCGTGTGAAGCGTCTCCTGCCCTGGTTGCTGCTCGCCTGCGTGGCGGCCTACGCCGTGCAGGCGTTGGGCCCGTGGAAGGCGCGCACCTGGCGGGCGGGGCACGCGCGGGACTTCGCCAGCTACTACTACGCGGTCCAGGTCGCTGGCGATGGCGGAGACCCCTACGAGACGCGCGCGTTGTCCAAGCTCGCGCGCACGGACAAGACCCGAAAAGGGGGGGTGCACCCGTTCTTCTACCCGCCCCCCTACGTCTTGTGCTTCGCCTGGGTGCTGCCCCTCGAGCTGACGACTGCGTATCGCACCTGGTACGTGGTCAATCACCTCTTCTTGCTGGCGGTGCTGCTCTCCCTGTGGCGGTGGTGGCCGCGGCCATCCATGGCGCTGGCTCTGGGGATCATGGCGGCGAGCTTCTCTCCGATCCCCGACAACGACTGGATGGGCCAGGCAAACCTCTTCATGTTGGCATGCATGGTGCCGGGGTTGCTGCTGGTGGAGCGGGATCGACCCTGGGCCGGCGGTGCGCTCGTGGGGTTGGCCTGCATGTTGAAGATGAGCCCGGCCCTGCTGGTAGCCTGGTGGCTGCTGCAGCGGCGGTGGAAGCCCGTCGCGGCCGCGCTGGCAGCCGCGGTGCTGCTCTCCGTGGCCAGCCTGCCGTTGGTGGGCTTCGAGGAGCAGTGGCGCTTCTTCACCGAGGTGCTCCCGGGTTTTGCCCAGGGCGACTACCACGGGCTCCGCGTGCGCATCACCATCCCGCACAACCACAGCATCCCCTCGCTACTGCACGAGATCATCGGTGGGGGCACCGCCACGTCCATCGGACCCCTCGCTGGGTGGATCGCTCGCGTCTTCACGCTGGGGATCCTGGGTGCGCTCGCGTGGCGTTTCCGGGAACGCCCCCGTGATTCCGTGGGATCCCTCTGTCAGGTGGGCGCGGTGGTGGTGGTGATGCTCGTGCTCCCCCTCTACACCTACGAGCATCACATGGTCTCCATGTTGGTGCCCTACGCCGCCGTCTTCGCCGCCGCGCGGCAGGGCCGGCTGGGGAAAGCGTGGTGGGTGGCTCTGGGCATCGCATATGCCGTCCAGGCCCTCCCGCTTGACGTGTTGAAGGCCATGTACGAGTGGCTCGATGCCTTGGGTTCCCTGCGCGACCCGGTGTACTACCTCATGCGGGAGAGCAAGTTCCTGGCTGCCCTCCTCGTTGGCTTGGCGTGCGTGGTGGCCGCGGGTCGGGGCCCGGGTGGACAGGGTGGCTGACGCCCTGCTCGATGCCTGGTTCGCTGGGCCTTGGTTGCTGCTCCTGATCCCTCTGCTGGCGCGGCTCGCGCCTCGGGGTCTCGAGCCCTCCGAGCATCCGTGGAGCTGGCGGGTGGATGTCCCCTTGGCCCTTGGCATGGGGATCGGTGTGGCCATGCTGAGTACCGCCGTATTGGTGCTTCCCTCAACCTCCTACTTTCCGCTGTCGGCGGCGGACTTCGAGCACTACTGCGAACTGGTGGCCCGCTGTGTCGTGGGCGCCACCGCCGACTACCAAGGTGTGCGGATGGTACCGCCAGCGTGGCTGCCCGCTTGGCTGATGCGCTGGTTTACGCTGATCGATGCCATGGCCGTGCAGTCCTTCCTTGCGCTGGCACTCTGTGGTGCGAGCCTGTACGTCTGGGGCCTGGCGATCCACGGCCGAATGGCGGGCATGGCGTCCGTGCTCCTGCTGGGTGCCGTCGGCCCGGTGGCCTTCCTGGGGCGCGACCTGAGCTTCTACCCGGTCATGATCGCCTGCAGCGCGGTATTGGCGGCGGGTACTGCGGGGCTGCTGCGATTTCGGGGTGTTGGGCCCGCCCTGATGGCCAGTTTTGGGGGGGGCGCCGTGCTGCTCGCGGACGTGAGGGGCGTGCTGTTCGCGGCGCCTCTGCTGTTGGTGGCAGCCGGGGCCTGCGCCCTGCGCTCCCGTGGCTGGCGCTCGGCCCTGGCGCGGCTGGGTCTGCTCTGCATCCCCGTGCTGGCGTCCTGGCTGCTGGCCCATGCCACGGTGCCCGCTGCCACGGTGGGCCTCGAGCGGCAGGCCTATATGTACGCAGACCAGGCCGTGCGGGACGTCGGCGGCGAGGGCGACTGGCTCGGTGACGGAGGGCCGGACTCCGGCTTCGTGTGGGGGCACTCCACGCCGCTGGACGTGCCCGGGACCCTGTGGCGGCTGCAGGGCTTGAGCCGGAGCGTGCCTTCCATCGTCGTGGACCACCCGGACAGCGGGAGGGTGTGGGAGCGGCAGCTGCTCCCGTGGTCCGCGCCCGCTGCTATCTCGCTCCTTGTCTGCCTCGTGGGGCTCGCTCGCCGTCCTTGGCGTCTCGTGGCGTTGTTGGTCACGCTTGCGCCCTTCGCGGTGCTGCTGGCCTCGGCGCTGCGGGTCTTGCCTCAGGATCGCCACCTGGCCATCTCCTTCATGGGCCTGCCCCTTCTGCTGGGGGTGGCCGTCGCGGTTCTGGCTGGGAGTCGCAGCAAAGTGGGAGAGCCCGGCCAGGCCCGAGGATTCCCCTTCCGGAGCGCCATCGTGTGTGCTGCCCTGCTGGCTGCGCTGGTGGGCCTGCCGCCGTCATGGCTCGCCCACCGGGCGGCGTGGCGCCACGAGATGGTGCAATCCGAGCCCCGCAGCATCCTGGGTCGGGTGGCCCGGCAGGGCCCCCTCGGGCCGGACCACTGCAGCCACGCGCTGAACGATCAGCGCCGCGATCATCCCCATTGGCCTTCGTGGCTCTTTCCACGAGCCGGGACCATCGTCGAGTCGGACCTGCAGCCTTGACCGCGACCTACGAGCTTGTCAGCAATGCTCGATGGTCCGCGAATTCCGTTGCGACCGCGCGAAACCGAGGGTAGCAAAGCCGTGACCCACCACCCCTTCTGGATCAGGAGCCATCATGCGTCTTGCCACAATCGCCTCGTTGTCTCTCGTCTTTGCCGTTGGCTGCCTGGTCGAGTCCGGAGAGTAGGTCAGAGCTTCCGTCGCGCGTAGAGCAGCGCTTCGGCGACCCGCTCGGCCTCGAGGCTGGCGTGGGTGTCGGAGTGGTCGATGACCTGCTTCGCCAAACGCTGGGCCACGCGGTCGCGCTTCGCCGCGCGCCGGGCGATGGCGCGAGCTTCCTGGCGCGGCTCGGGTACCAAGGCCATGAGCAAGCCCCAATCGAGCGCGGTGCGGGCGTCCAGGTCCCGACCGCCGAGGATGACCTGCTTGGCTCGGGAAGGCCCAACCAGGCGGGTGAGGCGCGTGCAGCCCCCCGCCGACGGGATGAGCCCCAAGGCGGTCTCGGGTAGGCTGAACCGCGCCGCGGGGCTGGCCACCCGCAGGTCGCAGGCCAAGGCGAGCTCGAAGCCTCCGGCCACGGCGGCGCCGTGGATCGCCGCGACCGACACGAGGGGCGCGCGTGCGATGCGATCGAAGACCGCCTGGGAGTGCAGGTCCAGGGCATCCACGGGATCGGCCTGCTTCATCTGAACCAGATCGGCACCGCCGCAGAACGCGCCTTCGCCAGCGGCTTCGATGACCAAGGCGCCCACGGCGGGATCGGCCAGGGCTTGGTCGAGGGCGGCCTCGAGGGCGTCGAGCATGGCTGGGTCGTATGCGTTGGCCCTCTGGGGCCGGTCGAGGACGAGGCAGGCGATCGGGCCATCTCTCTCCAGGCGCACGGTCATGGGTACCTCGGGTTCGCGGCGGCACCTGGACAGCATAGCGCGGTGCGTAGATGGGGATGGGTGCGACGCGCTGACCACGGCGGGTTCGTGACCTGCGCTCACCGCGGCGTCGATGTCTCGATCCTGACCCCGCCAACTGTGATGGACCCACGCGGCGGGAGGAAGGAAGCGTGGAATCGCGGAGGCACGGACCTTGCAGATTGTGGCAGGGACCGCTCGCAATCCCCTTCCTCTGGTCGTCGATTGCAGGAAGACGGAACCAACGGTACCCTTGTCCCGAAGGAACCATGCTCGAACCCCGGAGCCCGCCATGAACCCCACTGAGTCCACCACCGAAGTCCTGGCGCGCTATGCCGCCACCCGCGAGGCCGAGACTGGCCGCCCCGTCGCCAACAACCGCGACGTGCTCGATCTACTGGTCGCCCTGCGGGGCGAGGATGCGTTCTGGAACGATCTCTCCGCCTCCCTGCCAGTGGACGAGCGGCCCTTGGACGTCTCCCAGCTGCGCGCCGCACTGCCAGCCGGCTCCTTCGACGCCGACCGTTCGGTCGAGGACTGCCTGGCCTCCATCGGCCTCGAACCGGCTGACATCGCCGAGATCCTGGACGACGAGCCCGCCCGCGAGGCCGTCACCCAGCGCATCGCGGCCGCCTTCGCGGCGGGCAGCCCCCAACAGATCGCCTGCGCCCTCGAGAGCCTGCTCACCGAGTCCCCGGCCGCGCCCGTGCTGCAGCGGCTGCGCGACCGGCACTCCGTCGCGCGGGGGCTGGCCACGGTGTTCACGGTCGCCTCCCTGGCCGGCATTGCCTTCGGCTCGCTGACGGCCTGCTACAAGGGCGTCACGCCCGAGATATAGGGCCCACCTTGCCCCCCCGCCCCCTAGGGCTGCGCGCCGTACGGCGCGTGCCCTCCCACTGCGTCTGGGAGATCACCAACGCCTGCAACCTGGACTGCGTGCACTGCGAGAGCGCGGCCGGCGAGGAGCGCCCCGCCGAGCTGACCACCGAAGAAGCGCTGCAGGTCTGCGAGGACCTGGCCACGCTGGGCTGCAAGGATGTCAACCTGAGCGGCGGCGAGCCGCTGCTGCGTGCGGACTGGCCACTGATCTGCGAGCGTCTGGTCGCGCTGGGCATGCGGCCCATCATCGTCTCGAACCTGACCATGATGGACGAGGACACCATCGCGGCTCTCGAGGCGGCGGGCGTGCGCTGCATGGCCACCTCGATGGACGGGCCGCAGCCCGTGCACGACCGCATCCGGCGGGTGAGGGGAGCCGCCTACTCGCCCTTCGAGCGCACGGTGCACTGGATGCGCGCGCTGAAGGCCCGGGGCTTCCAGCTCTCCGTGGTCACTCACATCAGCCTCTGGAACATCGACCACCTGGGCGCCGTGGCCGATCTCCTGGAAGAGCTCGGGGTGGATCTGTGGCAGGTGCAGATCGGCTTCCCCGAGGGCCGCCTGGCCGAGATCGCCGAAGAGTACCTGGTCTACCCGGGACAGATCCGCCGCATCTACGACTTCCTGGTGGAGCGCAAGCGGCGTGGCTCCCTGCGTATCGATGTGGCCGACGACATCGGCTACTACGGCCAGGACGAGGCCGCGCTGCGGGAGCGGGCGGGTGAGCCCTGCTTCTGGGCCGGCTGCATGGCGGGCTACCGCGTGCTCTCCCTCTGCGCTGACGGCAAGGTGCGGGGCTGCCCCTCGCTGGCCATCGACGTGGGGGATCTGCGAGAGACCCCCCTGCCCGAGATCTGGCGGGACGAGGAGCGCTTCTGGTTCAACGCCTGCTGGGACGACGCCAAGCTGGAGGGCCGCTGCCGGGCCTGCCCGTACCGGCGCATCTGCCGAGCGGGCTGCAAGAGCCTGGCCTACTCCACCACTGGCACTATCTACCGCAACATCTACTGCCTCCACCAGATCGAGCGGCTTGGGGGCGACCCCGACAGGAGAGAGGAGCATGGCCGAGTACTCCCTTAGGTACTGCGTCTGGGAGACGACCCTGGCCTGCAACCTGGCATGCCGGCACTGCGGGTCTTCCGCGGGTTTGTCCAGGGCCGGGGAGCTGAACACCGCCGAGGCTTTGGACTTGGTGGACCAGCTGGCCGACCTGGGTCTCGAGGAGCTGACCATGAGCGGGGGCGAGTTCCTCGTCCGCCCCGACTGGCGGGTCATCCTGGCGCACGCCCGAGCCCGCGGCCTGGAGGTCCTGGTGATCTCGAACGGCCTGGGTGTCTCGCGGACGGTCGCGGCGGTCTTCGCGCAGGCGGGCGTGGCCAGCGTGTCCATCAGCATCGACGGCAGCCCAGCGACCCACGACGGGCTGCGGCCCGTGCTGCCCGATCCTGCAATGCTGTCCGACCCGGACGAGCCGGTCACCAGCTACGCCCAGATCCGAGCGGCGGTGCGCAACCTGGCCGAGGCCGGCGTCGTGGCGGCCGCCATCACCCAGGTCTCCCAGCGCAACATCGACGAACTCGACGCCTTGTACAGGCAGCTGCTGACCTGGGGGATCGGCCACTGGCAGGTGCAGCTCACGCACCCCATGGGCCGCGCCAAGGGCCACGTCCCCGCCCTCGACCCCGCGGATCAGCCGCGGCTGTACGACTTCGTGCGGCGGGTGCAGGCCGAGGGCCGCGTGGCCTGCCAGGCCGCCGACGACGTGGGCTGGTTCGGCAGCGACGAGCCCAAGCTCCGCAGCACCCGCGAGCGGGGCGACCGCTTCTGGACCGGCTGCCAGGCTGGGCGCAGCATCGTGGGCATCACCAGCGATGGCTGGGTCAAGGGCTGTCTGTCCATGCCCGACGCCCTGCGGGAAGCCGATCTGCGCCGACGCACCCTGCGGGAGATCTGGGAAGATGATGCGTTGTTCGCCTACAACCGACAGCCGGACGGCAACCCTCTGACGGGTGCCTGTGCGGACTGCGCCTTCGGCAACATCTGCCGCGGTGGCTGCCACAGCCTGGCCTGGACCACCGTGGGGCACATGGGCGAGAACCCCTACTGCATCCGGGTCTGCGCTCCTTGAACCGCGTCGCGCCCCGGGTGCTCCTGGTCGTGGCCGACTCGGTGAGGCCTGACTTCTTGGGATGCTACGCCCCTGGGCGGAGCACGGCTGGCCTGGACACCTTTGCCGCCGAGGGTGCGCTCTTCGAGACGGTCTACGCCGCCGCCCCCTGGACCGTACCCTCCATCGGGGCCATGCTCACCGGCCGCCGGGCCCACCGGTTGGGGCTGGTCAAGTGGGAGCAGCCCTTCCCCGACGGCGTGCCGACCCTCTTCGACCGGGCGGCCCAGGCGGGGATCCCGGTGGCCAGCTTTCCGTTCGACCCGGGTCACCTCTTCGTGCGCTTCCCCCAAGCCGGCGTGGTGGGCTCGTCCCAGGACGGCGACGCCATGCTGCGCTGGTTCCAGGAGCACGATCGTGGCCCCCTGCTGGCGTTCGTGCACCACTGGTCCACTCACGTGCCCTACCTGGACCGGCACCTCTCCCTGCGGGAGTGGAACATGCTCTGCAAGGGCATCATCGGCCTGCTGGGCGTGCCCGATCCCGCCCGGCGTCGCGCTCACCAGGCCCAGGTGCGCAGCCTGTACCAAGCGGCCGTCGAGCGCTTCTGCAACGCGTGGCTGCCCAGCCTGGTCGAGGCTGCCAAGCCCGACTTGCTGGTGATCACCGCCGATCACGGCGAATCCTGGGGCGAGCGGCTGGCACCCGACGACAAGCCGCGGGACGTCTTCGATCTGCACGGCAACCACCTGCACGACGAGGTCATGCGCGTCCCTCTGATCCTGCATGGCCCCGGTCTGCTGCCCAGGACCCGGGTCCGCGGCCAAGCTAGCGGGGTGGACCTCATGCCCACCCTCCTCGATCTCATGGGGCTCGAGGAGGGGGCGAGTCGGGTCGATGGGCGCTCCCTCGCTCCCTTCCTGGAAAGCGGCGTCATCGCCGATGGGTCCCCGGCGCACTTCTGCCGCAACCGCGACTTTGTCGATCGGCCCGATCTCCCGACGGACAAGGCTCAGGTGTTCCGGGAACTGGGCTGTGTGCAGGCCGGCCGCAAGCTGCTGCGCGAGGTCTCCACGGGGCGGGAGCGCGCCTACGATCTCGTCGCGGATCCCGAGGAACGGGCTCCGGTCGCTGCCGAGGAACTGGGATGTGGCGCCTTGGCCGCCGCCCTCGACCAGGCCTGGGCGGACAGCCGTGTCGGCGCTCACGAGCCGGAGGACTACCGGCGCATGCGCGCACGGCTCCAAGCCCTCGGGTATCTGTAGACCATGTGGGGACTGTTCCTGGTCGCAGGGACCATGGCGCAGCCCAGCGCCGACACCCTGCGGCTGACTTGGGAATCCCACGCCCCGGCCATCCAGGCGCACTCGCCGGTGCCCCTGCTCCTCGAGTCAAGGGACTTCGCGCGGCTGGCCAGGGGCAAACCCGTCACACGCCGCGCGGAAGGCGACGAGGGCACCTTCGCCACGGGTGCCATCTGGATCGACATGCCCGTGCAGGCGCCCTGGATCGTCATCAGCGATGCGCCATGCGCTCCGCCCTCCCCGGTGCTTGTCGAGCGCTTGCCCACCGACGAGCCGGTGGGTGAACGCACGGTCTACCACCACATGGACCTCCCTTGGCCGCTCGCGGACCGTCAGTGGGTCGGGCACTTCCACCCCAACCTCGATCTGTTGGCGGATGATCCGGGCGTCTGGCAGCGCATCTGGACGGTCGTGGACCCGGCGCTGGCCCCCGAACCCGATCCGGACGCGGTGTGGGTGAGACAAAACACCGGCGCCTGGACCATGCTGATCCACGACGAGGGCACCTTGGTAGTCTTCTCCGTGCACAGCGACCTGGGGGGCCACATCCCCGCCGGGATCTCCCAGGAGTTCGCACTGTTGGGGCTGGCCCACGCGTTGGAGCGCCTGGCCGAGACCTCGCGCACCGTGCCGGAGCACTACGACGCGGACCACGAGCGGCTGCCGGCACCGGATGGGCGGATGATCCCGGCGGGGTTGTTGCCGTGAGGGGTGCCGTGGCGTCCATCCTGTCGGGCGTGGTGATGGGCCTCGTGTTCCCCAAGGCTGGGCTGTGGCCCCTGGCGTGGGTGGGGATGATACCCCTGCTGGCCGCGCTGCGTGGTGCGGTGCCAGGGAGGGGCTTTGTTCTTGGCTTCCTTTTCGGCGTGGGGCAGGGCTTGCCCGTGATGTACTGGCTGGTGTGGACGGTCAGCGTCGAGGCTGGCTTCCCCTTGGCCATCGGTCTGCTGGGCACTTTCGCGTTGGTGGCGGCCCTGGCCGCCTACACCGGGCTGTTCGGCTGGGGCCTGGTGCTGACCGCTCGCAGAGGGCGGCTGCCATCCTGGCTGGCCGCCCCCCTGCTTTGGCTGGCCATCGAGTGGCTGCGCGGCTGGGCCTTCACCGGGCTGCCCTGGACCGACCTGGGCACCAGCCAGCTGCCCTGGCTCGCGTTGGTGCAGCTGGCCGACCTGGGAGGGACGGTCCTGGTCTCGGCGCTGGTGGTGCTGGTCAACGCCGCACTGCTGGAGCTTGGAAGACGTCGGTGGATGCCGCCGGCGGTCGCGGCTGTGGCCATGGGCCTCGCCCTGCTCTACGGGCACATCCGCATCGCCCAGCTGGAGTCCGCCTTGGCCACGGTTCCTTGGCTGCGGGCGGCCGTGGCCCAGGGCAACGTGCCCCAGGCGCTGAAGTGGGAGGAGGGGCAGCAGAAACCTGCCGTTGCGGCGCACCGCAAACTCAGCGAGCGGGCGGTGGCGAAGGGTGCCCAGCTGGTGGTGTGGCCCGAAAACGCCATGCCCTTCGTCCTGGGAACCGACGAACGTCTCTCTCCGTTGGTGTGGGAGACCAGCGAGGCCCTGGCGGTCCATTTGCTCGCCGGCGGCCCGGGCCTCGAGATCGTGGACGGCGAGCAGCGCCGCACCAACCGGGCTTGGCTCGTGGCTCCCGGGGGCCAGGTGGCGGGCCACTACGACAAGACCCACCTGGTGCCGTTTGGCGAGTACACGCCCTTCCGTCGCCACCTGCCTTTCCTCCGAGACCGTCCCCGCCCGCAGCACGCCTTCGATCCGGGCACGGGGCTACGGACCCTGCCGCTCCGCAGCGCAGGGTTGGAGGTCGACATTGGCCCCCTCGTTTGTTTCGAGAGCATCTTCCCGGACATGGCCCGGGCGCTGGTGGACGACGGAGCCGGGCTGCTCGCCGTGCTCACCAACGACGCTTGGTTCGGCACCACCAGTGCTCCGTACCAGCACTTCGATCTGGCCGTCATGCGCGCCATCGAGACCCGCCGCTCCCTGGTCCACGCCGCCAACACGGGCATCTCGGGGCTGGTGGAGCCCACCGGGCGGGTGGTGGCGCGCACGGCGATGGTGGAGCGCGCGGCGATCGTGGCGGACTTGCCGGTGCTCGAGCTGCGGAGCGTCTACGTACGGGGGGGGCACTCCCTGGGGTTCTTTTGCTCGCTGATGGTACTGCTGCTGCTGGCTCCACCCACCCGCCGTCGCGAACCTTGACGCGTTCTCCCCGGAGACCTACCATTCGAGTCCTCCCGTCTCGCCGAGGCCCCCATGCCCAAGCAGCTCCGCAACATCGTGGTCACCGGCAAGAGTGGAGCTGGCAAGCAGCCGCGCATCGACGTACTCTGCGAGGACCTCGGCCTGATCCAGCTCTCTACCGGGCACATGTTCCGCACGAACATCCGCTCCTGGCGCAAGGTGTGTCGGAGCCTGGATGCCACGGAATACTACGCGGGCGAGGGCTTCGAGCCCGATGCCGAGATCCTCGCTGCACTGGCACCTGCGTGTTCCTCCGCCGGGGTGGCCCCAGCCGCGGCATTGCTGGGCATGAAGGCAGCTCGCTTCATCGACCAGGGTGTGTTCGTGCCCGACGGCATCACCAACGCCATGCTCGCTGCGGCCTTCGAGGCTGCCGAAGGCTCCGGTCTGGTATTCGATGGCTACCCTCGCACGCCGGACCAGTCCCGCTTCCTGCTCGACCTGACAGCGGATGCGGGCACGCCGTTGGACTTGGTCGTGCTCGTGGACAACGAGGACGAGGCCATCGTGGCGCGAACCATGGGTCGGCGCATCTGTCCAGACAAGTCCTGCGCCAAGGTCTTCCATGTCCTGTACAAGCCGCCTCGCGACGGCCGCTTCTGTACGGTTTGCGGCACCGAGGTCATCCAACGGTCCGACGACACCGAGGCCAAGATCCGCACACGACTGGATGAGTTCCAACGAAAGGCCTTGCCCGCCATCCGCGTGCTTCAGGCAGCTGGCATCCCCATGGTGACGGTCCCCGGTCACCTGGAGGTCTTTACCGACGAGACCGTGCGCGCTTCGGTCATGCAAGCCCTGGCGCCGCTGCTGGAGGGCTGAGAAGCGCGCAGACCCAAGCGTGATCGAGATAGCCTGCGGGTAGGAGGTGCCCGTGGAAGTGCTGGTGCGCGACGAGGTGGAGCCTTGCATCTACCTGCCCGGTCGCGTCGCTCGCCTGCCCCTTCGCTGGCAGCTCGAGTCCAGCGTTGGAGGCGGCTTCGATCGCTCGCTGGCCGTGGGGGACCGCAGGGTCGG
>PVBE011574113.1_pt1 | contig 11568 bp, 4 predicted proteins | sample 1631181 | NCBI WGS metagenome assembly PVBE01 (sample SAMN08397723, study PRJNA350692) | Marine metagenome, whole genome shotgun sequencing project. | isolation source: water | place: Pacific Ocean | collected 2012-04 | reverse complement strand
TGCTTCGTAACGCGAAGCAAACTGTCGTAGTTGAACCATATGGTACTAACCCAACCGCTAGGGTTGGCTTCTTAGTTACTGAAACCTTTGTTAATGCTTCAGAGGATACACAACTTTTAGATAATTCCACTGGTTCATCTAACTTCAACGCTCCTGGTGCTGACAGACTGAAGATTACACTTAACCTTGTGTCTCAGGATCTGAATGCAACTGATCCTAACTTTATCAGTCTTGCTACTATCATCCAAGGTAATATCCAAGGGATGCCTGGTGAGACTATTAAGTGGCAGTGGTTATACGACCTTCTCGCAAAGAGAACCTATGATGAGTCAGGTGATTACATTGTCACTGACTTTGCCATTAAGCAGTTGGAGTATCCCAATACGGAGACACAAACCAAAGGTCTTTTTGATGCTAACAATAAAGGAACCTATCCACCTGTTCCCCTGAGTGGTTCAACGGACAGACTAACCTTTGAAGAAGCAGACGCAAATTATGTGTTGGAGATTTCTCCTGGTACTGCTTATGTTCAAGGTTATCAGGTAGAGTATAAGACTCCAGTTTATAAGTTTGGAACAAAGGCAAGAACGCAGTTATTCAGAAAGAATAGCAGAACTGGCATTACTCCTGGTTATAACTTAGATGTAACTAACGCTTATAGTACTCCTAACTTTGAAAACGATGATGAGGCGATTGCGTTTAGTCAGATTACTTGCTATAGAAACTTTGGTGATGGTTATGTTGGTGAAGCAACAAAGACAGAACCAACTGCAGAGAACCCATTTCCAGAACCTTATAACTACGGCAATCCACCACCTACTACCTATCACATCACATTATCTACGGATATTGGTGCGACTGTAGATAATAATTATAAAATTATTTGGAAAAACGATAGAAGTGCTGTCGTCACTAAGAAATCAGGCGGTGCACCGTATCCGGTAAGGGGACAGGCATTTGGTGGTATTCCTATCATTGATTCGATTAAGGTTAATCCTATACCTACAGGTGTTGTTAGTCCTCGCTACTTCATGCCCACTAGAGAGATAGTAGAAGATGAGAGTGGAGTTAATGGATTTGATTCTATTCAGAATTTGGGTATTATTACATCCAATTTCTTTACTGAGTTGGCGGTTGTTTCTGAACAAGGCACTGAACTTGAATGGGAAGTGGGATATGAGGTAAAGGGAATTAAGAGCAGAGCAGTAGGTACTGTTGAGCAGGGCACCGATGGTAATTCCTTGATTCTTTCTAATATTAGTGGAGAGTTTAGATATGATGAGACAATATCACAGACTAAGTCTAACGGAGATGAAGTACTCGGTAGACTGCTAAGACCAGGTGATGTTTATGGTTTCTACTGGACAACTGGCGATGGTGGTACAAATACCAATAGTACAAGTGACTATGATTTGGGTTCGGTTAATTCTATTGTCGTAACCTCGTTGGAAGCAAAGAAAACATTAACTAAAGGTGCAGATAAAGACTTCATTATTGGTGTTGGTGTAGGAAATCAAGTAGATGGTTCTCAGATCATTCTTACTAAGAAAGGAAGAGAACGACTTTATAACTTCCCATTCCCTGCCGGCAGCCCAGATGCTTCCATTAGGATTAACTATAAGGCAGAGACGGATACTGGTGTTAAAGGATTTGCTGTTCTCCTGCCTAGCAAGATTACTAATTCACTTTCCAAGACAAAGTCTTTCTTCGGGAACCAGACAGGGAAAGATCAGTTCTCTGCTGACATTGCCACACAGAGTAGCAGAAATGCTGATGTCTTAAATGTAGCACAGGGATCTACCTTCAATGGCAAAAAGAATAACACATTTATTATTTGTGAAGACTTTACCGGAGACCCCTCTAACGAATTGCTGTTTGGTGATGTTGTTACATTCACAGTAACAAACGCCAGTGGTGACGATTACGAAGTCTCCAAGATGGTATACTTTGCTACTGCTCCTATTGGTAGAGGTACCGGACAGAGAGCAAGGGCAAAGATTTACTTTACTACTGCTTTAGAAGATTCGGTACAGGGTAAGGTTGTTGCTAGAATCAGAGCGAAGAGTAAGGGAGAGGCATCACAGAATCTTATCTTCCAGCTTCCACAAGCAGTGTGCTCAACACTAGAAACTAATGCAAGGGCAACCAAGATTGAATATGAGATTTATCGTGAGTATATCATTGACATAGATCAAAACAGTAATTCTTTCAGCATCCAAACGGCGGGCACTACTGCAGGCGGTGGTAGATCAAAGGAAGAGTTCTTAGATGATCCAAATGAGATTAGTATTGCTGTTATTAAGAACATTGGTGATAAGAGCGATGCAGATAATCTAAGAGGTAGGACTATTTCTATCGATCAAGATTATAATGATGGTGGTTATATTAGAGGTATTCTTTTAGAAGAAAACAACACTAAAGCAACCTATAGACTTGCGTTTACGAATGGAGCACCGAAGCAACTTAAACTTAAAGTTCTTGTTCCCGTCCAAGTTAGAAATGCTTCGGCAAGACTGAAGGTTCTTCGTAAGAGTGAGGACAGATCAAGAAAAGATAATAAGATTAGTGCAGCTAATGCAGATGCTAAAATCATTTCCTTGGGCAAAGCAGATGGGTTTAGACTGAATAAGGTGGAGACAGCTAGTGGGATGGACATCACTAAACGTTATAACTTTGATAACGGACAGAGAGATAATGTCTACCACATTGCTCGATTGGAATTAAAGAAAGGCAAAGCAAAACCAAAGGAAGCACTTTATGTTGACTTTGAGTGGTTTGAGCATTCTGGTGATGGAGACTTCTTTAGCGTTGACTCTTATACCCATGATGATGGCATTAGTTACTCTGCTATTCCTGTCTACAACCCAATTGCTGGAATTGTTAGTCAGTCTTTTGGATCACCAAATGTATTCATGCAGTTGAGAGATTGCATAGACTTCCGTCCAGTTGTTAATACTCAAGAGGAAGCAGGTAAAAGTGGTATTGCACCAACGCCTTCTGTTATCTCAGCAATTACTGATAATTATTGTTGTCAGGGTGGTACACTGGATGGTACAACCTTTACCCAAAGCGATATAAACTTTAAGGACCCAGAAAGAGGCGGTAACGCATTCTCACCAAGGATGCCAGTTTCTAGAACAAGGTTCCAAGCTAATATTGCTTATTATGCAGCTCGTTATGATAGTTTGTTCTTAGAGAAGAACGGGCAACTGACTATTATCCAAGGTGAACCCGGTAACCAACCAGAACCCGCCCCGGATCTCCAGACCGGTATCAGGTTGTATGACTTGTTCCTGCCTGCTTATACATTCACAGCTGATGACATCAATGTCAAGAAGTTTAACTATAAGCGCTTCAGGATGAAGGACTTGGCAGAGATGGAAAGGCGTGTTGATAGAGTTGAAGAACTCATCACCCTCTCTATTCTTGAGCAAAGCACCCTGAACATGTCAGTTAGGGATGCTGCCACTGGTATGGACCGCTTTAAGAACGGCATCGTGGTAGATAACTTTAGAGGGCATGGCAATGGAGCTGTTGGAAACCAGCAGTATAGAAATAGTATCGATCCCAAACAAACCCACCTGCGGGCGCCGTTGTTCCAGGATCAAGTAGAGTTTGAAGAGTTATGGCAGTCTAATGAAGAGAAAGAAGCAGCAGGTTATGTAGTAAACAATGGTATTGCTACTTTGCCTTTCGTGTCAGGCGCCTTTATCAACCAACCAAGTGCTACGAGGACGATTAACCTCCAGCCCTATTCCGTATTCACTTGGGAAGGCAATATGGAATTGGATCCTCCCCTTGACACTTGGCAAGATATTAATGAGCAACCAGATTTAGTTGTTGCTGATAACGATCTTTATGATGCCATGGTGAACCTTACAGGTAGTCTGAAGCAGTCCGGCATTGGAACCGTATGGGGTGACTGGGAAACCAAAGGTTCACCTCAGACTTCAGTTAGTACTAAGGTGGATAGAACTCCTTCTACTAGTACAAGTCTTGACAGAAGAGATAGTTCTTGGGGCGTTGATTCAAGAATTACAGGAAGGTTAGTGACAGGTGGTACAACCACAAAGGTTGAAACTACCACCACTACCACAAAGATGGCAAGGCAGCAGACTAAGACATTCTTGAAGGTTGATAGTGGTGCCACGCAAGAAACTTCTTATGGTGAGAGGGTTACTAATGTGGCTCTTGCTCAAACAATGAGGACTATTCCTGTTAGGTTTAGAGCAACTAGACTGAAACCCAATACTAGGTATTATGCATTCTTTGATGGGGTACAAGTTAATGGATGGATTGACCCAGATGAATTGGAAAAGAGTGAAGATTTTGGTGATAATGTTCTTCGCTATCCAGAAGAGGGTGATTATGGTGCCGGAGGAAAGTCAGGTTTAGTTCTTGATCCGTCAGGTAAAGGATTCGGAGCGAATCTAATGAGTGATGGATTTGGAACTGTACAGGGCACCTTCCTTATCCCCAATGGTAGAAAGCCAGAGCAAGGCACCCAGTTTAGGAGATTGAATAAGGTTAAGTATCAGAAAACTGGTATAACCAGGTCCTTCACAACGGGCACTAAAATCTTCAGACTTACTAGTAATAAAGATAACCCTGAGGATATGTCACTGGTAGAGGGCATTGCCGAAGAGGCGTTTACCGCTTCTGGTATTATGTTGGATAAGCAGGAAACTGTTGTATCTACTAGGGTTCCTAGTTTCAAGGTTAAGACTAAGAAGGGTAAGAAAGAGACTAGAACAGAGGTTGAAGAGGAAGTAACAGATATCGAAGTCGATCAGGGAACGACTACTCTTTCGGGATTTGATATTGAAGTAGATCTGGACTTTGATGAGATTGAACGGGAACTGAACCAACCAAACCGCGATGACCCTGTTGCACAGACATTCAGGATTAATGCACAGAATGCCGAGGGTGTGTTTGTTACAGAACTGCAAGTCTACTTTAAGACTAAAGATAAGACACAACCAGTTCTTGCATATCTTACCACTACAGATGGTGAGGTTCCAACAAATACTATCATTCCGCACTCCAAAACCACATTGCAGTCTGATAGTATCTTACGGACAGAGGTTACTCTTCCCAATAATGTTGATTCTGTTACCCTTAATAAAGGTGACGAGATTGAGGGACTTACTTCTGGGGCAACAGGTGTTATTGCTGCAGCAGAAACATTCGAGTCTGCTACGGCAAATGAAACAAGGAATGTAGATGATAACACATATAACATTATCTTGAAGAACTATCTGAATGAGTTTGTACCTGGTGAGCAGTTTAAAGTAACATCGGCTGCTAAAGGCGATATTACTAGGACTAAGTTCTACATCGTAGATGACGAGATAAAGTTAACCAGATTGGACATGACTAACTTTGGTACTGGGTATTCACAAGATACAACAACAGTTACCATTTCTGCTCCCGATTTGAAGAGTGGTAGAACAGCGAAGGCAGAAGCTTTAGTATCTTCTACCGGAGAGGTTTATGCTCTTGAATTTACTAGAACTGGTAAGGGATACACGAAACCACCTACAGTGAGCATTGACGGTGCTGGATCGAATGCGAAGGCTGCGTTTAGATATGTTAACAGCAAACCTGCTATTAAGATGGGCGTTGCAACTTCTAAGGACGCCACAGCACCTACTACGTTTAAGTTCAAGGCACCTATTTACCTTCTAGCAGATACTTTCTACTCATTCGTTGTTAAGGCACCAACTTCATTGGATTATCTAATGTATTGTGCCAAGATGGGTGAGAATAAGATTGGCACTAATGTTAGGGTGGTAAATCAACCCAACTTGGGCGCTCTGTTTATGTCACAGAGTGGTGGTTTGTGGACAGAAGACCAGACAATGGATGTTATGTTTAAACTGAGAAGGGCTAGGTTCCAAGATAATACCATTGGTACCATTACCCTCCAGAACGCACCAGTTGATCAGAAGGCTCTGCTAGACGATCCAATTGAAACCAATTCCAATGGTGGTGTCGATGCTATTACAGATGGTAACACCGTATTTGGTTCTAATCCTTGTGTGGTTAGAGTAACGAGTTATCATCATGGTTTAGAACCAGGTGACTTTGCTCTTATCAGTGGGGTTAGTGGTTCTGGTTCACCTTCTAATATTGGTGGTATACCAATTGATGCCCTCAACGGACTTCAAGAAGTTGTTGATGTTAACATTGACGAGTTTACCTTTAAGGTTCCGGCAACGATTGAGATTGGTGGTGAAGACGTCGCGTCATTCGCTACTTCCGATACTAACGGCGGCGGAAACGAAGTTCAGTGCTCCTATAACCTCCCCTACGAGGTTATAAACTGCACAACGGGCGCACAACTCTTTGGTAGCAGTAGCTTGCTCACCCAGGTGCGAGCAACGCAGGCTGGTGGCGTTACTGGTTATAACGAGGAGAACCGTTATGTGGTAGATGTCCCAGAGACTGTTGTATTGGCAGATAGTTTCTACTTCAACGGAGCAAAGACAGTTGCCAATTACTTAAACGAAGTTAAGTACAGGGATTCTTATCACCTGGCGCATTCCCATAGCCTCCTTACCACCTTGTCAATTTCAACAACTAATAGTAAGGTATCTCCTGTGATTGACATCACAAGAACTAACGCTACTCTTATTAGAAGTTTGGTTGATAACCCCAAACCAACTGACAACATCTTTGGTACGAAGCAGGCAACACTCCTCTTCAATCATAACGACTCAACAGATATTTCTTCTTATACACCAGCAGTTGATAGTGCATTCGAGTTCTTGAATGGCACATCTAGTCATAGTGGTTTTGTGAAGAGTTATAATGCAGCTACTAAGAAACTGGTGGTTGAAGGTCAGTTCGTTGACTTATTCAGGAAGACATCTACTTTCTCGGATTCAGTTCTGAATGATATCGGACTTTATGACATCCAGGCAACAGATGCCGAAGCATATGTTCCAGAAACAAGTAATGAGGGTTCCGTTTATGCCAAGTGGATTTCACGAGTATTCCTCTTTGAGAATCCATGCGATGGAATCAAAGTTAAGATTTCTGCCGTATTCTATGGTAATGAGTTCATAGATGACTCTGGTATCACTAGATTGAGGAATGATAACATCAAACTTTACTACAGACCCAAGAACATTGGTTTCGATGGGGAACTGAATACGGTGAGTTGGATTCCATTCTCATCGGATCCTGATGATGAGACTATGGATGGACTCCCAGATGCAGTTAGTGAGATCACACCACGCTCCTCTGAGGATGTGGACCCCAGGAGACTGGACGCCAACGACTGGCAGTCACTAACCTGGACACTTCAGGACATCCCATCTAAGTTCAATGGACTTGCCCTGAAGGTTGTTATGGCATCCGACAACCCCGCTTACGCCCCGCTACTTGACGACATCCAAATTGTTTGCTCTGAATAAATAATGAAACAGCGAGTTGAAGGTTTCAACGACCTTTATAAAGACACTGAAACAGGTGTTATTGTCAACCGATCCCATTCCGAAAGGGAGAAGTATAGGCAGTCCAAACGCAACCTTGAGATGAGTATAGACTCCCAGAGTCAGATTGCAGATCTCAAGGATGAAATCAGCGAAATCAAAACCCTCCTCCATCAAATTTTGAATAATGGCACTTAATTTTCCAGATCCCGCAGACGCCACCGTATATACTGATTCCGCTAGTGGACTGAAGTATGTATGGAATAGTGCTGTTCTTGCATGGGAGTCTGCAATTCAACCTCCGGTTATTATTAAGAGTACAACACCAAACATAACCATTGATGGTTTTACTTGGTTTAATCCAGAGAACGGCGCTCTTTCTATTCGTAATGTTGCTTCGGGAGGCGGCGGTTGGACGGAACTCCTTAGAGTAGGTGATACGGAGGCTACTCCAGTAACTATTACTATTCAGGAAACTCCACCAAATCCAGATAATTCATCAGCAAATAATATCGGTGATTTATGGTGGGATAATAGTGGAGTAGATGCTACAGTTAGTGGTGGAGGAGGTGGTGGACGACTTTATGTCTGGTATCAAGATGCTGGTGGTGGATCACCGGGAAGTGTTTCTGGTAGTGCTCAGTGGATGGATGCATCCCCAATGGGACAGGGTCAAGTATTAGCAACAGCATTCTATTCAAATAGTCAACCATCGGGGGATACCTCGGGTATGCTTTGGTTTGATACCTCAGATCAACAGGCTGATGATGGGACACCAATTAGGGGACAACTAAAGGTTAGGGCAGGTGATGAGTTTGTAGTTGCTGTTACTTCCACGACAGGAGTAGATAATGTTGTAGGAACTGCCCCAGTAGTAGTAAGTTCTCCAGGGAATGATGGTACAGGAGTTGTTACCATTTCATGTAACGAAGCAACAACAACAACTTCAGGAATTATTCAAGTCGCGTCACAGACGTCAACTAATACTGCGACTGGCGGGAATGTTGCACTTACGCCTAAGAAACTTTCTAATGCACTGATGAATGCATCTTACATTACTAATTATATCCCCCAGGCAGCTAGTGGTGCTACTGGTGTAACAAGATATGCTACAGAGGTTGAAGCGGCGGCAGCAAATTTAGATACTTGTGCAATTACTCCCTTTACTATGGGAACTGCAATTGCTTCTTTGGCCAATCCTCCAGGGAGTGTTTTGATGTTTGCTGGGGGAGCTGCTGTGATACCAGCTGGATACATTCTTTGTGATGGGACTTCTTATTCACAAGGTGATGCCAAGTGGACACAAAAGCTTCAAAATGTTTTGAATCCAGAGCAGACGACATTCACAGTTCCTAATTTAATGGGCGATAAATTTGAACCAATATGTCCTCGAATTACAGCTGGGACTAGTCTTGGCGCCGATCCTAGTGGGACCGCGTTTGAGACATTTGATGGGATTACATCTTACATCATTAAAAACTAACTATAAATAATAGAAAATAGGTATTATTATGTCTACTATTCCAATTAATATGCCAGATGCGGCAGCGGATGGTTATCCGGCCGGGTATATTTTTGAAGCTGGTAATGGCGTTAAGTACCAGTGGGATGGTGATAAATGGGTATCTTATCTTGAACCAGACCAGCAACAAAACTGGTGGGATAGAATTGTAGTTTCTGATGGCACATCCTGGCTTCGTCAGTTAGAGCGTGGTGATGATGTTGGATTAGTTAATACAAATAATGTAATTAAAATTTATATGGATGTAAGTGATTCATCTATAGAGTGCAGAAAGATCGTTACTGAAAGATGCAATACGGATCAACTTAAAGTACTCAATGAAACAACAGGAGCACAGGTTGCTCTTATTGATACTGCTGGTGAATTAACTTGTGAGAATATTAGTATTGATACCTTCCCTACCCTTCCTGCATAATGGCTGCTCCTTTTCAGGTTAATATTGTAATCTCCGCTGGTGTAGATTTCAATCAACAGTTTACTCTTATGAACCCAGACAAGAGTCCTACTGATATCAGTGGATTTACATTCTCTGGTTCCCTTTCTAAGTATTCAAGAGCACTCAATGCGATTGAGAGTACTTCAACTCACCCAGTTTACAATAGGGTGTACTTCACGGCAGGTGTGGTAGATGCTTATGCTGGAATTTATTCCATATCCCTTACCGCAGAACAGACAAGATATTTGTTGGAAGGTAAGTATATTTACAGTGTGGTATGTAAGAATTTGGACGGCGAAAGCATCCCTACAGTACAGGGACTTGCTTTCGTTGACATTGCTTTTGGTGCTGTCTTACCTGAGCCAACACCGCCACCTACGCCGCCGACATCTACTAACGCTTCACTCCCAATAACCTAAATACCTCTAAAGGACTATGACATATAGTAATCCCCTTGCAACGGTTGCCAGTATTGGGATCCAGAGTACTCCAATTCCTGTCACTATTGTTGGTGCTCAAACTCCAGAGTTAAGACCAAACGGAGCTCCGTTAATGCAGGGGGATGTTTGGTATCAACCCTTGGCGTCTGTAGAGTATCTTAGAATCGCCAATGACTGGGTAGGGGTTGGTGGTACAGGACTTGTTAGTGATAATAACATTTCTATTGCTGAATTACAAGAAGATATTGTTGAACTTCAGGGGCAGATTACCACCCTTAACACAACTGTTTATGGTGGCAATGGAACGATAGGTCTGGTAACAAAGGTACAGACAAATGAAGCTAATATTGTTTCTCTTAACGCCACAACTGTAGATTTACAAATACAAATTAATGATTCTACTAAACTTGCAACTGCAGTAACACCTGGTATTGTTACTGTATCTACTGGACTGACTATTGACGGTACAGGTCTGCTTAAAGTAGGTCCTACCCAGTCAATCGACACTCTAACAACGACTGGTAAGATTACCACCCAGTGGATGGATGTTGGTAAGAACCCGTCAACAGATATTGCAAGTAGTAATTATAACCTATCTATTAGATGTGATGGTAGAATAATTGCAACAGATGGTGTCTTTAGTGGGCAGGGTTCCTTTGGTGGACAGGTTACCATTCCATTAACACCCCTTGTTAGTACGGATGCGGCTAGCAAGGCATATGTGGACGCAGAGATTCTTGAAATTAACACAGCGCTTGTTAACCTAGCAAATCCCACAACGGGAAGCGCTTCAAGTTATTTGGATGATGATATTACTGGTCTCCCTCCTCTAGGGACAATGACAAACCAAGAGAACTATAATAGTTGGTTATATGATGCTTTAGAAACAATTCAGGACCAGATAACAGGGACTTTCACAGTAGATAATGTTGTCACCGACAACATTACAATGGGTAATAATGGGGCAATTTCTGCGGGTGATGATTTGGCTGTAATGGGCAGCGAGATTGGAGGCAATGGGGTATCCTTCATGTATTATGATAGAGGGGATACGGGTGCTGCTAACGAGTGCATTTGGTTTAATAATTCTGGCGGCGGTATTAGACTTGGTACAGCAGCTGATCAGGTACAAACCCCTAAGACAAACCTAGACACTGATGGTTCCGCAAGTTTTGCGAACGGTAATTTTGTTATTGAGACTAGTGGAAGAACCACCATTGGTAATGGTCAAGTGTTAGTTGGCACGGCAACCAATGCCGAACAGGTTGAAGTTATTAGTACAAATACAGGCAGCAACTACCCACTTGCATACTTAACAGGTTATAGTGGTTCCCAGGAAGTTAGAGCAGGTGGTCCGATTTATAATGCCGAGACACAGGTTATTGGTGGAGCATCACTCCAGGGCAATGTGGAAGGAAATGCTACTTCTGCTGATCAGGTTCAGACCAAGGTTATGGCAAGTACAGATCCTTATTACTTCTGTTTAGTACCATCGATGGCTGCCGGACATCAAATTATAGAGGTAGATAATACTCCTGGTATTACATATCAACCAGGTACTGGAACTGTTGAAACTCCACAGGTTCATGTTAACCAACTTAAGTTAGATAATAACTATGCTGATGCAGCAGCTGCTGGAACACCTACACTAGGATTGTTTGCTGTTATTGGTGGTAAACTTTGCTTTGCTGATGGAACTAATTGGAGTGAAGTAACACTAGGTGGCATTGT
>PVBE011293562.1_pt1 | contig 11569 bp, 14 predicted proteins | sample 1631181 | NCBI WGS metagenome assembly PVBE01 (sample SAMN08397723, study PRJNA350692) | Marine metagenome, whole genome shotgun sequencing project. | isolation source: water | place: Pacific Ocean | collected 2012-04 | reverse complement strand
TAATGATTTGTTTTGAGAACAAGAACAAGAACAAGAACAAGAACAAGAACAAGCGATGTGGGAGAAAGAGCGCGGACGTCCGATGAACGCGACCGAGTTGAGCACCCTCAAGCGCGGTTGCATCGGCATCACGGTGCTCAACCTTGGTGGTTCGGGCAACCCGCCGCTGGGCGAGTCCTACAACACATTCGACCAGGGCCGTCAGCGCATGAAAGATGTGCAAAAGGCTGTCGAAGAGCATCCCAACATGACGACGAAGGACGCGTGGGATGCCGGCTTCAACCTCAACTTCACCGGCAAGCTCGGCGATTACAAAGCCGTCATGTTCGCGAAGTTGTTCTGGAGCAACCAGAAGGCCAAGCCCAATCAGGACGCGTTCAACGCGGGTGAGCACAAGTGGAATGAGGAGTACAAGTGGCAGAAAGCGCCGATGACGCTGCCCAATGGGATGACTGTCGACCAGATGTTCAAGGAGAAGGGCCGGGCCGCGACCGTTGACTACATCAACAATGAGTTGGGGATGGAGAAATACCGCGAGCTCGCCAACGCCAATCACGAAAAGAACGTCGCGGCGTATTACTTGGCGTGGGCCAAGGCGATGGAGAAGGAAGACACCGAGGCGTTCCCCATCGACAAGGACACCGGCAAGGTCAACATGGACGGGTACATGTACCAGTCGCGACCCAAGATCAAGACCAACTCTGCTGTGGGTTCGTCTTCGAAAACAGCTTCGCTGCTGGGATCCTGACTGTCTCTATTAGGCAGTTCTTCCACTAGTTGTTCATTTTCCTTTGGTTCAGGTTCCTTCACAGTCGTCTCATCGGCGGCAACCTGATCGAAGGCCTCTTCAACATCAACTTGCACCACCGGCTCATCGCTTGACTCATAGACCTCTTCGGCGACCTCTTCAATTGGTCCAGTGTCAAACACCGGAGTGTCATCTTCGCTCGGTCCGATTCGACCAATTATCGGGGAGTCATCGAAGATTGCTTTGTCAAAGTCATCGCCGGCTTCGAAAAGAGTCTCGGTGAATAACTCGTCAGTCGGAACTTCAGGCTGAGAGAAGTCATTGCCGTTCGAATCTTGGGCAGGGGGGTCTTCGCCTTGAGCTGCTGCGTTCGGTTCCATGACTTCGCTGGAGCCTCTATCTAAGTCTCCTTCTCGCACCCCGGCCGAAACCGTTGGAATAGTGTCAGATCTGACAGCATCCATCAGTCCGGTGTCTGAAGTGTCGACGAGATGCGGGTCATCCGGTAGTTGGGGGAATAGACGTGAACCCCCCAGGGGCGAGTTATCAATTTCTGGTGGATCAGGCCGTTCCCCTCCCTCCGGCCGTTCCCCTGAACCAGGTTCTGACCAATGCGGCATGGGTGACTCATCAAAATCAAAGGACAGCAGCGGACCGGTGTCATTACTGTCTTCGATTTCGTCGCGAGGCCTGGGTTCGATCTCGCCATCTTCACTATCAGGCATATCTCACCCCGATCTTTGCTTCAAACTTCAAGCAACTCCTGCTCTTTCGCAGTGAGAGCGCGGTCGATTTCATCAACTGACTTTTGGGTATCTCGGTCAAGGTCCTTATTGAACCTCTCTTTGTCATCCGAGGAAATTTCTTTGTCTTTTTCGAGTGCATCTAAATCCTGGCGCGCTGAACGCCGAAGGTTACGGACAGCGACACGGCCATCCTCAGCCATCTGTTTGACCACTCGTACCAGATCTTGGCGCCGTTCTTCGGTCAAAGGAGGAAAAACCAGGCGGATGAGTTCTCCGTCAGTGTTGGGATTAATACCCAAATCCGACTCCATAAGGGCCTTAGATATACCTTCGATTGAACCACGGTCGAAGGGTTGTACGACCAAAACACGTGCCTCGGGAACAGAAAAACTTGCTAGTTGTTGAAGAGGGACTTCGGCTCCGTAGTAGTTAACTTTTAGCTTTTCGACGAGTGCTGGGGTCGCACGCCCTGTTCGCACTGTTGCGTATTCGTTTTGTGCGTGTTCAACAGCACGTCCCATCCGCTCCCGTGCATCAACACAAATTTCTTCGGCAAACTCGCTCACCTGACTAGCGTACCGATCGCAGCACCGCCGAGTATGGACTCGAAGTTGCCGCGGGTCATTAAGTCGAAAACCACTATGGGCATCGAGTTGTCCTTACATACGGCGATCGCGGCGCTATCCATCACGGCTAGCTCTTGCGAAAGCACGTCAAGGAAAGAAACGTCATCAAGAAGTTCGGCGTTGGGGTCGGCGTTGGGGTCAGCTGTGTATACCCCATCAACCCCTGAATGCGTGCCTTTCAGAACCGCATCCGCATCAATTTCGACAGCTCTCAGCGCAGCCGCAGTATCTGTCGTAAAAAATGGGTTACCCGTTCCAGCAGCGAAAATAACCACGCGTCCCTTTTCCAGATGGCGTACTGCGCGACGTCGGATATAAGGCTCAGCAACTTGTGCCATGCCGATCGCCGTCATCACGCGTGTCGGTACCTCCGCCCTTTCGAGTGCATCTTGAAGGGCTATTGCGTTGATAACCGTCGCCAACATTCCCATGTGGTCGGATTGGGCTCTATCCATACCCCCATCAGAACCCGACATGCCTCGCCAAATATTTCCACCACCCACGACAATGGCAATGTCCACTTCGTGAACTTCACGAACCGAAGCAATCTCTGAAGCAAGATTCTGCAGCACTTCACCACTTATATTTTCACCTGTCGGGTCAGCTAACGCTTCACCTGAAAGTTTGAGAACGACCCGTTTCCACGGAGAATCACCCTCCCAGCGGCGAGTCTGATCCGTCACGTCAGTTACCTATCTCCACCTGGACAAATCGACTGACCGTTGAATCAGCGAGTAGCTCCGAAATGGCTACTTTCTCGTCCTTCACAAACTTTTGTTCCAAAAGAGCCGAGTCGCGAAAGAAACCATCCATACGACCATCAACGATCTTGGGTATCGCCTGTTCCGGTTTACCTTCATTGCGCGTTATGTTTTCGAGTGTTTCGCGTTCCGCAGATACCACTTCTGGTGGAACATCATCTCTCGTCAGATATTTAGGTCGACTACTCGCGATGTGCAAAGCAACATCATGTGCCATCTCGAGATTGCCATTGCTAATTTCAACCAGCACGGCATTAACGCCTCGCCCATTTTGCTGGTGGACATAGGCGTCCAGCACCGAACCCGGACTTGTCTCATACCTAATGACTTGACCTAAGTCGATGTTCTCTTTGAGGGTTATTTTCATGTTCTCAAGGTCGGCAGCACTGTCAGAAGCAGCGCCTTCTCCATCAGCTAGGACTGATGCAAGAATAATTTCAGCCAATTCACCGAATTGTTCGGATTTAGCGACGAAATCTGTCTCACACTTCAACTCCACGATGGCCGCAGCATTACCTTCGACTCGCGCTACAACGATTCCTTCACTATTTTCTCTATCGGAACGGCTAGCGCTCTTAGCTATCCCTTTTTCTCTCAGCCACTGGGCTGCGGCTTCGGGATCTCCATCATTTTCGACCAAGGCTTTCTTGGCATCCATCATGCCGGCGCCGGTCGATTGACGAAGAGCTTGAACGTCCTTGGCGGTGAAATCTGCCATTGGATCTGGTGCACCTCTTCTATTCGGTATTAGCGGACTAGTTTTCCTCGTTCGTTTCCGACGAGTCCTCGGTTGTTGTTTCTTCGGGAACTTTCACATCTACTTCAGGAGTCGTCTCCGACGGAGGGTCGACAACGGGGGTAGCTTGAGCTGCCTGTTCTGCTGCAAGTCGTGCTTCTCGTGCCGCTGCCTCGGCAAGCGCTTTTTGCGCAGCTTCAGCTTGTTCAACCGACACTCGAGCCTCTTGTTCAGGACTACGTTCACCTGAAGCGCTAGCAACTACGCCTTTACTCTCGGCGATGTAACGGCCTTCACGAACTGCGTCCGCTATTACTCGAGTCAACAAGTCTGTACTTCGGATCGCGTCATCATTCCCAGGTATTACATAATCAATTAGATCAGGGTCACTATTGGAATCTGCTACAGCAACAACCGGGAGTTTCAGCCGGTTAGCTTCAGCGACAGCTATGTGTTCCTTCGGTGTATCGAGTACGAAGACCGCTTGGGGGAGCTTGTCCATATTGCGTAACCCATCAAGATTTCGTTGAAGCTTGGTGAGTTCTCGAGTCAGGAGCAAAGCCTCTTTTTTGGGCATGTTCTCAAAATCACCTGCTGCTTGCATCCGTTCGTACTCAAGCATTTTGTCAACACGGCCGCGGATAGTTCGGAAGTTCGTGAGCATGCCTCCGAGCCATCTTTGATTCACATACGGCATACCTGATGCTTTGGCGTATGTTTCGATCGGATCTTGGGCCTGTTTCTTTGTGCCAACGAACAGAAGGGTTCCGCCCTTTGCCACGGTGTCGCGTACATAGGTATAAGCACTGTCCAACAACCCGATCGTTTGCTCAAGATCGATGATGTAAATGCCATTGCGTTCGCCCCACAGGTAGCGATCCATCTTGGGGTTCCATCGTCGAGTTTGATGGCCGAAGTGGACGCCTGCCTTGAGCAGATCTGACATGGTTACAACTGCAGCCATGATTTCTCCCCCCACGGTTAGATTGCTGCACTGAGATCGACACCGTGTTAAGACGGCGACCGTGAGGTCGTCTCAGCTGTGAGTGATAGTGGGCCCAAGTCGAGCCTGAGGGTGAAGTCTAGCGACGCTGCTAGCAAAGCGGTCGCCAAGAGCTACACAGATCAGCCATTATCCGCGAGGGTGGTACTTTTTGTGTTCCTCTTGCAGACGACCCCGGCTGACGTGGGCATACACCGTGGTTGTCGTTAAATCGTCATGACCAAGTAACTCCTGGATCGCCCTCAAATCAGCACCAGCATCAAGCAGGTGAGTCGCATACGTATGTCGAAGTGCATGGGGCGATCTTTCTGTCAGGCCTTTTGCCCGCAGTAAGCGGTGCAAAATACGCCTGACATCACTACGTCCAATTCGGTTTCCCCTCCGATTGACCAACAATGCGTCCGAGTTTCTCTCTCCTGAGACATAGCCATCGTCGAAAGCCTTGCTTCCTTCGGGAATCCACAACTCGGATAACTGACACGTAATTTTAGTTAGGAAAGCCACGCGGAGTTTGGAACCCTTGCCGATGACTTCCATCGTCTGCTTCTTGAGGTTCAAACTGCCTTCGTTGAGGCCACAAAGTTCAGCAACTCGAAGACCTGAGCCGTACAGGAGTTCAATAATCAAACGGTCCCGAAGGTCAAGTGGGTTCTGTGGTGTCTCTTCGTCAAACAATTGCTCAATTTCCGACCGGTGTAATGGCCGAGGGAGTCTCTGGTCTCCTTTGGGAGTTCGGACATTAACTGTCGGGTCCTTACTAATTAGTTTGTTCTTCAATGACCATCGGTAATACCGACGCAAAGCCGAAATACGCCGAGCCATTGTTTTCGGTGCGCGCTCATCCTTTTGCATGTTGGCGATCCAGCTGTCTACATCATTTCGACTAATGAATTCGGGCGTAACGGATCCGGGGGCTCGGTGGCCGCTTGCTTCGCTCCATCGATCGCTGTTTTCTTCAGTCCATCGGATGAAATCGTTCAAATCTTGTCGGTAGGCCTTAATCGTCGCCGGCGACGCAGCTGTCAAGAAGCGGAGAAACTCATTGACATTCCAGACGTCCCGGCTCACACAATGAACGGTACCGACAGAGACGACGGTCGGCCGACCATCTCCAACGGCAGATAGGCGCTGCGTGGCACATTTATTTTGACCGCAACATGAAATAGGGCGAGAACTTGATCAGCAATTGGCCAAATGCTGGCCCGCATCGGTGCATACTGCGGCTATGGGTTACAACCCTTACCGAAAACACACCGCAACCCAGCTTGACTACATGCTGGTGTTAAGCGCAGGTCTTATAGCCGTTGGTCTCGTTATTTGGGGTCTTTTTGGATAGGAGCCGAAGTGTTTGAGCTAGAGCCAGAAGACGGTTACGAAGTGCGACGAATTCAGCCATACCAGGCGACCAAAACTTACCTTTGCCCCGGGTGCAACAGGGATCTTCCCCCTGGACTCGGTCACATGGTCGCCGTTCCACTAGACGCACCTGACCTCCGGCGCCATTGGCATTACGGATGCTGGCAGGCCCGCCATCGACGAGCGCCGCGGGGCTAAGCCTCGCGGAGACGACGTCTCTGGTTAGTAGCGTTTTTCTTTCACTCGGGCTGCTTTACCAATTCGGTCACGTAGGTAATACAACTTGGAACGACGAACGTCACCTACAGCGACACGTTCTATTTGGGCAACAGTTGGAGCATGCAGGGGGAAGGTTCGTTCAACCCCAACCCCAAAACTTATTTTACGAACAGTGAAAGATTCTCTAATTCCTGAACCGCGTCGAGCTATGACGTAACCCTCGAAGAGCTGCGTTCTTTCGCGATTACCTTCAACCACCCTCACATGAACCTTGACCGTGTCACCCGGACCGAACTCCGGGTGGTCAGTTCTTAGCTGGGCTTGATCTACGAGATCAGTGCTGTGCATGGCGCACTTGCTCCTGGTGTGGGGTTCCGGGTTAGGAACGATGACGGGGTGGTGTTGCGTTTTGCCTTCGGTAAAGACTGCAGGTGTCGCAACAAGAACGAACCATCATGCTAGCGGCCTGTTACTCCGAAACGAAGCGGTCGTGGATGCTTATATCGAACTCAGCTAACAAGGAAAGTTCATCTTTTGAGACTCCCCGACGTTCAAGAAGGTCGGGTCGGAGCTCTGACGTACGGGCTATAGCCATAGCAAGTCGCCATCTTTCAACTTGAGCATGGTCACCACTGAGAAGAATTTCAGGGACTTTGTAACCACGGAAGTCAGAGGGCCGCGTCCATTGTGGATATTCAAGTAGGTCACCACCGAAGCTCTCTTCGGTGGTCGAGAAGTCGTTTCCAAGAACTCCAGGCACTAGGCGGGCAACGGTCTCAATAACCACCATCGCTGCAAATTCTCCTCCCGCAAGCACAAAGTCACCAATTGAAAGTTCCTCGTCTACAAGATTTTCCCTAATCCGTTCATCCACTCCCTCATAACGTCCGCAAAGGAGCGAAAACCCGTCCGTGCCTGCTAACTCGGTGGCTTTTTGCTGGTCAAAGCGTTCGCCTCCTGGATCAAGCAAAATCAGTGGCCTGGGTGGATCGACCGCTTCTACGGCCCCAAACACCTGGTCCGGCTTCAAAATCATGCCCGCTCCTCCTCCGAACGGTTTGTCATCAACCGTTTTGTGACCGTCTGTCGCAGTCATCCTTAGATCGTGAACACGGAGGTCAAGCAGGTCAGTTTGTTGGCCTCTACCCAGCACGCTGAGCATCGCCATTTCACCGACTGCGTCCGGGAAAATTGTAAAAATATCTATGCGCATCTCATTAACCCAACTCAAACAATCCATCGGGTACATCGACTATGACTAGGTTCGCTTCAAATTCAGTAACAAATGTAAGCGGTATTAAATGACCTGTGTCCAGTTCAAGTAGGTCGGAAGCCGGGTTAGCTACAACTGCTTCAACCGTTCCACGATCAGTCCCATCGAGTTCGCGAACAGTCGACCCTATGAGTTTATGAACCCACAAAACACCTGAGTCATCCAAGGGAGAGGCCCTCAGAACTAGTCCACGTAGCGTCTCGGCCTCAGTCCGGTTCTCAATACCAACAAAACGCACCAACCACCGATCTTGGTGTGGGCGCGCCGCCCCAACAACCAGTTCCCCCAATGGGCTGGTCAGACTCGTCCCTGGATCAAGTCGTTCGAGTCGGTTGGTAACAAGTCGGACGACAACCTCGCCACTCGTACCATGGGCTCGACCAATAGTTCCGATCTCGAGTAGTTCTTCAGCTTGTGACATTGCTTGGCTCGTTACCTAGCCGAATCCGATTTCAGTCGCTGAAGTCGACCTCAACATCAACGCCGTCTTTGACCGCTGCTGCCCTGACCAACGTACGAATTGAGTTAGCTACGCGACCACGCTTTCCGATAACACGGCCGATGTCTTCCGAGCTCACTTTGGCCATAAGGCTGATCTTCGTGTCGCTCTCTTCGATCTCTAGCTCAACTTGGTCGGGGTGTTCGACTAGCTGGGCAATGAGGTAGAGAAGCACCTCTTCGGCGGTAGTTCCTTCTTGTTCTGTCATGACTGCTCCTCATCATTGCCGTCGGCTACTGAATCGGCTTCATCTTCTGTGGATTCGTCATTTTCGACGACCGCTACTTCATCGTCTTGTCGACTCTCTTCAGGCTCGGCGTCATCGCTCTTAGGTTCATCAGAATCATTCGATTCGGTCACCGGTGCACTGGGCTCGGGTTTCTTCAGAGAAGACTTCTGCTTGGGAGCCGGCGGAGTGGGCGGGACGAATTGCTCGCCCTTGTAGTCCGCCCACGCACCCGAAATTTTGAGCAGTTTCTCAACAGTTTCGCTTGGCTGCGCTCCGTTTTGAAGCCAATGAACGGCACGTTCATTGTCGATCTTGACAACGGATGGTTCCAGACGGGGCTGGTAGGTACCAATAATTTCGATAAAGCGCCCATTTCGTGGCGATCTGCTGTCAGCAGCGACAACTCGATAGGTCGGTTGCTTTTTCTTGCCCATGCGCATTAGGCGCAGTCGTACGGCCATAGTTTTTCAGGTCTCTCCAGGGTCGTCTTATCAAACTTGTTCACCACTCGGCGTCGCCGGCTCGAGAGTCGGTGGAGCGGTAAGGGATGGTATTGCTTTAAGCCAGTACGAAAGCCTACCGGTCTGGGGACCGAACGAACACGCTGAGGACAAAGGTCATCTCATTGACCTGGCAGAGTGAGGTCTAGGTCAGCTATGTCGAGCTTTGGCACATTGGGGTCGCCCTTAGGCTGAACTCGGCTATTGCCCGCTTTCGTGGGCCCCTTTTTCCCTTTCTTTGCCTTCTTTCCTTTTGATTTGCGTGGTTTGGTCTTGGAACCCAGGCCAGCCATGCCTTTCATCGTTTTCCGCATCTCTTTGAATTGCTTGAGCAAGTTACTCACTTGAGCCGTCGTCGTACCACTCCCGTTGGCTATTCGTGCTCGTCGAGAACCGTCAACAACTTCAGGATTATTCCGCTCGCTTGGTGTCATCGAAAGAACGATCGCTTCCACCCGATCGATCTCTCGTTCATCGATGTTTGCGTCTTTCATTTCTTTCGGAACCCCAGGCATCATCGACATGATGCTTGAGAGGTTTCCCATTTGACGTACTTGGCGAAGCTGGTCAACGAAATCATCAAGCGTAAACGTTCCTTCTAAGAGCCTCTGGGCCGCTTCCTCGGCCGCTTCTTGTTCAAAGACTTCTTCTGCCTTTTCGATGAGTGTTAAAACATCGCCCATTCCGAGGATGCGTTCAGCCATCCGATCGGGATGAAACTGGTCAAAATCTTCAAGCTTCTCACCGGTCGAAGCAAAAGCTATGGGTCGACCCACCACTTCCTTAACCGATAGAGCTGCCCCGCCGCGCGCGTCACCGTCAAGTTTGGTGAGGATGATCCCATCTAATTCAAGAGTCGCATGGAACGCCTCCGCTGTGTTGACCGCGTCCTGTCCCGTCATCGCGTCGACCACAAGGAACGTGTGATCGGGTTCTACCGCATCAGAGATCTGCGCTATCTCATCCATCAGCGCACTATCAACTGTTAGACGACCCGCAGTGTCAACAATGAGGACATCGCGACCCGTCAGCTGTGCTTCTTTCAGTGCATTTCTCGCCGCCTCTATGGCATTGGTGGGAGAACTAGAAACAGGAACATCTATCTGTTTAGCCAGCGTCTCCAACTGTTCAACCGCAGCCGGGCGTTGCAGATCGGCCCCAACAAGCAACGGGTTTCTTCCCTGGGATTTGAACCATCGAGCTAACTTCGCCGACGATGTGGTCTTTCCTGAACCCTGCAAACCGGCCATGAGCACAACTGTCGGGGGCTTCTGCGAATAAGCAAGCTGGAACGACTCTCCACCCAAGATTGTCGTGAGTTCTTCGTTAACGATCTTCACGACCTGTTGTCCAGGGGTCAAACTCTGGGTGACCTCGGTATCGAGACACCGGGTCTCGGTGCGCTCCACGAACCGTTTTACGACATTGAAATGAACGTCGGCTTCTAGCAAAGCCAGACGAATTTCACGCATAGCTTCAGCGACGTCGCTCTCGTTCAGTCGGCCTTTTCCTTTCAGGCGGCCGAGAATTCCATCGAAACGATCTGTAAGTGAGTCGAACATAAGCGTGGTCAGGCTATCTGCACCGGTTCACTGGACTTGTGGGTGTTATGAATCATCACCAAATAGCGCTTCCACAAACTGTTCTGGGTCGAAGTCAACTAAGTCGAGGTCACCTTCACCTAACCCCACTAGCTTCACCGGCAGGCCCAATTCTCTTTCAACTGCGAAGACAATTCCGCCCTTCGCTGACCCATCAAGCTTGGTGAGGATAATTCCAGTGACACCTACGGCTTCAGTGAACTCTTTCGCTTGACTAAGACCGTTCTGGCCTGTTGTGGCATCAATGACCAAGAGGACTTCGGAAACTTCCCCCGGGCCACGATCCGCCACTCTCCTGACTTTCGCCAGCTCCTCCATCAGATTCACTTTGTTGTGAAGACGTCCCGCCGTATCTGCGAGGACAACATCAATTTCACGAGCCATAGCGGCCTCAGCCGAGTCGTAAATGACTGAACTCGGGTCTGCACCCTCACTGCCACGGACAAAATCTGCCCCGCAACTATCAGCCCATCTTTCAAGTTGTTCAGCTGCTGCAGCTCGAAACGTGTCACCTGCCGCCAGCAGCACATCCATACCATCATCAGTCAATCGACGCGCAACCTTGCCAATAGAGGTCGTTTTTCCAACACCATTGACCCCAACAAACAGCCATACAGGCACCGCTCCCTCTGAAGCCGTCAGCAACATCCCTCTGTCTCGGGAAAGATCGCTTTTCATTTGCGTTTTCAATGCCTCTAGTAACTCGGTTCCGTTTTCCAGTTTTTCTACCTCAGCCGTATCTCGGAGCCTGTTGACCACATCCATCGTGGTATCCACTCCAACGTCCGCCAATATCAACAGTTCTTCGAGCTCTTCCCACATCGAAGAACTAACTGAATCTCCACGTATGCCGCTCAACCGGCCCGAAATCATGCCCCGTGCTTTAGACATCCGTTCTCGCATTGAAACGGGGGCAGGTCTCTTATCTCCGCCTGAGGTCTCTCCCCTGACAGGAGGATGGTCCTGCTCGTCAAGGTCAAGAGAAGCATGATCCTCTTCTAATTCAGTTCCTACCGCACTAGTTGGCTGACTTCGCTTACGCGTTGTCCATGCCCGATGGGCCCAAGGCAAAACAGCTAGTGCCACCATCAGTGCTACAAAAACAATTATTAGTAAGGACGTATTCACCGTAACTGAAAGCTACAAAACAATTTGAAACTTCGTTGGCTTCGCTGTCACGAAGCAACCTTTTCGCTTAATACTCGAGAGGAACCGCCCGGAGCCATTGATACGCCATAAAGAACATCAGCTGCTTCCATTGTTCGTTTCTGG
>PVBE011535806.1_pt1 | contig 11570 bp, 13 predicted proteins | sample 1631181 | NCBI WGS metagenome assembly PVBE01 (sample SAMN08397723, study PRJNA350692) | Marine metagenome, whole genome shotgun sequencing project. | isolation source: water | place: Pacific Ocean | collected 2012-04 | reverse complement strand
AGCCAATGCTTTGTTGTTGCAAGGGCCTCTTTGCCGCCTTTTGCTAGATTCAACGCAAAATCATTTACTGCACTCGGCAAATCCACTACATCGCATAAATGTGTAGCAAGGCCAGCCTCAAACCCTTGTTTGCCAGAAATAGTACCGCCCGCAAGTAACATAGCTCGCGCTTTTCCTGCACCAATTTTTTTCATGAGCCAAGGCGTAACGACTGCTGGGCAAATACCAAGGTCAACTTCTGGATACCCCACTTTAGATTCTGCATGCGTAAATGCAAAATCACACACAACCATAAGCCCGCAGCCACCACCAATTGCAGCACCCTGAACTCTTGCAATTGTTGGAACAGGAATTCGTCGAATTCTTTGTGAAACTTTACCAAGGCCTTGAAGCATGGTACCCATGGCAGGCGGGTCATCGATGACACCCTTTAAATCCATACCAGCACAAAACGAACGTCCTTCGCCAGCGAGAATCAAAACTCTCATCGCTTTGTTTTTTTCAATTTCATCTAACCCTGCATGAATTGCGTCAATCATTTTTGCGGAGAGCGCGTTTCTTTTCCCTGCGCGATTCAGCGTCAATGTAACGATATTGTTTTCTTCTGTGATTCGAATCATGTGCGTAGAGTACGGTCTATGAGGGATTCATGCGAATTAATGTAGCAAGGGCTTTTCCTGGATCGGATTGCTTCATCAGTGATTCGCCAACAAGAACAATGTGGACCCCATGTAGACGAAGTTTATCCAGATCCTCCGGCTCAGAAATACCAGATTCACTTACAACAATCGTGGTATCGTCTATCACATCAACCATACGAATCGAATGATTCAAGTCGGTTTTCATCGTTGATAAATTACGGTTGTTGATACCAAGTAGACCGTAGCCAGCGTGTGGAAATCCGACATACTGTTGTACTTTGAGCAAATTCCCCATATCGTGTGCTTCAACAAGTGTGGTCATGCCAAGTTCTTGCGCAAGAATCATAAAATCGACAACCTCACCTTCGGAAAGAACTTCAGAGATCAAGAGAATTGCATCTGCACCCGCAGCTCTTGCTTCCCAAATTTGGTATTGGTCAACAATAAAGTCCTTTCTGAGGACTGGCAATGCAACAGACTGTCTAATTTTCGAGATGTAATCCAAACTTCCGCCAAAAAACTCGCGATCTGTCAAACAAGAGATGGCGGCGGCGCCGTGCTTCTCGTACGCTAGAGCAATGGCAACAGGATCAAAATCTTCACGTATCACTCCCGCCGAAGGACTTTTTCGTTTGATTTCTGCAATAACGCTCGTACTTCCTTTTGTGTGGCCGTTTACAACCGCCCCAAAAAAATTACGAGGTCTATTTTGTAACTCTGCTTCAGCACGAACATCATCAACGGATTTAGCTTGCCGAAGTTTCGCAACTTCTTCACGTTTGAAGTCAATAATAGTGTTGAGTGTGATGGTCATTTGCGTACCAGTTGCCAAGGGTAATGAAGAAATTCAAACTGCGGAAGCGCCTTTGTTTGATTTTACAATTCTTCTCTTTGCAGTTATCTCCATTGCTATCGGTGTTTGGTTCGTAAAATCTGGACGAAGTTTACTCCCAAGGCGTGGCGCACTTGATGTAACGACCACACCGGGAATGGCAATCGTATTGTACGCAGCAATGCTTGTGCTTTCTGGACTTGGAGCTTGGTGGGGGATGGGGAGAGGCGGCGAGGATGAGATACAGGGTACGGCTTGGATGTATGGTTCCTCGATGATAGCCCAATTACCCATTGTGCTTTTATTTATATTGTTCAGACGAAAACAGAAATCTCGTCGCATTCTGCCCATTTCTTGTATAGCATTCATGGTTTTTGTGCCCATGGCGCTCACCGTTGCCGCGATTCTGCATGGTATTCTTGCTATGTCAGGCGTGGAACCCCACACGAGTCTTGGCCACGAAACACTTCAACAACTTGTGGATGCACCATGGGGGATTTCTACATGGGTAGTCGTTATTTGTGTCACTTTTGGCGCTGGGATAATCGAAGAAGTAATGTATCGAGGATTGATTTTTCCGGCATTTGATGCTGTTATTGGTGGAAAAACACTCTGGCGAGCAACTTTTGCGACAAGCGCCCTATTTGCAGTTATGCACATTGGAGCTGCGCAACCCTCAGCGATTGCTGGGCTCTTTGTGCTCTCAATGGGACTTTGCTGGGCAAGAGTAAAAAGCGGTGGAGTGCTAGCCCCGGCCGTAATTCATATTGTTTTCAACGCAATGAATATCGCATTTGTTTACAGTACGTACTTATGAGCACTCGTGAAGTTATTCTTACAGGCGACACCCCAACTGGGCAGTTGCATCTTGGTCACTATTTTGGTTCAGTTCGCCGCCGCGTGGAACTGCAAGAGACGCACGATTGCTATTTTTTGTTAGCAAACATGCACGCGTACACAACCCGTTTTGACACTCCAAATGAAATACATGCAGACACACTTGAAATAGTGCGTGATTATTTGGCAATGGGAATTGATCCAAGCAAGGCTGTGATTTTTCTTCAATCTGAGACCCCTGCAATTGCGGAGTTAACTTTTTTATTCGCCATGTTGTTACCGTTTAACCGCGTGATGCGAAACCCAACCCTAAAAGAAGAAATAAAAGTAAAAGGTCTCGGAGAAAATTATAGTTTCGGTTTCCCTTTGTACGCAGTGGGACAAACGGCAGACATTCTTGCTTTTCGTGCGCACTCGGTTCCTGTTGGCGAAGACCAAATTCCCCACATTGAGCTAACACGTGAAGTTGCACGGCGTTTTAATAAACTGTATTGTGGAATCGATGAAAACATTGAAGACGACGATCCAATTATGATTGAGAAGGGGGTGTTCCCCATTCCAAGAGCAGACGTTGGAAAGGTTGGAAAATTAATTGGCACAGACGGTGTAAATAAAATGAGCAAGTCGCTCAACAATGCAATTTCAATAACTGACACGCCAAAGAAAGTTAAAAAGAAACTTGGGCAACTCTATACAGGCCGCCAATCAATGAACGACCCTGGCGACCCGGACAGTTCCCTCATGCAATACGTTGATATTTTTATTACTGACACCGATCGTGCAGCCGAGTTGAAAGACAAATACGTACGCGGTGACAACATTGGTGATGGACACATCAAGGTGGAAGTCGCCGAAGCCATCAGTGAATTGCTAGCCCCAATGCAAGAACGAAGAGCACAATACGAGGGTGACGACGATACAATCATTGAGATCATTCGAGATGGTACAGCGCGTGCAAACGCAACAACAGAAAAGACGCTCGTGTTAGCAAAAGAAGCGTGTGGGCTAGGATTCTTCCCAAGACAAATTATGTTTGGAGATGCAACATGAAACAAGCGGTCCTTTTTGTAATTATCATTTGGATTACAGCATGCCAAAATCCTGCAGGAAATCCAGAACTTGCATCTCAGCCATACCCAATGAATATGCATGTTGCACAATCAGTACCAATTCAAGTGATTCGCGATGGTGAATTTATAAAAATTGTAAATAGCACAGCGGTTGATTATCCAACGCCAACATTGTGGATAAACCAAAGGTTTTCTGGACAATTGCCTTCATTGCTTGCGGGCGACACGATGCAAATTAACCTATGGTCACTAAGAGACTCGTTTGGAGAAAGGTTTAATGCTGGCGGTATCTGGCGAACCGATGAGCCATCCCCACTTATTATTGCAGAGTTGCAGCGCCCAGAAAATCAGAAACTTGTTGGCTTGATTTTCGTTAATCAAGAGGAATAATTTTTGGAACCAGTCATTTCAAGTCATGCATTGCATAATGGTATTGCTGAATATGCACAAAGCGTAGTCGCAGATTCTCGGATAACAAATGTTCTTAAGGATTTCGATGTTCCTTTTTATCAGGCCGGTTTGGCGGGGTACAGTGATGGCGCGATGCGTCTTGTTGCCAGGCGGCATGGATGCCCGTTCTGTGTTACGGAAGCGTTGCTTGATCGTACACTTATATGTGGAGGAAAGGGTCGTCGTAAAGAAGATCCAGACCTACTTGCCGAAGAAGCAGGAGAGATTGCAGGAAACATTGCAGCGGGGTTTGACGATCATCCAATAGCAGGTCAGGTTATTGGTACAAATCCAGAAGAGATGGCAAAGGGTGCTGCGATACTTGTGGACATGGGATACGACGTGATAGATGTTAATCTTGCTTGTCCAGTAAAAAAGGTTCGTAGGCGAAATCGTGGCGGTCATTTTTTGACAGCACCTGATGAGGCGTGTGCCATTCTTTCTGCAGTTCGCGATGCTGTTCCAGAAAAAATTCCAACGTCCGTAAAGTTGAGACGTGGTTGGGATGACTCAAAACTTTCTAAAAAAAACTTTTACACAATTTTCGATCACGCATATAGCGTTGGATACACTTGGACAACGGTGCACCCACGAACGGTTGAGCAGCGTTATCAAGGACCTTCTGATTGGACGTTTTTGTCAGAGTTGACATCCTGTAGACCCGAGGCATTAATATTTGGAAGCGGTGACATTTGGTGTGCATCAGACATATTCCGAATGATGAAACAGACTGGGGTACATGGTGTTTCAGTTGCTCGTGGGTGTATTGGCAATCCATGGATTTTTATACAAGCGAGACAATTAATGAATGGCGAAACCCCACAACCACCAACGATTGCACAACAGCGAAATGCTTTACAAGACCACCTTTTACTTTGCACGCAATTGCATGGTGAAAAAAAGGCGTCAAGATTGATGCGAAAGTTTGGAATTCAGTTTTCGAAATACCACCCAGATTCGAATGAAGTGAAAAAACACTTTATTCAAGCAGAGTCCACGAGTGAATGGGCAAACGTGATTAAAAGGTTTTACTTTTCTTCTTCAAATCGCTGACGTTGTTCTGAAGATAGCAATCCAAGCAACAACCCGTAGGTTGTGTTGTTGAATTCTTGTGTTTCGGCAGATTTCTGCAACAAGTCGTTTTTAACTTTAATCCCAGTAGAATGCATCGGTTGTCCGCAGCCGCTAGACCATGGGTCGAATCCAAGCCGTTCTCTTGCGTTCTTTACAATTCGTACAACCGCTTGCTTGCGTTGTGTAGAAACGGCGCTCCATAATGCGACTTGTTTTTTTGCACTTTCGATAACTAAATTGGTATTTGCGTTTTTATAAATCCAGTTTGAAATCATGTGGATATCATCACCGCTATCAAGTTTTGGGTATAAAAGAAACTCAATTTTTTCGTTTACGTAAGGCTCAACAAGTTGTAAATATTGTGCCCATCGCATCATTGCTTTTTTTTCATTCTCTCGGCAAAAATCTGAATCTCCTTCTGCGCGAGCGACGGAGGATTGAAACCGGTCTTTCCTATCTTCGTCGATGTTTGCTTGAATGAAAGCGTCGATTTTCATGATGACACTGTTTGGAACAGCAGTAAAGTTTGGAACATCAACCCAGACGGTTGCTGGCCACGGATTTGTTGATTTCCTTGCTCTAAGTAGAACGGTTCTTCTAAGGTTTGCGATGCTAAGATTCCATGCATTTGAGTTGTCTAAAGCGGCAAGTGACGACAATAAATCATCAAACAGAGCATCGGCTTTTGTTTCAATCTCCATTTGCCGTGAAAGAATCTGAACAGGCGGAATATTTTTTTCCTCTTCAAGGGTGGTATCAATTATTCGTATTTGTTCCAAATAGTCATCAAATGCCGTTTGTGCAATAAAAATATGATCTTCCTGACTTGAACTTCCAAGCGCTTTTTGGAAAATCTCAGGAGTACACAGTGGTTGTACTCCCTGGTATCCCGCGGCGCTTAGTACCAATGCCATAAGTCCAATGCTCATTTCCACATCATACTTTGGTCAGACTCTACTAGGAGGAAAGTGCTTTTTTAGTCGTTTATGGTCTGGGGTGGTATTTGGCAACGACAGCTTTGAGCTGGGAGCGGTCAACATGTGTGTAAATCTGGGTTGTGCCAATATCGCTATGACCAAGAAGTTCTTGAACAACACGAAGGTCTGCGCCGCCAGCGAGCATGTGTGTCGCGAAACTGTGTCGAAGTGTATGTGGGTGTACCTCGCCAAGCTCAGCGTTTTTCGCAAGTTTGCGAATGATTTGCCAAACGGCAACTCTCTCAAGTGGTCTGCCAGTGTTTGAAAGTAAAAGCCGCCCCTCATCTCGCCCATCTTCAAATCGAAGAAGCGTTGGACGAAGTTCGTTTGAATACTGGTTGATAGCTTCAATCGCTGGCTTACCAACAGGAACAAGGCGCTGTTTGTTTCCCTTCCCCGTTACCATAACAACGCCTAGTGTTTCTTTAAAATCATCTGGTTTAATTCCGGCAACTTCACTTGCCCGCATACCACCGGCATACATCAATTCAACAAGAGCACGATCACGTTTCCATAAGCGTCCAAACTTCGGATTCGCCGCCTCAATCATCCGCTTCATTTTTTTTGGTGACAACACATCAGGTAACTTTTTCCACCGAGTAGGTGTTTCAAGTAGTCGAGCGGGGTCAGAATCTATTCTATTGGACGCTTGTAGAAAACGAAACAACATACGAATGGTTGAAAGATGTCTCGCAACACTTGATGCTTGCAAACCGCGTTCTCGATGTAATCGACGAATGTGTGCAGCGAGAATTTTCGGTGTTACCGCACTACAGCAAGTAACGCCTTGAGCAACCAATTCTTCTTGTAGTTGCTCAAGGTCGTGGCGATACGCTTCGAGTGTCGCCGGGGACAACCCCGCCTCAACCCGAAGGTATCCAAAAAAATCACGAACCTGTTGGTCGTAGTTCGACAGCGTGGCCATTGATCGTCATGTCTAAAGACGCATTGTGTGTAACACCAGCGAGTCGCTGGTACATTTCGCAAGAGTTGTAACTTCCGAAACAAACGCTGCAAGCCTGGTCAAGTCGACCAAGCGTGAAACGGCTTGAACATACTGAATGCCCATCTTCAATATATGGGCAACAATGTAGGGTTGAAAGTAGTGGAAGTTGGTCTGACATGGTGCTGCATTTCTATCGGCACGATGTCACCAGACAAGCCAGAAATGGGTAAATTTAGACCCTAGCCCATGATTCAAAGGTCAAGTTATGGCAATTTTCCAAGTCGGCTGGTCTAGAGGTGGAATCCGTCAAGTTCCAGTTTGCTTTGTCAAATTCAGGAAAAAACGTATCACCATCTACAACTGTATGGATTCGAGTGATGTGCAACAAAGTTGCACTCTTAAGTGCCGCTTTATACATTTCGCCTCCGCCGATTATAAATAACCGAAGTTCATCAGCTGCCTGGAACGCTTCATCCAAGGAATGCACAACAGTTGCTCCGCTTGCTTCGTATTCACATTGTTTTGTCACAACAATATTTTTTCGGTTGGGAAGTGGCCTTCCAATAGATTCCCACGTTCGTCGCCCCATGACAATTGCACCACCCGAAGTAAGTTTTTTAAAGTGTTGTAAATCGGCAGGTAAATGCCACGGCATATCGCCGTTTGCGCCAATCACAAAATTGTCCGTCATTGCTACAACAATTTCCATCGCGTCACACCGCTACAGGCGCTTTAATATGTGGGTATGGTTCATACCCGACAAGTTCGATATCATCGTATGTAAAATCGAACACAGAAGTAATCGCAGGATTGAGTTTTATTTGCGGTAGTTCGCGAGGTTCTCTAGTAAGTTGTTCGTTTGTTTGTTCGATGTGATTGGAGTACAAGTGCGCGTCACCGAACGTGTGTACAAAATCACCAAGTCCCAAGTTGGTTATTTGTGCAATCATCATGGTGAGAAGTGCGTACGATGCAATATTGAACGGAACACCTAGAAAAATATCCGCGCTGCGTTGATAAAGCTGGCATGACAACTTGTTGTTAGCAACATAAAACTGGAACATGGTATGGCAGGGAGGTAACGCCATCTGGTCGATTTCGCCAACATTCCAAGCACTCACAATGTGCCGCCTTGAATCTGGATTATTAGTAATTCCCTCAATCAGATTTGTAATTTGATCAACAGTTCTTCCATCAGTCGTTTTCCAAGAACGCCATTGAGATCCATAGACTGGCCCAAGCTCGCCATTTGCATCCGCCCATTCATCCCAAATAGAAACGCCGTTTTCTTTAAGGTAGGAAATATTCGTTTCACCACGCAAAAACCAGAGGAGTTCGTGGAAAATAGAGCGTGTATGGATTTTTTTTGTCGTTACAAGGGGAAAACCATCAGCCAAGTCGAAGCGCATTTGCCATCCAAAAACACTTCTTGTGCCGGTTCCGGTACGGTCGTCTTTGACACTTCCGTGGAGAAGGACATGTTCTAGTAAATCAAGATATTGTTTCATGGTATCTAGTTGTCGAAGATACCATACCTATAGCAGATGATGGACAGCAATCGACCACTACTTGAAATTATTGACCTCAAAGTCACATTCCCTTTGGGAAAAGAGGAGATTTGCGCAGTCGATGGCGTGACGTTTTCTCTCAATCGTGGCACGACACTCGGAGTTGTTGGAGAGAGTGGCTCTGGAAAATCAACGATTGCAAAAGCGATTGCGCAACTTGTTTCTTCAAAAAGCGGACAAATTATATTCGACGGTATCGAATTATCTACGCTTCATAAAAAAGAGCTTCGTAAAACACGAGCGCGTATGCAAATGGTATTCCAAGATCCCGGCGGTTCCTTGAACGAGTACATGCGCGTTGGAAAAATTATCTCTGAACCATTACTTGTTCACGGTGTTGCTAAAGGGAAAAAACTTGTTCAGCGAGCTGAAGAATTATTGGTACAGGTGGGATTGCAAAAAGAAGACGCAAATAGATATCCCTATGAATTTTCTGGTGGCCAAAAACAACGAATTGCAATTGCAAGGGCGATTGCGCTCAAGCCAGAATTGTTGATTTGCGACGAGCCAACCTCTGCGCTTGACGTTACGGTACAGGCAAAAATTTTAAAACTCCTTGCAACCCTTCGGGACGAGCTTGGATTAACGCTGCTGTTTATTACGCACGACTTGGCAGTTGTAAACGAGTTTTGTGATGAAGCCATTGTTATGTCCAATGGAAAAATAATAGAGCGCGGTGACATTGCTTCAGTCATCCACAGCCCGAACCATCCCATTACCAAGGAATTAATTGCTTCAAGTTATGCTTGAAAATGTTCCAATTCACCATCAAACATTTTGTACGGGTGTATTCCAAGATTGCTTCCGTGTACGTTTTGCATCCAGGTTTTTGCTACGGCGGCAATTTCGCCTCCTACATTTGCCGTAGGTTTTGCAAAAGAGGGCTGCCATTTTGTTAACCCAGCCAAATCTTGCATAACAACAACTTGACCATGGCAACTCGTTCCTGCGCCACACCCGATGACTGGAATGGAAGTGGATTCAACAACTACCTTTGAAACTTCTTCAGGAACTGCCTCAAGCAAAAGCATTGAAGCCCCTGCTTGTTCCATTGCAATCGCATCTTTGACGATTGCTTTTGCAGCTTCTGCGCTGCGCCCAGCAGTAGTGTATCCACCAGTTTGTTTGGCTTGTTGTGGTCTTGAACCAAGGTGTGCAACAGCAGCAATACCGGCACTACAAATGGCTGCAAACCTATCAACCCACAGCCCATCAACCTCAAGTTTGACGGCGTCCGCAGTGCCCTCTGTTAAGAAACGGCCTGCATTTTGAATTGCAGACGCTTCGTCAACTTGATAACTTAAAAAAGGCATGTCGCCCATAACAAATACATTTGGCGCACCACGTTTTACTGCGGCGGTTAGCGTAATAAGAAAATCAAGTGGGGCGTGGATTGTGCTGTCGAAACCAAGAATCATTTCTGCCGCAGTATCTCCTACTAGCATGGTTGGCAAGCCGGCTTCCGCCATCCACCTTGCCGTGGTTGCGTCGTAGCATGTAAGCATAGACCACTTTTCATTTGCCCTAGACCACTTTCGGAGTGTGCGTAAGGTGACTGGTTCATCCAAACAGGTTGGAAGGTGTGCAGGTTTTGTTTCAATAATTGGCGGGTTTTTCATGGGTAAACTTACAGTATAAGGGGCAACGGGTTAATTACCAACATATCTTTCAAATATTGCTTTTGCACGGCGAATGTCGTCGGTGCCATGAATAATTGATCGTCCGTCATGAAAACACAGCATTTTGATTGCGCTTCCATCTAGTGCTTGTTCTTCGTGAAATTCGCCCCGAACCATTGTCTCGGAACATTCAAAAGAACCATGTTCTTGTAGTTTTTTTGTAGCGATTTCTAAATCGAATGCATCAATACTTGGCAACAGCACAGCTAATCTACCGCAAAGAGCCACGGGTTCCGAGACGGTCTCGTTCAGATATTCAAAATCAAGTTGGCTGCAACAAGGGCAGGATTCAACGGGGTCACCGTAACCAATTCGATTACTTTCAACGTTCCACAAATCAAACGTCAGGAGCGTCCGTGAGATTTTTTCTTCGTTCAATGTTAGATATTTAATCACATCCATACATTGGCAAGATGCGGCAATTCCGATTGCGGGCGCTAGAACACCAGCGGTGTCGCACGTGTCCTGCGAGCCGGATGCGGGTGGATTTGGAAAGAGGCATCTAAGGCATGGCGTTGTTTCGGGAATGATTGTCATCACGTTTCCTTGTCCTGCGATGACACCAGCGAACATAAATGGGGTGTTTGTTTTTACAGCAAAATCGTTAAGAAGGTATCGTGCACTAAAATTATCAAGCCCATCGACGATGACATCCACACCTTCTAGAAGATGGTGGATGTTGCGCGAAGTCAAATCTTCAACGTGTGGCTTGATTATTATTTCGCTATTAACATTTGTAAGGTGCGAAGCGGCAGCAGTTGCTTTTGGTTGTTGTGTTTTAGCATCTTCTTCCGTGAACAGTATTTGTCTTTGCAGGTTTGTTGTTTCGACGATGTCGCGGTCAATGAGAATGAGAGTGCCAACACCAGCCCTTGCGAGTATTGATGCAGACATGCAGCCAAGCGCACCAACGCCAACGATTGCAACAGTCGAGTTTGAAATTGCACATTGTCCCCGATCGCCGATGCCATCGACGAGCCGTTGGCGGTGGTAGCGATCAGGAGTTGCCATATATTAAAACGCGAAGTGTGAAAACGCCTTGTTGGCCTCTGCCATACGGTGCGTTTGCTCACGAGTGTTGACTGCTTTGCCCTCACCCTTTGATGCGTCCCAAAGTTCTTTTGCAAGACATCGTGCGAATGGTTTACCCTTTTCTGCACGGCATGCTGTGATAATCCATCGGAAGGTCAAACTTTGTCGCCGACGAGCGTTTACTGGCATAGGAACTTGGTAGTTTGCGCCACCAACTCGCTTGGAGCGAACTTCAACGTTTGGTCGAACATTTTCAAGTGCTTTGTGGAAGACGTCCATTGAATTTTTTGGAGCATCTTCTTCAGTGCTTTTTTCTTTTTTGAGTCTTGTTTCGATTTGGTCAAGCGCGTCGTACATAACGCGTTGCGCGACAGCCTTTTTGCCATCTTTCATGAAACAGTTAATAAACTTTGCTAAAACCTTGTCACCGTGTTTTGGGTCTGGTTTTAGTTGCTCTTCTGATT